>Ga0187873_1000332_pt1 | contig 51401 bp, 35 predicted proteins | sample June2016WEW_16_1_2_FD_133012 | JGI IMG/M metagenome (GOLD analysis project Ga0187873, IMG submission 133012) | Peatland microbial communities from SPRUCE experiment site at the Marcell Experimental Forest, Minnesota, USA - June2016WEW_16_100 | ecosystem: Environmental > Terrestrial > Soil >...
ACAGCGCCGGCCGAAATCACGGAAACGCCTGCCTGGCAGGAATTCCGCAAAAGCTTGCCGGCTGCACTGCCCACATTGGGACAGGCAGAAGCGGTGTATGGCCGCATCCAAACGGCTTTGAATCGTTGCAAGGCACAGTTGCAGGATGAAGGCAGCCCGGTTCCAGCACGGGGCGAGGTAGTCCCGGGTCTTGCAACGGGCGAAACCGCGCTGGTGTGGTGTCAGAAACTGGACGACAGTTTATCTTCGGCGCGGATGGTGGTAATGCCCTTATTGATCGGTTTTGATGACCTGGCAGCGCAGGCAAACGCGGCTGTGAGTGCGATGGATTTTCACTTTTTGTTCGATGAACGCCACCAGGTATTTCACATCGGCTACAACGTCAGCACCGAACGGCTTGACCCGAGTTACTACGATTTGCTGGCATCCGAAGCCCGGATTGCCAGCCTGATCGCAATTGCCAAAGGCGATGCGCCGCAAAGCCACTGGCAGCACCTGGGCCGACCGGTGACAAAGGTGAACGGCAAGCAGGTATTGCTCTCCTGGAACGGCACCATGTTCGAGTATCTCATGCCGGCCCTGTTCACCAAAAACTATGCGGGAACGTTTCTCTCGGACAGTTGCTACGCCGCGCTGGAGGCACAGGTGCGTTACGGACAGAAACAGCAAGTGCCCTGGGGCATCTCCGAATCAGGCTACTATGCCTTCGATGTCAATCTGAACTACCAGTACCAGGCTTTTGGCGTACCCGACCTAGGTTACAAACGCGAGCTGCAGGATGATCTGGTCATCGCTCCTTATGCATCAATCCTTGGGCTCTCGTTGCAACCGCAAACCGTACTGAAGAACATGGCACGCCTGGAAAGCCTGAGCATGCTTGGGCGTTTTGGTTTTTACGAGGCACTTGATTACACCAAAACGCGCCTGCCAGCCGGCCAGGCACATGCCACCATTCAATCCTATATGGCGCACCACCAGGGCATGATCCTGCTGGCAGCCTGTAACTACCTGTCGGATGACGTGATGGTGCGCCGGTTCCATTCGGATGAGCGCATCCAAAGCGTGGAACTGCTGCTCCAGGAAAAGATCCCGCAAAACCCACCCATCGAATATCCCCATTCAGATGAACCGGCGGATCTGCCCGAGAGGCCACGCTATGTCAACAGTTTACCGTGGAGCGTTCCGGTTGACAGTCCCATTCCACAGGCACATGTACTTTCGCAGGGCGACACCAGTGTTCTGATCACCAACGCCGGAGGCGGATACAGCCAGTGGCGCGAGGTGGCTCTGACGCGCTGGCAAGCCGATACCAGCCTCGACCAGTGCGGCACGTGGATCTATATCCAGGACTGCGAGAGTGGCGCACTCTGGTCGGCCACCTGCCAGCCGGTCGGATGTGCGCCGGATAATCAGGAAGTGTTGTTTTATCCGCACAAGGTGGAGTTCCAACGCTCAGACCATGGCATTTCCCTGCGCACCGGGATCACTGTCAGCACGGATGGCGTCGAAATCCGGCGGGTGAACATCCTCAACGAGAGCAACCGACCTCGGAGGCTGAAACTAACCAGTTACGGCGAAGTGGTGCTGGCAGCACAGGCGGTCGACCAGAACCATCCGGCCTTCAACAAACTATTTATCGAGAGTGAATACCTGCCCCAGGAAAATGCAATGCTGTTCCAGCGTCGCCAGCGTTCTCCGGACGAAAAACCGGTTGTCTTGATCCATGCGGCTCTGATCGAGTTTGGGCGTAAAGTGACCGGACAGTATGAGAGCGACCGGATGGCTTTCCTGGGCAGGTTGCAGACTCCGCGCAACCCGCTGAGGCTGCAGGCTCCCAACCAGGCTCTTTCCGGCAGCATCGGCGGAACGCCTGACCCGATCATGTCGCTGACGCAGGAAATTGACCTGAAGCCGCATGGGAAGACCAGGGTCACCTTCCTGACTCTGGCGGCCCCCACCCGCCTGGAAGCCCTGGAAAAGTTGTCGCATTACCGCACCGGGCAAGTCATCTACCATGCTTTTGACGATGCCCAGGCCCACAGCGAGCAGGAGCTTCTCGAGCTGGGACTGACTGCCAATGCCGTGGAAGCCATCGAACGCCTGTTATCGGCCCTGCTCCACCCGGTGGGGACATTGCGGGCGGCACCACACATCCTGGCGCAAAATGTGCAGGGGCAGCCCAATTTATGGCCGTTCGGCATCTCGGGCGATTACCCCATTTTACTGGTGCGCATCCGCGACGGTGAAAGCCCGCTTCTGCCCGAAGCCCTGCAAGCCTTCCTCTACTGGCAAATCCGGCACGTGCCAATCAACCTGGTCTTCCTGAACGATCAGGATACCGGTTACGCCCTGGACCTGCATAATGCCATCCTGCGGCAAGTACGACGCATGGGAGCAGAGACCTGGCTGAACCAGCGTGAGGGTATTTTCGTGCTGCGCACCGACCAACTCCAGCACGCCGACCAGATCATGTTCGAAACAATGGCGGGCGTTATTCTGGATGAAAAAGGTGGAACGCTGGCGGAACACGCCATGCGACTTACTGCCCAGCCCACCCACCTGCCGGAGTTCAACCCGTCACTCTCCCCGCCCCGTGATCCCGAGCCGACCGCGGCACTTTCCCTTCCAGAAGACCTGGTAATGGAGAATGGTCTAGGCGGATTCAGCCAGGATGGCAGGGAATACATCATCCATCTTATGCCGGGGAAGAACCCGCCGCACCCCTGGACCAACGTGATCGCCAACCCGCATTTTGGCTTCATGGTCTCCGAAGCCAGTTCCGGGCCCAGCTGGGCGGAGAACAGCGGCGAGAACCGCCTGACCCCCTGGCGCAACGACCCGGTCACCGACATGCCTGGCGAGGCGCTCTACCTGCGGGATGAGGAGACCGGGCTGGTGTGGAGCCCCACACCCATGCCAGCCGGGGCAGAAACGCTGCATGTGGTCCGCCACGGAGCCGGCTATTCGGTCTTCGAGAGCCAGAGCCATGGCTTGAACCAAAACCTGCGTCTCTTCGCGTCGCCGGATGCACCGGTCAAGATTGCTCAACTGTGCTTGCGTAATCTGTGGGAGCGTCCACGACGTGTCACCGTCACCTATTACGCCGAATGGGTGCTGGGTACCACGCGCGACACCCACCAGGCTTATATCATGCCGGAGTTTGTCGCCGACAAGAACGCCCTGCTCGCCACCAATCCTTTCAACAATGAATTCACCCAGTGCGTGGCCTTTCTGGCGGCCAGTAAGAAACCACATGGCGTAACGGCTGACCGGACGGAGTTTTTAGGGCGCATGGGCAGCCTGCGCAGTCCGGCGGCGCTTGGGCGGATTGGATTGGCGAGCAAGGTGAATGCCGGGCTGGATCCGTGTGCGGCCATCCAACTGCACGTTGACCTGGCCCCCGGTGCAACCGAGCAAGTCTTTTTCATGATTGGTGAAGGCGCCGACCGGGCAGAAAGTCTGGCACTGATCGGGCAAGTCCAGGCAGAAGGCCAGGTTGATTCCATCTGGCAGGCGGTCCAGCAACATTGGGACGAGCTCCTGAACGTTATAACGGTTGAAACGCCCGACCCCGGCATGAACCTGATGCTCAACCGCTGGCTGCTCTACCAGACCATCAGTTGCCGCCTGTGGGGGCGCTCGGCGCTGTACCAATCCAGCGGAGCCTTCGGGTTCCGGGACCAGCTCCAGGACGTGCTGGCCGTGCTGCACGCCCGGCCGGCGCTGGCGAGAGAACACATCCTGAAGGCGGCCGGCCGCCAGTTCGAGGCGGGGGATGTGCTGCACTGGTGGCATCCGCCCTCCGGGCGGGGGGTGCGCACGCGCTTTTCGGATGACATGCTTTGGCTGCCCTACGTTACAGCCGAATATGTGAACGCCACCGGCGACGATTCCATCCTGGAAGAAAAAATCCCGTTCCTGCAAGCGGAACCGCTCAAGGTGGGCGAAGCGGAACGGTATGCCCAGTACGAAGCGACGAATAATCTGTATACACTTTTTGAACATTGCCGCCGGGCTATCGAAAAAGGAAGCACATCCGGCCCACACGGGCTGCCGCGGATGGGGGCGGGAGACTGGAATGATGGGATGAACCGGGTGGGGGTGGATGGGCGCGGTGAGAGCATCTGGCTAGGCTGGTTCCTGCACGCCTGCCTGACACGTTTTGGTACGTTGTGCCTGCGCATGAAAACCGACCCTGAACCTTACCAACAGCGGGCTAAAGGCCTGGCGCAGGCGCTGGAGGACCACGCCTGGGATGGGAACTGGTACCTGCGGGCATATTACGATGACGGCAGCCGCCTGGGTTCGGTGGAAAACAGCGAATGCAGGATCGATTCGATTGCACAATCCTGGGCAGTCCTATCCGAGGCGGCTGACCCGCAACGGGCGGCCCAGGCCATGGCATCCGTCGATCGCCTGCTAGTACGGGAGGCCGATCAATTGATCCTGTTGCTGGAGCCACCCTTCGATAAAACCAGCCGCGACCCCGGCTACATCCAGGGCTATCCTCCGGGCGTGCGCGAAAACGGCGGGCAGTACACGCATGCCGCCATCTGGGCAGCTTGGGCATTTGCCAAGCTCGGACAGGCAGAGCGGTCTGTGGCATTGTTCCACCTACTAAACCCCATCCAGCATTCCGATACGCCAGAAAAAATTCGGCGCTACATGGTCGAGCCTTACGGTATCGCGGCCGATATCTACAGCCAGGCTCCGATGACCGGCACCGGCGGCTGGACCGGGTATACCGGCTCAGCCGGCTGGATGTACCGGCTGGGCATCGAAGCCATCCTGGGCCTTAGCCGGGTTGGTAATGCGCTCATCATTAAACCGTGCATTCCCGGGAATTGGCCGGGATTTAAAGTGGATTACCGTTTTGGAAGCACTCATTACAAGATCAGTGTGGAAAACCCGTCGGGAGTCAATCGGGATGTCCGGCAGATTCTATTGGATGGAATTCCGCTGCCCACCGGATTGATTTCGCTGATGGACGATTGCCAACCGCACGAAGTACGGGTCATGATGGGCAGTAGCCCCGACTCCGCACAGGATTGAAATTATCCTTTTTCGCAGTTCATTTAAATCAGGGGTAATATAGAATACAGAGACTTCGGAAGCAAAATCAAGCAAAGGGATCCAAATAGCGCAAAGCAAAGATCCACCTCCTTACTTAAGCCTTGCATGAACGCAGCCTCCGCCGCAAAAGAGAAAACGCCTCTGCGGGGGTGTGATGTTACTTGTTGCGACGTGGGTCGCGTTTGGCCATCTTGGCGAACTGCAAACGGCACCGCCTGGGCTAGGACCTGGCATTTCATTCCGGGCATTTCGTGCCTATGCACCTTTCAGGCAGATTGTAGTACAAAGAGTTGACAGGGCCATTGGGTACCCTTATGATTACAGGTATTGTTTACATCAACCCGGCGGATGGACGGTTAGCTTGCGTGTGCAGGCCCACCTCCGGGATCGAAAACCAGTTTTACGAGGAGAAGATGGTATGGCTGATGTCGTTGGAAAGAACACAGGGGCAATGGCAGTCCCATCGGAGGCTGAGGTCGCGGGGCGTGTTGAGACCATTATGTCAGGAATGAGCCTCAAGGAAAAGATCGGGCAGCTCACCCAGATTTCGGGCGCGCCGTTCTTCCCGGGGCCGGAGCCAGCGGAAGTTATCCGGAAGGGTGGAGCCGGCTCAGTTCTGTGGCTCAATGACACGCAGCAGTTCAACGCACTCCAGAAGATCGCCGTTGAAGAAAGCCCGTCGAAGATCCCGTTGCTCTTCGCCCTCGATGTAATTCACGGCTACCGCACGATCTTCCCCGTGCCACTGGCGATGGCATCATCCTGGGATCCGTCGGTCGCCGAACGGGCCCAGGCCGTGGCGGCCAGGGAAGCGCGTGCTGCAGGCCTGCATTGGACCTTCGGCCCGATGCTCGATATCGCCCGGGATGCCCGCTGGGGCCGCATCGTCGAGGGTGCCGGCGAAGACCCCTGCCTGGGTGCAGCCATGGCGGCCGCCCAGGTGCGCGGCTTCCAGGGGCCGTCTGTCGGTACGCCTGATCATGTTGTGGCCTGTGCCAAACACTTCGCAGGCTACGGTGCGGCAGATGGCGGACGCGATTACGACCCGGTCTACCTGCCCGAGAGCCGCTTGCGCAACGTGTACTTCCCGCCCTTCCAGGCAGCTGTGAAGGCAGGCGTCGGGACGTTCATGAGCGCCTACATGGACCTGAACGACGTTCCCGCCAGCGGGAACCGCTTCCTGCTAAGCGACGTGCTGCGGGGGGAATGGGGTTTCAAAGGCTTTGTTGTCAGCGATGCGATGGCCGTTGGTAACCTGGTCATCGAGGGCTTTGCACGCGACGGGCGTGATGCGGCTTTGCGTGCGTTGCGGGCGGGCCTGGATATGGATATGGCCAGCGGGACATACCCGCAGCACCTGGCCGGGCTCGTAGAGGACGGCACGCTGAAACTGACCGACATCGAGGCAGCCGTGCGACGCATCCTCTCGATCAAGGTTCGCATGGGGCTCTTTGAGCAACCCTACGCCGACGAGTCGAAGCTGGCGCAGGTTGTCGCAATGCCCGAGCACCGCAAGGAAGCACGCCTCGCCGCACAGCGCTCGATGGTACTGCTGCGGAACGAAGGCCGGCTCCTGCCGCTTTCCAACAGCCTGAAGAACGTAGCCGTAATCGGCCCCGTGGCCGATTCAATGGAGGCCACAGAGGGTTCTTGGATGGTCTTTGGCCACACGCCGGCTGCCGTAACGGTCATCGAAGGCATGCGTGCCAGGCTGTCGGGAGCAAAAGTGGCGTATGCCCCCGGTCCCGAGATCCGGCGCGACATCGCATCCTTTTTCGACGACATGCTGCCCGGAGTCAACCAGAAGCCCGGGCAGACGCCCGAGCAAGCCGAGGCTGCCTTCCAGACAGCCGTGGACACCGCGCGCAATGCGGATCTGGTTGTGCTGGTGCTCGGCGAGGAGGCTAACATGGCCGGCGAGGCCGCCTCGCGCGCCTCACTCAATCTGCCCGGGCGGCAGGAAGAATTGCTCAAGGCAGTAGTGGCGCTCGGAAAGCCGGTGGTGCTGGTCCTTCTGAACGGCCGCCCACTGAGCATCGTTTGGGCTGCCGAGAACGTTCCGGCGATCCTGGAGGCCTGGGAACCCGGCAGCGAGGGAGGCAACGCGGTGGCCGACATCCTGTTCGGCGTTGCCAATCCAGGCGGCAAGCTGCCTGTCACCTTCCCGCGCAAGGCCGGCCATGCGCCGCTCTACTACGCCCGCGACCTGACGCACTCGCCTGAAGACGGCCCAATGTACCGCTCGCGCTACTGGGACGGTCCAACGACGCCGCTCTATCCCTTCGGCTTCGGTCTCAGCTACACAACCTTCTCGATCACTAATTTGAAAGTGACAGAGCCACAAGTTAAACTGGGGAATTCTGTGGCCGTTACGGCTGATGTAACGAACACGGGCATGCTTGCAGGTGATGAGGTCGTGCAGCTTTACATCCACCAGAAGGCCGGCAGTGACTCGCGCCCGAGGCGCGAGCTGAAGGGCTTCGAGCGGCTCACACTCCAACCCGGCGAGACGAAGACAGTCACATTCCAACTCGGCCCGGCCGAGCTGGGTTACTGGAGCACGAACGCCGGTAAATGGCTCCAGGAGGCGGAGGCCTTCGACGTGTGGGTCGGAGCCGATTCAACGGCGACGCTGTGCGCGGAATTCGCGGTAGTGGCCTGAGAAGGGCGGGCAAGCAACCTGAAAATTCGTTGTAAAAAGTGAATTTTCAAGGCGGTTCTGGTCTCCCGATAATTAAGCAAAAGGATCCCCTCATCTAGCGGGGATCCTTTTGGATTTCTTCCGTTCCCTTCCCAAAACGGTCCTAGTGCGCCGCAGATGCAAGCTGGTTGGCGACAGAAGCCAACTCACTTTGCGCTCCGGGAGCGAGTACATCCGGTTCATAGACTTCCAGGAACTGGGGGTTAGCGTCCAGACCCTTCTGCAGGGACATTTGCAACGCCGTAGCACCATCTGAAACACCGCCCATGTAGCCGGGATTTTGCATCGCCGAGGTGGAGAGTTGATAGCCGATCACAATCCTGCCGCTGAAGCTTTTAACGAGCTCGTAAGCTGAATTGGTCGGATCTGCTGGCGCGCCGATCAGCCCATTCTCCTGTAAGACAAAGTGCTGCGGATAATTGTCCACGCCCAAGGCGATGATGGCATCCCGGACGCGCTGGCTCTCGGCATGGTCAAGGCCGATTGGATTGCCGTTTTCGCAGTGCGTCTTGCCGATGATCGGTAATGGCGGATAAAGCGCAAGGGAAAAATATTGACGGGGGAATATTTGTGCAAAATCGGCAAATACTTGCTTCCATGAGCCAATCAACCGGTCGCTTGTGTAACCCAGATTAACCCAATTACAAATATCCGCCGGTGCATCCGGCAGGGTCATTTCGGCTGTGATTGAAGTTGGTCCGTCAGCTGCTATTTTGAGAAAGGAGGGACGATTTTCATAACGCGCGCTCACCATTTTCAGGAACGTGAACCAGCGGTTCAAATAGGTCTGGTCCCAGGGTGGCGGCAATAACAGCTGGGTTCCCTTGCCCGGACCATAATTAACACTAAACATCGAAGTTTGTACACCTTGAAGCGCCCATGCTGGCGAACCAAAGCCGGGGATCAGAACCAGTTCGACCCATTTGCCGTTTTTTTCGGCGGTATCAAAAACAGTATCCAGCTTGGTCCAAACAAAACTGTCCTCAGCCGGTTCGATATCCGCCCATGAAGTGCGAAAGGTGAGCCCGGAAACGCTGGGGTTTGTATATGTCTGGTCCTGGAATATTTTTCCTATAAAAAAGCTTCCTGCCTGTGAGTTGGGTTCGAAATTGTTCACCGCCGTGATGCCGGCCGGCTTGGCGGGGATGGCCGGGACAGTCTGTGTGCTTGAGGTTTCCATTCCAGCCATCGATCCGGTAGGAGTGGAACCAGCCGGGGTGGAAGTGTAACTTTCGCCGGGGAACGATTTTGGAAGGGTTGTAGTTACACATGCAATCAGCATTCCAATGGTAACCATCAGAATTGTCATACGGACCGCAGCATTCATAATATTTTCCTTTATTGTGATTGATGTGCCCAAAAATCAGGGACCTTTGGTGAATGGAAACGACCGGCTACTCAACATGTGCTAAGTCTTGCCCCAGGCGGGAGTGCTGGAATAGAGGATAACGCCTGCCGCCTTGGATAGGTTGGAGGGTAGTGTCGGATCGACCGGGATGGCCGATGGAGCAGGCGTCGGACCCCTTGATGGGAGGGTCGCAACTGGAGAAACAGGTGAAACGTATGTGGGGGTAGAACGTGGAACACACCCTGCCAATAAGATCATCAAACCTATCAAAAGAGAGAATCGCATTTTATCTGCCGAAAAATACCGATATTTAAGATTATAACACTCCAAATATTGGAAATATATAAGTCCTTTGGCACTGGACTCGCGGTGATTAAATGGCCTGTGGATGGATTTCACGGAGAATGCGTGAATCGAGAGACCTTCCCCAGTCGGCATAGCGCATCACGGTCAGAATATCTGCCCCATCCAGCACTGTCAGCAACGGCTCGAGCCGCGCGAGAAAAACCGGGCCGGACCCGGCCGGGACCAGCTCCGATATCATCCAAGGCGGCGGCGTAGACAAGCACGGCACCTTTGTTCAGGAGGCCAATCCCAAGATCGACAAGCAGATCGACGGCGCGAATATTGCAAATTACTACCAATACCCAACGAGCCCCGACTACATCAAATGTCCCTCGTTACATATTGCTACAATCAAACTCGTGCCATGCATGACAGGTTCTTAATTAAACAACCCTGTGCGGTTAATAATGAGACCACATGGAATCTAGATTCTATATGGTCCATAGGGTGCCCCCAAAGGATATCGTATATACGGATAATACAAAGTTGAGAGGGGAACGTGATGCTTTTCTAATAAGAGTATAAAGATTTCTTCTTTGATTTTTTCACAATTCAACCCTTGACTTAGAGTTGACTCCAGGTGGTAAACTATATTTGAGAGGTGAAATTATGAAAATCGCGGAACTAAGTGAACGATATGGTATTTCGTCGGATACGCTGCGCTACTATGAACGGATTGGGCTCATTCAGCCGGTAAATCGAAATGAAAGCGGTATCCGGGATTACAACGAAATCGATTTGAAACGGGTTGAATTCATTAAGTGTATGAGGAGTGCCTGGCTTCCCATTGAAGCGTTGATTGAATATGTCGGACTGGTTCAATAGGGCGACGGGACCATTGGAGCCAGAAAAAAGATCTTGAAAGAGCAGCGGGAGCAGCTTGCAACCAGAATGAAGGAAATGCAAAAAACGCTGGACTTGCTGGATTACAAAATTGAAGTGTATGAAAACGCTGTTTTGAAAAAAGAGAAGGAAATGATCCAAACTGAAATTCAAGTCCCGGAAATCATCTGATTAACATAAAGACAGGAGTTCAGAAAATGCAAAAGCGTAAGCTTGGAAACGGCGGCCTGGAAGTCTCGGCTCTCGGGCTCGGTTGCATGCGAATGAGCCATGATGAAAGCCCGCTTCCCGACAAGCAGGAGATGATTGCTTTTCTGCACGCGGCGGTTGAACGGGGCATCACTTTCTTTGACACGGCTGAGGTCTATGGTCCATTCACGAACGAAGAACTGGTGGGGGAAGGGCTGGCTCCTTTCCGCGGTCAAGTGCTGATCGCCACCAAGTTCGGACACAATCTTGACCCTAACACGGGCGCGAATCTGGGTGGCTTGAATAGCCGTCCGGAGCACATCCAGCAAGTGGCCGAGGCCTCGCTCAAGCGACTCAAGGTGGATGCCATCGACCTGTTCTACCAACACCGGGTTGATCCGGACGTGCCCATCGAAGACGTCGCAGGAGCGGTGAAGGACCTGATCCAGGCTGGCAAGGTGAAGCACTTTGGCCTCTCTGAGGCAGGCGCACAGACAATTCGACGCGCCCACGCGGTCCAGCCGGTCACGGCCGTTCAGAGCGAGTACTCGCTGTGGTGGAGAGAGGTTGAAACGGAAGTGCTGCCTGCTTGCGAGGAACTCGGGATCGGCTTCGTGCCATTCAGCCCGCTGGGCCGGGGCTATCTGACGGGAAAGATCGACGAAAACACAACCTTCGCCAGTGTTGACATCCGCAGCCGCCTACCGCGTTTTACGCCCAAGGCGCGCAAAGCCAACCAGGCAGTAATTGAACTGCTTGCCAGGATCGGGGAACAGAAAGGCGTGACACCCGCCCAAATCGCGCTGGCCTGGCTGCTGGCCCAAAAGCCGTGGATTGTTCCCATCCCGGGCAGCCGGAAGCTCGAGCGCCTGGATGAGAACATCGGCGCACTGGCCGTCGAACTCAAACCCGACGATCTGCGGGAGATCAAAAGTGCCATTTTGAAGATCACGGTACAAGGGGATCGCTATCCCGAAGAACTGAAGAAACAATGGGGTCACTGAGCAAGACGAGGCCTGCAAGAAATTCAGAAAAAGGAGTTGTACTAATGACTACATGGACGAGCGAAGAGCTTACCAAGATCGGAAAAGCAGAAGAATTGGAAATCGCATCACTCCGCCGCGACGGCACACTGCGAAACCCGGTGACAATTTGGGTCGTTCGCGTTGGCGATGATCTCTACGTCCGGGCCTTTAAGGGCCGCAGCGGCCCCTGGTTCCGTGGCGTGCTTGCATGCCACAAAGGCCATATCCAGGCAGGTGGCATCGATAAGGATGTCATTTTCGCGGAGGTTTCCGATCCTGAAATCAACGACCAGATCGACGCCGCCTACCGCAGCAAGTACGGCCACTATGATTCGGAATACGTCGACCCCATGGTGACCCAGGAAGCACACGCTGCGACCATCCGACTCATGCCGCTCTAAAGTCGCTTATAGTCAATTTTATAAAGGAGAAAACCATGGAATACACTCAAGTAGGATCAACAGGGATGAAAATCTCGTACATCTGCCTCGGCAGCATGGGGTTTAGAGACGCGGAAGGCGGGTTTCATAAATAGATGCTGAACTAGGAAAACAGCCACCCGATCAACTCACGTGGATATTCAGGAAGCGTTGGTAAGGTTTATTGGGATGACGACTGCCATCCTTTTGAACAAAAATTCGTCTGGAGAAAATGATGCAAACTGTAAAATTGAACAATGGCGTTGAAATACCTGTTCTTGGTTTCGGCGTTTTTCAGATAACTGATTCGACCGAATGTGAAAGAAGCGTGGTTGACTCTATTCAAACGGGATATAGCCATATTGACACTGCCGCTTCTTACCAGAACGAAGAGGCTGTTGGCAGGGGCATCAAACAAAGCGGCGTTGCAAGAGAAAAATTGTTTATCACTACGAAACTTTGGATTCAGAGCAATGGCTATGAAGGCACATTAAAGGCCTTTGAAAATTCCACGAAGCGCTTGCAATTAGACTACATTGATCTGTATCTGATTCATCAACCATTCGGTGATGTGTATGGTGAATGGCACGCGATGGAAGAACTGTATCAACAAGGCAAAGTCAGGGCAATCGGGGTTTCCAACTTTCCTCCTGACCGAATCATGGACTTGATGATACATAACAAAATAGCGCCTGCGGTAAATCAGATTGAAATAAATCCTTTCCAACAGCAAATTGACACGCAAAAGTTTTTACAAGACAACAGCGTTCAGGTTGAAGCATGGGCTCCATTTGCAGAGGGAAAGAAAAATATTTTTCAAAATGAATTACTGCTGTCAATCGCCGCAAAGCACAAAAAAAGTGTTGCCCAGGTAATTCTTCGATGGCTTGTACAAAGAGGAATTATTACTCTTGCAAAATCAACCCGCAAAGAAAGAATGATAGAAAATATAAGTGTGTTTGATTTTGAATTAAGTGTAAAAGACGTAGCGGCTATTACAACTTTAGACACAAAAACCAGTAGTTTTTTTGACCATCGTAACCCTGAGATGGTGAAGTGGCTGGGCAACAGAAAGCTGGATATTTAGTGAGTGAAGGAGTAAAACTATGGAATACGCACGGTTTGGTTCAACCGGCATGAAAGTTTCGCGCATCTGCCTGGGCTGCATGAGCTATGGTGGACCGACGGAACGCTGGCCCTGGGCGCTGGATGAAGAGACCAGCCGGCCGTTCATCAAGCACGCGCTGGAATTGGGCATCAATTTCTTCGATACCGCCAACGTCTATTCGAATGGGCGCAGTGAAGAAATTGTCGGCAAAGCCTTGCACGATTTTGCCGGATCGCGGGATGAAGTGGTGATCGCCACCAAAGTATATTTCGATATGAGCGATAAACCCAATGACGGCGGTCTCTCGCGCAAGCACATCCTCAGTTCGATCGACGCCAGCCTCAGGCGACTGGGAACGGATTACGTCGACCTGTATCAGATCCACCGCTGGGACTACAACGCCCCCATCGAGGAAACCCTGGACGCCTTGAATGATGTGGTGCGGGCCGGCAAAGCCCGCTATATCGGCGCATCGGCAATGTACGCCTGGCAGTTTGCCAAAGCCTTGTATACCTCGGACCTGCACGGTTGGACGCGCTTTGTCTCCATGCAGCCTCATTACAACCTGATCTACCGGGAGGAAGAGCGGGAGATGCTCAAGCTCTGCCAGGATCAGAAGATCGCAGTGATCCCCTATTCACCGGTGGCCAAAGGGTTGCTGACCCGCAAACCAAACAAAGAACGCAATGAAACGCTGCGCGCCCAGACCGATGCCCTCGGCAAGAGTTTGTACAAGGAAGAAGACCTCGCGATCGCACAGCGAGTGTACGAGGTGGCCGAGAGGCGCGGCGTGCCGATGGCGCAGGTGGCCATGGCCTGGATTCTTTCCAAACCGGTCGTCACTGCCCCGATCATCGGCGCCACCAAGCCGCATCACCTGGATGATGCCGTCGCGGCCCTCTCCATCCAGCTCACGCCGGAGGAGATCCGCCACATGGAAGAAGCCTACCAGCCGCATCCCGTGCTCGGGTATCAGTAATATTAATAAAGACCAGGCACCCTAATCACTGAATCATCCAAGCATAATGCCATGAAATGTAGGCGCCGTGTGCTGAATTTCGTGATATTAGTTACGAAAATCCCTGGCTTTGACCAGGGATTTTCGCGGAAAAGGATCATCCACATATAAGGTGGCCACAAGGGGATACCTTATTTACGGATAAACCATGGTCGAGAGAGGGGATTGATGCTGCCGACCCAAAAGGGATTAAGATTTCCTATGTCCAAAAGAAACTCCATGGGAATCCTTCGGATACGCCGCTGATGTATACCGTTAGGCTGACAAATAAGCGCGGCAGAAAGATCAATGCGAATCCGGCGGTGGTATCCGTGAACGTCGCAGGAGGGAACTATGATGAAAGAGATTGAGAATCGTAAGGCTTCTACCAAACTTCCGAAGTCTACGCCCCTATGGGGTGCGTCGCAAAGACTTCGGAAGTTTTTAAAATAAAAAATCTGTTTGCCAGGAAACAAACAGATCCTATCATTTTGTTCTATTACATAAATTATATAATACCAGGAGGAGAATTGCAATAGCGATTAAAGGTGATGTTTTTTATAAGATGGACGTTGTAAAATGCAGGCCAATTCATTCACTCCGCAAATGGAGAAACTCAATAAATGACTGAGAAACAAGCTGGGCTTTCCGCAGTTATGCAGTTTTAGAGTTTGTTTCAGAATGATCTCGGCCAACCAGCCAACCCTTACTAAAGGAGAACTACGATGCGTGTACTGCTATCGACAATCGGAAGCCGGGGCGATGTCCAGCCGCTGGTGGCGCTGGCGTGGCAGTTGAAGGCGCTCGGTCAGGAGGTCCGCCTGTGCGTACCGCCCGATTTCCGCGATTGGATCGAGGGCCTGGGGATGCCCGTTACGCTCATTGGACCCGAGTTGCGCTCGACCGGAAAAGCCAGCCCATCGGCAGCCCGACCCACACCCGAGCAGCGGCGTCAGATGATGGAAGGCACGGTCGCCACTCAATTCGAGACGATCGCTGCGGCAGCCCTAGGCTGCGACGTCATTGTGGGAGCGACTGCCCTCCAGATCGCCGCACCCTCTGTAGCAGAGAGGATGGGCATCCCGTACGTCTTCGCCGCCTACTGCCCGGCAGTTCTGCCATCGCCACACCACGCGCCCCCGGTTCTCGTCATGCTGGGAGATACGCCGGCACCCGCAACGGCCGATTACAGCGAGCTCTGGGCCCAGGATGCAAAACGTTGGACCGACACGTGGGGCTTGCTGCTCAACTCGCATCGGGCAAAACTCGGCCTGGCCCCGGTCAACGACGTGCGCAGCCACATCTTGACCGACCGGCCCTGGCTGGCCGCCGACTCGATCCTGGGGCCCTGGCCCGATCCCGGCGACCAGGCCGTGTTCCAGACCGGCGCCTGGATCCTCCCGGATGCGCGTCAGCTCTCCCCTGAGCTGGAGGCGTTCCTCCAGGCCGGCGAGCCGCCCGTCTACTTCGGCTTCGGCAGCCTCCGCGCACCGGAGCACCTCAGCCGGGTGACGATCCAGGCGGCCCGTGCACTCGGGCGCCGCGCGATCATCCTGCGGGGTTGGGCCGATCTGAACCTCGTAGATAACGAGCCAGACTGCCTGTCTATAGGTGAGGTCAACCAGCAGGCGCTGTTCAAACGGGTAGCCGCAGTCGTCCACCACGGGGGGGCAGGCACCACCACCGCGGCCGCGCGGGCCGGCGCGCCTCAAGTCGTCATCCCGCAGCATTACGACCAGCACTACTGGGCCAAACGTGTTCACCAGCTCGGCATCGGTAGCGCGCACGCACCCGGCACGCCTGCCAGTGACTCGCTGACGAGCGCTCTCGAGCAGAGCCTCCAACCCGACGTCACTGCCCGTGCCCGCTCCTTCGCCTCCTCATTGCGCAGCGATGGCGCACAGGTGGCTGCCCAGCGCTTGATCGCCACCGTCTCAAAGAACTGAAGGTTCAAGGATAGATGTTGGTTGGAATCACGAACACTCGCCATGCTTGACGGGTGTTCCTTTGAGTGACTATTACGTGGCGGGTCGGATTACCTTGGTTAAAAATAAATCGGATGGTCTGCATGGTCGTCAGGTCTATTCAACCTTTATGGCTTTGCGAACACCCGTATATAGTAGTGCCCCCAAGAGGATACGTTATATACGGATAATTGAAAGGCGAGAGGGTGAGCAAGGTATGAAGTAGTTACTTGTCTACCCGATCCAGTTGGAATTGGAAAAAGCACTTATCAATATCCATATCCAAACAATTGAAAATAATGACACTATTGAGCTTTTCATCCCCTTGTCTTATACTTATTACAAGCTCTATATAGATTTATTCTTTCGATTTATTTTTCATATTCATTCGCATATTAGATTCATAGACAAGGGTCTACAAGTAATCGTTTAATTTCAAGGTCCTGTGAGGTAGAGATGCCACCCGATATTTGGTCGCTTTATACCCTTATGTTAAAAAGTCGCCTTTTCGAAGAAGCCATTTCCCAACTCTGGCATGCTGGCCTGATATCTGGCGAGATGCATCTTGGGACAGGCGAAGAAGCAATTGTCGCAGGGGTTGTTGCCCACCTCTCAGAGGGCGATGCAATGGCTTTGGATCACCGTGGCACCGCTGCCTTAATCATGCGCGGGGTCGATCCTTTGCTGATAATTCGCGAACTGCTTGGTTGTCCAGATGGATTGTGCGGTGGCATGGGCGGACATATGCACATGTTCTCCAAAGAATACCTGGCTTCTTCTTCAGGGATTGTTGGAGCTGAAGGACCCGCCGCTGCCGGTTTTGCGTTAGCAGCACAGTACCTGCGTCCGTGTGCGGTCGCAGTTGCATTCTTCGGCGAAGGCTCGATGAATCAGGGGATGTTGATGGAATCGCTGAACCTTGCTTCCATTTGGAAACTGCCCGTGGTGTTCGTCTGCAAGGATGACGACTGGGCAATCACCACACGATCCGGGAAATCGACTGGCGGGGATTTAGACGAACGGGCACGTGGGTTAGGCGTCCCGGTAATTGATGCCGACGGTCGCGATGTGTCGATTGTATGGGAGGCTGCTGGCCGGGCAATCGAACGCGCCCGTTCAGGTCAGGGGCCAACCTTCCTGCATGCTCGCTGTGTGCACCTCGAAGGCCACTTCCTGGGCTTGCAATTGATCAGGGTCGTGCGCGATCCGATCAGAGAAATGCCTGTAATTGCTGGTCCGCTTATAAAATCTATCCTCCAACCTGGAGGAGCTGCGTTGGGCGAACGCATGGCAGGGCTGAAAATAATCCTTGATGCGGTGCTCTCAACCTTGCGCGATCCACGCCGGTTTCCGATCAATGACCCGCTTCGACGAACGCGCGCAACCCTTCGGTCGGAAACGACACGCCTGGAGGAATTGGAGGATCAAATCGAGAGAGAAATAAGCAATATCCTTGCATCCGCCCTGGCGGAGGTGCCGGCATGAAAACCATGTCATTCTCGCAAGCCATCGATAATGCCCTCGCCCAAGCCATGGTGGAGGATGCTCGTATCGTCCTTTTCGGCGAGGATATCCAGTTGATGCAACGCAACCTGCTTGTCCGATTCGGTCCCGCGCGCGTGCGGAATACACCCATCAGTGAGAGCGCTTTCCTGGGGGCGGGGGTAGCTGCCGCCATGGCTGGTTTGCGCCCGGTGGTTGAATTATATATGGTGGATTTCCTGGGTGTGTGCATCGATGCCCTCCTAAATCACGCCGCCAAGGTTGAAGCATTCTCAAACGGCAAATGGGCAGCACCGGTTGTGGTACGCGTGCCATGTGGCGGCGGCTACGGCGACGGCGGACAGCATGAGCAATCCTTATGGGGATGGCTGGCGCACATTCCCGGCCTGACCGTGATTGTGCCATCCACGCCTGCGGATGCCGGCGGATTGATGATGGCGGCATTGCAGTGCGATGGACCAGCCATCTTTCTTGAACCAAAGCTGCTCTCGGAATCCTGGCTGGAATTCCTGGGGTCAGGTGGGCGGCGCACCGTGAAGTATGATGTCCCTAAAGAAGGGGCGCGAGGTCCTGTCCCCCAGAGGTGGCAACCTCTTCCTATCGGTAGAGCGGAATTTCGACGCAGAGGCAAGGATATTACAATAGTCAGTATCGGCGTAGGGGTCCACCGCGCGCTGAAAGCGGCGGATAGTCTGAGAACAGACGGTATTTCGGTAGAAGTACTTGACTTGCGGACAGTCTCCCCGTTAGATAGAGAATCAATCTGCGAGTCTGTTTCCAAGACCGGCCGTATACTCGTTGTAGATGAGGATTATGAGGGCTTCGGTCTTTCGGGCGAAGTATCAGCGATCTTGATGGAAGAAGGCATCTCTTTCAAATATGCGCGCGTTTGCACCCAGACAACGATCCCATATAACCGCTCCAAAGAAGACCAGACTTTACCTAACGTTGAGCGTATCCTTACCAAGGCCAAAGAGCTTGTATTGACCATTCCAAAATCATTGGCATGAGTAGGATGATTGCTTATGAGAACAAAACGCCCTTGCGAGGCGCTTGACTTGTTGCAACATGGGTCATGGTAGACCATGCTAGTTGTGCACTTGACCAGCAGTTCTTTCCGATCTATACACCTTCTATGCTGCCTCTTGCATCTTACGGCGCACGTGTTCACCGTGGTACTTGAACTTTTCGGCACGCCCTTCTGTCAATAGGAAATCTTTCAGATCAGATATAACCCACTTCCATTTTCAAAGGAGGAGAGGGTATAAGTTCACCCTCGCATGGAAGGATTATCCTTATAAAAAGTGCCCCCAAGCGGACCTGTTCCGAACCGCACCCTTCCCTAAAACCAGGGGAAAATACGGATCACTAGCATTACTTTCGGAGAATGTACTTGAAATGGCATGATTCGTCAAGGAATGCCAGCGTTACCTATCTTGAGCAATGCAAGGTGACTCATAATCGTTTGGTCGCAGGTCCCCTTCGGGGATGATATCCGAATCCTGCCGGGCCCATTTTTTCCTGAATCCCTGAAAGGGAATTTTTACTTCCACAAATCTCATAAGTTAGAGAAGAAAGGAATTCGTGTTTGAAAATCGGATTCAAAAAAAGGTTTACAATCAGGGTGTCAATTAGCCTTAGCTCCAATGATTCCTCCTCTTTCTGATGGCTGAAGAAAATCTCCTCCAGACCAAACTTTTTAAACCTCCACCGCGGCGGAATCTGGTGCCGCGCACGCGTCTCCTGGCGAAACTCAATAGCGGACTTTCCCCGGAGATACGACTCGTGCTCGTCTCGGCCCCAGCAGGGTTTGGAAAAACCACTCTGGTAAGTGAATGGCTTCAGGATCTGCCCGCTGCAAAAAGCGAGGGAAAACGCGCCTATACTTGGCTCACCCTGGATGATGCCGATAATGATCCCGTCCGTTTTTGGCGCTACATTGATGCAGCTATGCAAATCGTTGATCCCCGCCTGGGCGAGAGCATCCGTCCGGTCCTGTCTGCTCCGCAAGCTGCACCCTATCGTTCGCTTGTGGGTGGAATTGTCGACGATATTCTCAAGGTGGGGGGCCGATTTGTGCTCGCCCTAGACGATTATCATAGTATCAAAGATGATGCAATCCACGAAGGTGTCAACTATTTAATTGATCATCTCCCGCCATCAGTTCAACTCCTGATCATCACCCGGGCTGATCCTCCTCTTCAGCTGGCCCGAAGGCGCAGCCGCGGCGAGTTATGCGAGGTGCGCGCCAGCGATCTGCGCTTTACGTACAAAGAAGTTACCGAACTCCTGAACGCGATCATGAAACTGGATCTTTCGGGCGAGGACATCGAGGCGCTCGAGCAGCGGACCGAAGGCTGGATTGCTGGCCTGCAGATGGCGGCCATTTCATTGCAGGATGCTGTCGATCCGCATGTTTTTGTAACGGCTTTCCGCGGAAATGATCGCTACATCGCGGATTACCTTGTCGAAGAAGTACTCCAGCGGCAGCCGGTGGAGTTTCAACAATTCCTGCTGCAGACTTCAGTTCTAAGCCGTCTCAGTGCGCCCTTGTGTGACACCGTCACCGGTCGTTCAGATAGCCAGTCCGTTCTCAACGCCCTGGAACGGGCCAACCTTTTCCTTGTTCCCCTAGACAACCGCCGGGAATGGTTCCGCTATCACCAGCTATTTACCAGTTTGCTGTATCAGCGCCTGGTGGATTCCAGTGACGCCGATACGGTCAAAGAACTGAAACAACGCGCAGGGAGGTGGTTCGCCGTCCACGGTCAAGTTGTCGAGGCGGCTGAGACGTTGCTGGCCTTCGGCGATTTCGAGCAGGCTGCGGAGGTGATCGAACGCGCCACAGATAGTCTCTTCATGGCCAACGAGCTCAACCTGCTGGTGAAGTGGAGTGAGATCATCCCAGACACGCTGGTTGCAGCCCGGCCGCGTTTGAATGTCATGGCCGCCTGGGGTTCGCAGGCCACCGGTCATCCCCAACAGGCAGGGCATCTAATTGATCTCCTGGAAAAGGCGATCGGGATGACGGGCGATGAGTTCCTGAGTGCAACACCGCCCCACCGGACGCTCTCGCCTTTGGAGAGAGTCTCCCTGATCGAGGCCGCGGTGGTTCGTAGCCGCCTGGCCGTTGATTCCCTGGACCTGGATAGGGCCTTTTCTCTGGGCGAACGCTTGCTGCCCTACCTCGTGCCCGGCCCCCCGGGCGAAGTACGGGCTTTAAATTACGTTTACATCTATCGCGGGCCACAATTGACCATTCTCGGATTAGTGCAAAAATTCCGCGGAAATTTGAGCGCCGCAGCGGACCTGATGATCGAGGCTGAAGCGGATGCAGAAAAAGAAAAGAACCCGCATATTGTTGCCCTAGCCTTAGGACACTTGGGTGAAATTCAGGCCCTGCAGGGGAAGCTCACCCAGGCGAAGGGGACGTTTGAGCTAGCCCTTCAGCGCGCACGGGAATTTCCACCTTATTCCTCAGCTTTCTGGGGTCAAGCCTCCGTTGGATTGGGCAACCTGGCTTTGGAACAGAACAACCTGGTTGAAGCGGAAGCCCATTTAAAGAGCGGCCTCGAACTGGGGAAGTTATGGCATGTCTGGGAATGTCTGCTGCCGGGTCGCATCGGTCAAGCGCGCATCCACCAGGCGTATGGGGAATGGGACAAGGCCGCTGCGGTACTCGACGAACTGGTCGAACTGGCCGTCCTGAATGTCAAGGCGGTAGCACCGGCTGTAGCGGCCAACAAGGCTTTGCTTGCTCTCAGGCAAGGCGATCTCGCAAGTGCATCCCGCTGGATTGCCGCCTTTGATTTCCACTCGTCAGCCCCGTATCCCCTGCAGTGGGAACAGAATGCCCTGATCGCCATGCGTATATGGTTGGCCGAAAAGAAATTGGCCGAAACAGAGGCTCTTTTAACCAGACTTCTCACCGATGCTAAATCCATGGGGCATATCCGCACCATCATCGAGCTCCATCTGCTCCAGGCGCTTTTGGCTGAGGGGCAGAACCACCCCGAGAAAGCCCGCCAGGCTCTCCTCAAATCTCTGAAAATGGCTGCACCAGAAGGGTATCTTCGCTTATTCCTGGATGAAGGGGAACCCCTGCGCTCTATGCTTGTGGCCAGCATCCCATCTATCCACGAACCTGCCCTGTTGGAGTATGCCGATCGCCTGTTGGGGTCATTCGTCCGGGCTGTTGACAAGCGGCCAGCTTCCGCCTCTGGAAGCGTCCTGCCGGATCAGAAGAAGTTGATCGAGCCTTTGTCTGATCGGGAGTTGGAGGTGCTGCGATTGATGGCAGACGGACTCTCCAATCCGGCCATTGCCAAGAGGCTCTACCTTTCCACCAATACGCTCAAGGCGCATGCTCAAAACATCTACATAAAACTGGACGTGCACAATCGCATGGAGGCGGTGAACAAGGCCCGTGAGATCGGCCTGCTCAGCTCTTCCTGATCGCCGTTCCATGTTTTGAAAAGATCCCGCCAGGATTGCCCGGTGGGATCTTTATCCATTTGGGGGAACACAGCCGCCTGGAAAGTTAATCCGTTGGTTAATCCAACCGGGCGATGCGGTTAATCCTATAGAGTTGGTATAGTGGGGACATCCAAACCAAAAGGTAGACGACTAACCGTATGACCGAATCGAAAACAAAACCCAATCAACCGCTCACGCTTGACCGACCTGCTTGGTACCGGATCGAAATACAGGGGCAGCTTGACGAATCATGGTCGGCGAACTTTGGCGGCATGACCTTCTCCACCCGGACAAACCCCGGAGACGGGAAGATCACGACCCTGCAGGGCATCGTGGCCGACCAGGCCTCGCTGCACGGGATCTTGAACTCAATTCGTGATCTCGGACTGCCTCTGCTCAAGGTAAATTTCCTGTCGACTATCGAATCTAAACTCAAAGGAGACTGATATGAACAAGAATTTACTCGAAATCATTTTTAAAGGCGTGGCAGTCGCCATGGGCATCGCTGTCATTGTGCTCAACATCATCGGCGCGTTGGCCATGACCACCGGCATGAGCCTGCTCGGCATCGGGCTGACCGCCCTGGCAGTCGGCTCTCTGTCGAGAAGGCGGTATTCCAGTGAACTCAAGGATGTATGATGATCCACTTGCAAAAGGAGGTTTCCAATGGACGATCTAGTCATTCAGGTGCAAGATTTTCGGAAGGTCTATGGTGATTTTACGGCGGTGGATGAGATCAGCTTCGAAGTCCACCAGGGTGAAATCTTCGGATTGCTCGGGCCGAATGGCGCCGGCAAAACCACCACACTGGAATGTCTGGAAGGACTCCGCCAGCCGGACCAGGGCAGTTTACGCATCCTAGGGATTGACCCGGCCCGTCAGCCCAGACGGCTGCGCGACCTGATCGGAGTCCAGTTGCAGTCGTCTGCTCTCCCGGCGAACATGACTGTCTGGGAGGCCATGCAATTCTTCTGTGCATATCACCGGGTAAAACCCAGGAAGGATTTGCTGGAGCGTTTCGGGCTGGGAGAAAAGAAGAAAACCCAATTCCGGATGCTCTCCACGGGGCAGCAGTGCCGCCTGGCTCTGGCTCTGGCGATCGCTCACAATCCGCACTTGATCCTGCTGGATGAACCAACGGCCGGCCTGGATGTACCGGCCCGGGTGGAGCTGCACGAATTGATGCGGCAGCTGCAATCCGATGGCACGACGATCATCCTGGCAACTCACGATATGGCAGAGGCCGAAAAAATGTCCAGCCGGGTTGCCATCCTGCTCAAGGGGAAAATCGCTGCAACCGGCACGCCCACGCAATTGACCGCTGAGGGGGGAGGCTTGGTCAAGATCTCGGTGGCATCAGAGACTTCCTGCCTGGCGCAGAACGGCCACGGTTTCCCGGGAGTCCGTCAGCACCGCTTTGAAGAAGGCTATGCACTGTATTTCAGCGATGACCCTGGACCCACGGTCTCATCCATCCTGGATTACCTGAAGAGTCACCAGGATCGTCTGGCCGACCTTAGGGTGGAACGCCCCTCGCTCGAAGAGCGTTTCCTGGAAATCACCCAAACCAATGGAGGTTTGAAATGACTGCCTTTGTTTACCACCTTAAGTACGACTTTTTCAACGGTCTGCGCGATCGGTCGCTTCTGTTGATGAATTACCTTTTCCCGCTGGTCCTGTTTCTCATGCTGGGAGCGTTATTGGGGGGGATCAGCCCGACTTTTCACGAAACCCTGATCCCGGCCATGATCATCATTGCGGTGATGACCAGCACCCTGCTGGGAATGCCGAACCCGATCGTGTCGTCGCGCGAGGCAGGAGTGTTTCGTAGTTACAAGATCAACGGCGTCCCGGCTGCCTCCCTTCTCTCCATCCCTGTTTTGAGCAGCCTGCTGCACATGGTCCTGGTTTCCGTGATCATCACTCTGGCGGGTGTGCCGCTCTTCAAGGCGAATCTACCCGTCCATTGGGGGTACTTCGTCCTGGTCGGGCTGCTGGCCATCTTCGCCATGGCCGGGCTCGGCATGTTGATCGGGGTTATCGCCCCAAACAGCCGCGCCACCGTCCTGATCAGCCAGCTGTTCTACGTGCCGTCGATGATGCTCTCCGGGATGGTCATGCCCAGCAGCATGCTGCCGGCAAACATGCAGCGAGTTGCAATGCTCCTGCCCGCCACGCACGCCATGAATGCCTGGCGTTCACTGGCCTTTGGGCAGACAACCAGTGTTGATCCGTACTGGTCCATGCTCGTTCTTTTAGCTGGCGGGTTGATCGCCTTTGGTATGGCTGTAATCCTTTTCCAGTGGGACAGCCACAACCAGCAGCGGGGTCGATCTCCATTCCTGGCGGTGATTGCCATGGTACCCTACCTCCTGGCAGCCATTCTTCTTCGATAATGATGAGGTTGCTCAATTTTGATTCGATGAACGATGGAGGATCAACCCAGACTAAACGACCATCGGGAGCCGGCTCGTACTTCTGGGTAAATTGATAGAACAAGAAATAGAGGATATGGAAATGAATATGATAAAACTTCTTCAACGGGTAGGAATTGATATTCTCAAAGGAACCGTGGCGGCGCTGGCCTTATTCTTGGGCCTGATGATCGGCGGCCTAGTTGCCGGATTACTGCATCTGCCCTCGCCATCGATGCCAGCAAACACGAGCCTGACCGCCCTCTTGCCTTTAATGCTTATTTCTGGAATATCGATCGCGATCGTCCTTGGCGAATGTTTTCAGAGATTGAACTGGAGTTTCTGGCCGCGTTTGCTTGCGATCGGAATGTGCAACTACCTGTTGTATTATTTATTGAACCTGCTGGATGGACTGCTGTTCAGCCCGCTTCCCCACATGACCACTGGCATCATCTCCGACCTCTTCCCTGCCATGTCCACTGCGGCGGTCATCGCCGGGTTGTGGCGGCCTAAAAAAGCCGCCATGCCGGTATGGAAAATCATCAGCACATTTTTCTCCACCCGGCCGTGGTCCGGGTGGGCATGGCGGCTGGTTGTGGCCTGGCTTGTCTTTCCACCGATCTATTATTTGTTCGGCCGGATTGTGGCGCTTTTTACCCTCCATTATTACGAGGACCCCACCCTGAACCTTGGCTTAACCCTGCCCGCACTGAGCACCCTTATGCTCATGCAGATCGTTCGTGGAGCATTGTTCCTCCTGGCTGTGGCACCGATCCTCGTCGCCTGGCAGGGAAGCCGTAGAAGTCTATGGTGGTGGGTATGCTCCGTGATTTTTATCCAGATTGCCAATCAAATCATCGTGCAGGCGTATTGGCTGCCCCTGGGGCTCCGAATCCCGCATGCGATCGAGCTGCTGGTGGATTCATTTGCCCAAGCCGGCTTCTACGTTTGGCTCCTTTTTCTCCTGCCGGCCGGTTCGGCTCAACCAGTATTGAAACAAAAATCAACTGTCACCGCCGAGGGCCAATCTGTATTGGCCCGATAACTATTCCATCTGTCCTGGTTGGTGGGCCCGCCAGCAGCGCAGCCTGATCTGAGGTGAGACGTTCTCGAGCAGGACCCTCTTGCTATCAGCAATCTGCTACCGGCTACTTGTCGCGTTCTCAAGATCGAGGAGTCTTCCAAAACCTGGATCGACAGCCCACAGTGCGGCACCTTGATTTCCTATATGCTTTCATCGTTAGCAGTTCTGTCGCTGTGATTAAACAATAGGGGAGAACAGGGATGAAGGAAACTCCTCTGGGATTGGGGGACATTGCTGAAAAATTTAGTGAGGCTGGGTGATAACCCAAAGTGACTTGATATCGTCACGTTGAAATTAATCAAGCGATCGGAATCCAGTCATGCACCAAAATGCCCACCACCTTTCCAGGTGATTGGCAATTCATCCAGTCTTTCTCTCTGCTCAAAACGCAAACCGGCCAGAAATTCCTCGACATCCGCGGAATTTTGGCTGGTTTTGTCTGAAATTTGTGCCCCCAAGCGGGCTCGAACCGCTGTTTGGGCCTTGAGAGGGCCCCGTCCTGGGCCACTAGACGATGGGGGCAGATGGCGGGCGTGATTTTATCAGACGCCCGCCAAATCGTCAATCAAAAAGTGTTCATCGCAACTCCATGATAATCTCTACGGGAAGGCCCGATTCTTTGGTATGATTGACCCTTTGGAGAAGAGCACATGCCGATATTCCGCACAAAAATTCCAAACCATTTCGATCTGCCACGCCGCATCAGCCGGCTGGGCGAGCTGGCCTATAACCTGTGGTGGACATGGAACCCCTCCGCCCAGCGCTTGTTCTACCGCATTGATTATGCCCTTTGGGAACGTCTCAACCATAACCCGTTGCTTTTCTTGCGTTCGGTCGGACGGTCCGAAGTAAACGCGGCGGTCCAGAATCCTGCTTATCTGGAAATGTATGATCGTGTCTTTGCCAATTTGGATGCCTACCTGAATTCCAAGGAGACCTGGTGTACACAAACATACGAAGAACAATGTGACCAGCAATGGGCATATTTTTCGATGGAATTCGGTGTTCACGAAATCCTGCCCATCTATTCGGGTGGCCTGGGTGTGCTGGCAGGTGATTACCTGAAAGAATCCTCCGACCTTGGCGTGCCACTGGTGGGGGTGGGCTTGATGTATGCCGAGGGGTACTTCTCACAGCGGATTTCCGAGGACGGCTGGCAGGAGACGGATAATAAGTTGCTCAATTTTGAGGATCTGCCGGTCCTGCAGGTTCTGGATGGCAATGAGAAGCCGCTGACGATATCGGTCAGCTTCCCCGACCGCACGGTCACTGCACATATCTGGGAACTGCGGGTGGGGCGCGTACCGCTTTACCTCCTGGATACGGATCTGGATGAGAACACTCCCGCCGACCGCAACCTGACGCTGCGCTTATATTACAGCGACCTGGATTTGCGCATTGCCCAGGAAATCATGTTAGGCGTGGGAGGGGTGCGGGCCTTGCGCGCCTTGGGGTATGACCCGAACGTCTGGCATATGAATGAGGGCCACGCGGCATTTTTGACCTTGGAACGGGCGCGTGAACTCGTGGTCAAGGGCCTGCCATTCGAGCAAGCCGTAACCAAAACCCGCAGCGGCAATATCTTCACCACGCATACACCCGTCCCCGCCGGTAACGATGAGTTCCCACTCTGGCTGGTGGACAAAAACCTTTCGAATTTCTGGCCCGAACTTGGCTTGAGCCGCGACCAGTTCGTCGCCCTGGCACGCAACCAGCAATCCTGGGGCGAAACCTTTAGCATGCCCATCCTGGCCTTGCGCAATTCGGATGGTCGCAACGGCGTCTCGGAGCTCCATGGAAGGGTTTCCCGGCGCATGTGGAAGTTCCTCTGGCCGGAGGTTGAAAATGAACAGGATATCCCGATCATATCTGTGACCAACGGCGTCCATACCGCCACCTGGCTGGCCCGTCGGGTGCGCGTCCTGCTGGATAAACATCTGGGCGAGAATTGGCTGGAAACAGTGGATGACCCGGAGACCTGGACCCGCATGGATGCCATCTCGGATCGTGAACTGTGGGAAACCCGGATACATCTGAAACGGAAGCTGGTCTTTTATATGATAGACCGAACCCGCCAGCGATGGATGGAAGGCGGCTACCACCCGGTGCAGGCCATTGCCTCCGGGATCATGCTCGATCCTTACGTACTTACCATCGGCTTCGCCCGGCGGTTCGCCACGTATAAGCGCGCCAATCTTGTCTTCCATGATCTGGATCGCTTGCTGGAAATTATCAATCGCCCCAACCGGGCGGTGCAAATTATCTTTGCAGGCAAAGCCCATCCTGCCGACGAGCCCGGCAAAATTCTGATCCAGGAGGTCTACCGCATCGTCAAAAAAGCCGAGAACGGCGGCCGGCTGGTTTTCCTGGAAGATTATGACATGAACCTGGCCCGTTACCTGGTTCAAGGTGTGGATGTGTGGATGAACAACCCGCGCCGCCCGAATGAGGCCTCCGGGACATCCGGCATGAAAGCCGCCCTGAATGGGGCGCTCAACTTCTCGGTGTTGGATGGCTGGTGGCGGGAGGCCTACAATGGGTCAAACGGCTGGCCAATCGGCCCGGATGCCGACCTGGATACCGAGGTGGATGACGAGACGGATGCCAACAGCCTTTACGACACCATGGAGAACCAGATCATCCCTCTCTATTACAACGAGCGTAATATTGATAACGTCCCGGTCGATTGGATGGCGATGGTGAAGGAATCCATGCGGACGATCACTTCGCAGTTCAGTACGCGACGGATGCTAAAAGAGTATATTGAACGGTTATATCTTCCAGCAAGAAAATAGAATCAGCTGATGCTTATCCCATCAACATCATGAGACTTCTTTATGTGAAATCAAAAGCTCCCCATCCGGGGAGCTTTTGATTTCAAGAATTTCCTTCGCTAGGCCTTCTTTAAAACTGGCAGGCCATTGACCGTTTCAGCCACCTTGTATCCCTGCGGCACGGCTTCCAGAACTCCCGCTTTCTTTTCTTTTGCAAAATAATAAAGCGTCTGGGTCTTGCCAGTTTTCGTTGTTGTTACTTTGGCATGCAAGAAGTAGGTCACCCCGCGTTTGTTGGTAAAACTGAATGCCATAAAAGCCTCCTTTTCTGAGAGAAAAAGCGCCTGTGAATAAGTGAATGTCGTCAGGCAGGTTTATTATACAGCATTTGACCGTCTAAAATGTCCATTCCCGGCTCTAAAAAACAGCCCCCCAGGTGCGGTATAATCACGCCCGTGACCAACCCGAAGAGCCCCGAAGATCTTTCGGAACAGGAACTGCGCCGTCTCTTGCTTGATAAACGCCACGATGCACGTCAGAAGCGCCTGGAGCGTTTTCGCAGGAGTGGCCGGGCCGTCTTGCTTTCGCCGGATTTGCCACCGGCTGCCCTGGAAGAGTGGCGCACCCAGCTCCCGGTTGATGAAGCGGATTCTGTTTCTGAAAGCACCGGTGTTCGCACAGCGCGCAGGCGCTGGTACGACGGGATCTTGCTGAGCGTCGAAATCCTGGCAGTGCTTGGCCTGGTAGGTCTGATGCTCAACTGGTTTGGCCTTTTACAATCGTTAAATCAGGAAGTGGTCATCGCTCTGCAGCAGGATACGCTGACGCCTACACCGCTCATTACGGCAATCGTTTTGCCAAGCGGTCACACTCCACCGACTGCTCCGGGTGGCGCGCAGCCCAACGAAGCTGAAATTCCGGAGCACCTGCGCCCGCTGGTACAATCCATCGCCGACCTGCCCCTGCCCACGCCGGGACCAGCTCAGGCAAACCGAATCCAGATCCAGGCGATTAATGTGGATGCACCGGTTGTCCAGGGCGATTCCTGGGATCAATTGAAGAAAGGCGTTGGCCAGCATGTTGGTTCGGCCGACCCTGGGCAGACCGGGAACGTGGTTCTTTCGGCGCATGACGATGTGTTTGGCGAAATATTCCGTAACCTTGACCGCCTGCAACCCGGTGACCAAGTGCTGCTTTTTACGGCGCAGCAGCAATTCGTTTACATTGTGACCAGCAGCCAGATTGTCGCACCGACGCAGGTGGATGTGATGAACCCCACCAGCGTGCCAACCCTCACACTCATCAGTTGTTACCCATACATGGTTGATAAAAGCCGCATTGTAGTGTTTGCAAAACTTCAAAACCCTTAGGAGAATTATGAGCAAGAAGAGTAAGCGACAGGTTTCCCGTCAGGTTCCCCGCCCAATTTCCACTACCGTGGCGAAAACAGTTGAATTTAATCCTGATTACAGTACCACCAAGCGTGAACTTCGCCGGATTGGTATCCTGGCCGGATCCTTTATTGTAGTTCTGATCATACTGGCGGTATTCCAGAATCAGTTGCTGGCCCTGTTCGTGAAATAGACTGTCAGGGAGTGAACTCTGCCAGGTGGAGGCCGCGCCCCTTCTTCGTCCATGACATCGGACCTGCTAACCGTCAAACTCGAAAAACTCACATACGGCGGTGACGCCCTGGGCAGAGAGCCCGACCCTTCGAGCGGGATAGGCGGCCGCGCCGTATTTGTCCCCTTTGCGTTACCCGGAGAGACGGTTCGCATCCGCGTAATCGAGCAGAAACGCGCTCACATCCGCGCCGAATTGGTGGAAGTGCTCGACCCTGCGCCGGAGCGCATCACGCCGAAGTGCAGCCATTTTGGGGTTTGTGGAGGGTGTCATTACCAACACCTATCCTATCAGGTACAACTCCAGCTGAAAACTGACATTTTGCGCGACCAGTTAATCCGCATTGGGAAGTTACAAAACCCGCCAGTGCAGCCCATGGTCGCTTCGCCGCAGGAGTGGAATTACCGTAACCACGTTCAATTCCATCTTTCGCGCGCAGGTGAATTGGGATACATCCGGGCAAACAGCCGGGATATGTTTCCCATTTCTGAATGTCATCTCCCCGAAGCCGCACTGGACAAACTCTGGCCAGGCCTGGAATTCGAACCAGACCTGGGGCTGGAACGCATTTCCTTGCGCCTGGGAATGGACAATGAGATCATGCTGGTGCTGGAGTCCGATCATCCCGAACCGCCCGAATTGGAACTTGAAGCAGCCCTCTCAGTGGTGCATCTGAATGGCGAAGATATGGTTGTGATGGCTGGCGACAAAACCATACCCATATCCGTCAAAGACCGGACCTTTCGCGTTTCGGCCGCTTCGTTCTTTCAGGTAAATACCGCCATGGCAGGGAAGATGGTGCAGCACCTGCTCGATCAATTACCGGTTTCTCCCGGGACAACCATGTTGGATGTTTATTGTGGTGTAGGATTGTTCAGTTCGTTTTTTGCCGGGCGCGTCGGACGTCTGATCGGGGTTGAGGTTTCTCCATCGGCCTGCCAGGATTTCACAGCCAACCTGGATGAATTCGATAATGTCGAGCTCTACGAGGCTCCTGCAGAGACGGTGCTACCCAGCCTGGATGTCAGTCCTGATATTGTCATTGTGGATCCGCCGCGCGCCGGCCTGGATAAACGTGTCCTGAATGCCCTCCTTGCCCGGCACCCGGCCAGCCTCGCTTACGTCTCATGTGACCCCTCCACCCTGGGACGCGACGCGGCCCGTTTGATTTCTGGAGGGTACCGGCTGGCCCAGGTTACTCCTTTCGATCTCTTCCCGCAAACCTATTCCATCGAAAGCATTTCATTTTTTGAGGATTGCCCCATTTCCTGACATCCCGGCTGCTGACCATATCTGTGGTACAATCTTAGATGGAGTAAAACTGGATTTGCGTGGTAACTCTGCCGCCGACCCTTTTATGGGTGGCGGCTTTTTTTGTTCACCGGCAGCTTGCCGGAGAGAGAAGTGAAATATGGACGTCAAACTTTATGTAGGAAACATGGCCAAATCAACCACCGCAGACGAACTGCGTACGTTGTTTGCACAGGCTGGTAACGTCTCCGCAGTTGATATCATCAAAGACCGGGATAGCGGCCAGTCCAAAGGCTTTGGCTTTGTCACGATGACAGACCAGACCGAAGCGGAAAAGGCCATCAGCATGTACAATGCTTTTTCCATGGCTGAGCACGAATTGAAAGTTAATGTTGCCAAACCACGCGTAGAGCGCTAGATTGTCAACCAGCTAATTCCGGGAAACTCCCGGCGTTAAAATGCAGACCGGCACGTTGATGCCGGTCTGCTCATTTAAATTTTACCACCGGCCAGTTTTGGGTGCAGGCACTCAAATTCCGGTCCATCATTATTTTTTTTAGATGGAAACTTACACTCAAAACCCCACATAAATAAACGGCGCGCCGGTATCCGCAAAAGAAATCAGAACCAGCACAAGGATCAGGACTGCCAGGAATAGAGCTTTTCCCCAAACAGGCCACTTTGTAAAGAATGTTTCATCCTTATGGCGAGACTGTTTCCAATCGAGCAGGAGCGCCGGGATGAGCAGGATAAACACTCTACTATCCAGAAAAGAAAACCCATACCAGTTGTTCCACGCCACCGTTCCCGCCAGTTTCTCCCGGATGAACCAGAATAGCTGTTTTATCCAAATGAACGCCGATGGCATCCCGGATAAATAATGCCAGGCAGTCACCAAATTCATCCGGAACGGAATCCATGCAAGTACCACCAGCACGAATACCCCCAATGCGGAAAGCACCTGCCGCCATTTCGGAAGTTCGTTCAGCAACCTGCGGGGAGACCACAGCGTCGATACCCGTTCTATGATAAGGTAAAAGCCATGCAATCCGCCCCAAACCAGGAAATTCCACCCGATGCCATGCCACATGCCGCTTACCAGCATGGTGGCAATCGGTGGTACCACCAGATTGACTATTTGATCCCGCTTGGGTATCTTTTTCAACAACGCCCGGGATGTGGGGAAAAAGATGTAATCGCGCAGCCAGTTCGAAAGGCTGACATGCCAGCGTTCCCAGAATTCGGAAATGCTCCTGGAAAAATACGGCAATTTGAAATTATTGGTTAGCTCGATCCCAAAGAAACCACTGACCCCGCGCACGATGCTCGTATACCCGGCGAAATCGTTGTAGATGACGAAAGCGTAGGCAAGTAAATAAACCACCAGGTCCTGGCCGGCGAATGTTTCCGGGTGCACGAAGATCGCCGCCGGGATAATGGCCAAGAGCGAATCAGCCAACACGATCTTGCGTACCACCCCAATGACAATCAGCCAGAAGTTGCGTTCCGCAGCCTGGGCATCCGGCGCTTTGGGCTGCTTGAACATGGGCAGGATAATGCGCGCCCGTTCGACCGGCCCGGAAAGCATTTTCGGAAAATAGACTACATACAGAGTAAAATCCAACCAGCGGGCTTCGGGGGTGAGTATACGATTATGGATATCCACCAGGTATGAAATCATCTGGACGGCGATGAAGGACAGGCCGATCGGTACCAGCAGCAACAAGCCGCCGGCCCCGGTATGGACTCCCATATTTTCCAGCAATTTGGTTAGGGCGCCAACATAGAAATCACTGTATTTAAGCGCCACCAGTGCCAAAACATTGAATCCGATCCCCACCCACAGCAGAATCCGACGCCTGTCTTTTGCGACACCCAGCCATCTTCCCAGAAAAAAATTTACCGTTGCCACCACCAGCAGGATGCCTGCCAGGTTCCATGACCAGGTCAGGATAAACACCATCGAAACGGTGAAAAGCCAGGGTATTCGAAACCGCTGAGGCAAACGCCAGTAAACCAGGATGGAGACAGCACAAAAGATGATAAAAACGAAGGAAGTGATGTTCATCTTGGCGCGCTGGTTGTGATTGGATTTATATGCTGTTGATTTACAAAGATGGCTAATTGATCTCCCAGGCAGCTGCTGAAATAGGGAGCGCCGATGTAATTTAAGTGCCAGCGATTGGAACGCCCATTCAAAGGAATCGTACTCAGGCAGGCCTCTGCAGGCAGAAATGAACCGCCATTCGTTGTAACAAACGATGAAATGGTTTGCTGAAATTGCTGGTGAACCGCCTCCCCACCCACATAAACATAGAAGGTCGGGTGAACAGGCATTTCCACCACCCAGACGTTCGTGCCTTGGTTTTTACTGAAATCAAGGATGCTCTTTAAATTATCCAGGCGGGAAGCGGCAATCTGGTAATTGCCGTAATCCTTAAAGTTCTGCACTTCTGACGGGTCATTGGGATTGGGCAGTATGTTAATATTAACGCCTATCCCTTCGTCCGGTTCGTAACCACTGGCGGAAGTGTCATGAAAACGCTTGATATAAAAAGCGATTGTTTGAGAGAAATCAGAGCGGGCCCAATTTCGAAACGGCAAATAATGTTGCAACGCGGCGGAATGGTCCACCGCCCAACCGAATGGATTAAAGTTCCCCTCTTGGTATTGCACCCAGGGATCGTTGAGGAATGGCGTTTCATATTCAAGCCCAAGTCCGGCGATGTAATCGCGCATCTCGGTGACATAAATAAGTAAGGCAGGATGATAGCGCTCCACCAGAAGCCGGGCAATCAAGGAATTTGGTGCAATCGTCATACCTTCAACACCGAAGTTGAAAATGCGCGGATGGTCACCGGTTTGCTGGTAATACGTTTGCGCAAGGATATCCGGATCGACGCCCGTATTAACCAATGAACTACCCAGGACGATAATATCCACACCCCCATGGCTTTTCACATAATCCTGCAAGCGGAACCATTTTATTTCAAATTGGTAATCAAAATTATCAACTGACCGGTAGGGTGAGATTTTTTCAAGCCATGGCGTACGCGCAAGCAGTTCCAGAACCACCGCAATGACAACGCAAAAAGATACGGTAAGGATCAGGAACGACCAAAAAGACTTTTTATGCGCGAAGATTTGTGTCATGGTACGCAGAACCGAAACGGGATTCCAATTCCTTCGCTGAATCCACCCAGGAGGATCGACTCCTGTCGTTTTCCACGGGATTGGACCGGCTGATCGTGATTCGAACCTGTCCGAAAATTCAGGTGGAGTTCGCTTTATGAGTGCAGGCACTCATAATGCGGTTCTTCTATAATTCGGATGGATACGGTATATTCCAGCATGCTGATAGTGGGGCGACCTTAAAGTCGCCCCGGTTCTTACTTCACCAAATTTCTTAGCACAGTTTGTAAAATACCCCTGTTCCGGTAATAGTTTACTTCCACCGGCGTATTCAATTGCACGATGGCTTTAAAGGTAATCGCCGAACCATCGGTTTTCTTCGCTTTGACAATAACCTCGCTTTTAGGCGGCATGTCATCGCGCAGGCCCTCGATGGTGTAGACTTCGCTGCCATCCAGGCCAAGACTTTCGGCATTCTGACCATCTTTGAAACGCAATGGCAGGATGCCCATGCCAACCAGGTTCGAGCGATGGATGCGTTCGAATGACTCGGCGATGGCTGCTTGCACTCCCAGCAAAAGCGGTCCCTTCGCGGCCCAATCCCGGCTGGAACCCGTTCCATATTCTTTGCCGGCAATCACAATGGTGGGAATTCCGCGGTCCTGATATTTTGTGGCCGCATCGAATATAGTGGTTTCCTTGTCCGGCATGTTCTCGCCATTCGCTCCAAAATAATGCGTGAACCAGCCTTCTTTTCCCCCGGCTAAAAGGTTCTTCAGCCGGATGTTGGCGAAGGTACCGCGTGCCATCACCAGGTCATTACCCCGCCGCGAACCATACGAGTTGAAATCGCGTGGTTGGACCGCATGCTCCTGCAGGTACTGACCGGCCGGACTGTCGATGGCGATATTGCCGGCCGGGGAAATATGATCCGTTGTGATCGAATCACCCAGCATGACCAGCACCCGGGCATCTTTGACGTCTTTGATGGACGGAACATCCAGGGTCAGATTCTGGAAGAACGGTGGATGATGAATATATGTTGAGGCCTCATCCCATTGGAAAAGGTCGCCTCCAGACACCTGGATATCTTTCCATATCTTGGAACCTTCGAACACACTGGCATACCTTTCCTCGAACATGCCTTTGTCCAAGCTGACCTCGACCAGTTCGGCCACTTCCTGGGTTGTCGGCCAGATATCTTTCAGGTAAACCGGGCCATCCCGGCCTGTGCCGAGTGGCTCGCTATCCAGGTCAATATTGACGGTGCCCGCCAGGGCAAAGGCAACCACCAGAGGCGGGCTGGCCAGATAATTGGCTTTCACAAGCGGATGAACCCGCCCCTCGAAATTGCGGTTACCAGAGATGACCGCCGCCGCAACCAGATCGGAACCGGTGACGGCTTTGGCAACTTCGCCCGGCAGCGGTCCGCTGTTACCTATGCAGGTGGTGCAACCATAGCCGACCACGTTGAAGCCCAGTTTGGCGAGCGGCTCGATCAGGTTGGCCTTCGTGAGGTATTCCGTAACCACACGTGAACCGGGCGCCAGGCTCGTCTTGACGTAGGGTTTCACCTTCAGCCCTTTTTCGACGGCCTTCCTTGCCAGCAAACCGGCTGCCACCATTACTGATGGGTTGGATGTGTTGGTACAAGAAGTAATTGCCGCAATTACCACCGCACCATGACCGATTTCGTAAGATCTGCGGTTGGTGCCAACCTTCGCCTTGCGTGCCAGAGCTTCCGGGGTGATCTCATAACCGCGTTCTTTCACCGGCGCATGCAGAGCTTTTTGGAATACCGATTTCATTTCATTCAGCGCGACCCGGTCCTGTGGGCGTTTGGGACCAGCCAGCGAAGGCACCACGGATCCCAAGTCGAATTCGAGTGTCTCGGTATATTCCGGCTCCGGTGAACTTTCATCGTGAAAAAGGCCCTGGGCCCGGCAATAAGCTTCCGTCAACGCGATGACTTCCTCCGGACGACCGGAAAGCCGCATATAGCGTAATGTCTCGGCATCCACCGGGAAATAGCCCATGGTCGCGCCGTATTCCGGGGACATGTTGGAAACCAGTGCCCGGTCGGGCAGGGACATACTATTCAGGCCGGGGCCGAGAAACTCGACAAACTTATCCACCACGCCGCGTTTACGCAGAATCTGCGTGACCGTCAATACCAGGTCGGTGGCTGTCACGCCTTCCTTGAGCTTGCCGGAAAGTTTGAAACCAATCACATCCGGCAGGAGCAATTCCATCGGCAGTCCGAGCATGACCGCTTCGGCTTCGATGCCGCCCACCCCCCAGCCGACTACCCCCAGGCCGTTGATCATCGTTGTGTGCGAATCGGTACCTACCAGCGTATCGGGGAAGGCAAACAATTCACCTTTCATTTCCTTTGTCGAAACCACCTGGGCCAGGTATTCAAGGTTGACCTGATGGACAATGCCGGTCATGGGGGGAACGACGCGGAAGTTTGAGAATACTTTCTGCCCCCATTTGAGGAATTCGTAGCGCTCATGATTACGCTGGAACTCCATTTCGGTATTACGCTGGAGGGCGTCCGCATTGGCAAAGAAATCCACCTGCACCGAGTGGTCGATCACCAGGTCGACCGGAACGAGCGGATTGATCGATTTGGGATCGCCGCCTAGGCGGGCGATGGCGGTACGCATGGCTGCCAGGTCAACCACCGCCGGGATCCCGGTAAAATCCTGCATGATTACACGTGCTGGCAGGAAAGGGATACCGGGACGATCGCCAGCCGGCGCCCATTTGGCAATATGCTGCACGTCTTCTTGTGTGATTTCCTTCCCGTTGCACTGACGGAGCGCCGACTCAAGCAGGATGCGGATGGAAAACGGTAATTTGCCCAGCTTGACCAGACCGGCCTTTTCAAGCGCCTGGAGCCGGTAGATAATATATTGCTTATTCCCAACCTTGAGAGTGTCACGCGATTGAAAAAAATCTTGGTACATGGTTGCTCCTTTGGGGATCTTTCCTAACAAATAGTATGTATTCTGGAGGAGTTTACATTTTGAGTGCGGTGACTCAAAATGCTGTTCTTCCATAATATTCGGAAAGATCCTAAATCAATTCCAGCTTCAATTCATCGATAAGTTTATGCCGTTCCTGTTCAGGCAGGAATGCAGCCCAGGCGGCAGCCAGGATGCGTTCCTTCAGCTTTGATGGGCTTAAATCCATATCCTCGCAAACACGATGATACTCATCCGTCAGGGTAATCTGGGAGATGGATGGATCGTCGCTACAGATGGTGACATTTATTCCTTCCTGCAGCATTTTTATTAATGGGTGTACCGTGGAGACAGGCGTAACTCCGGTCTGGTAATTGCTGGTCACACAAACTTCGAAAGCCGCCCCCCGTTCGCGTGCCAGCGCCATGATGGAAGGATCATCCACCACGCGTACCCCATGGCCGATTCGATCAGCATTGAAAATCTCGAATGCGTCGCGGACGTTGGCTGCTCCACCCCATTCTCCCGCATGAATGGTTAATTTAAGTCCGGATTGTTGGGCCTCGCGGAAGATACCCGCGAATGGTTTTGCCGGGAATTCAGCCTCATTCCCTGCCAAGTCCAAACCAACCAGGCCCTTCTCTCGCCGCGCGGAAGCCAGCCCGGCCACCTGCGCAGCCATTTCCACGCTTTCGTGGCGGTTGATACTTACGATCAGGCCGACGCGCAGGCCAAATTCTTGGGCAGCCTGTTGGCTGCTCTCGCACACCCAATCGATTACATCGCTTAATTGGAAACGCTCTCCCCGACTCAAGGCTGCTGGTGTGAATCGCAGCTCCAGATAACGGATGTTGTCTTTTGCGGCATCCTCCACTGCCTCTCGAGTGACGCGGGTGATGACTTCCGGTGAGCGATAGAACTGCCGCAACGTGGAAAATTTTGCCAGGAAGTTCTGGTAAGTGGATGGTTCACTCTTCTGCACCTGCACCAGGTTACTCAGCGATCCGGTACTGATTGGAACAGTGATTCCCTGGGTTCGGGCAATTTCCAGCATCGTTCGGAGGCGCAGGGAGCCTTCAAGATGACGGTGGAGCTCCACCTTGGGAAGTGCGTAATAGAAATCCTTCAGGTTGGTCACTACCTAATGCCTGTGTCTTTTCCGCTTCTTATCGGAACTTTGGGTCGGATTTGTTTTCTCCGGACTGGAGGCAGACTCTGCGGTCCCGGATCCTTCAACTGGCTCAGACCCTCGTGCAGTAGTACCCAGACTTGTTTCGGTTTGTGCCATGACCGCGCGTGGCTGGTACAGGAAGATCCGGCTGATAACAGCCGCACGGATATCGCTCAAAAGGCCCTGGAACATCTCCGAAGCCTGGCTTTTGTATTTTACCAACGGATCTGACTGGGCATAAGCTTCCAATCCGACAGAAACGCGCAGAGCTTCCACGCGCGTCAGGTAATCCACCCACAATTCCGTAATGGCTCCGAGCAATACCTGCCGGTAAATCTGCGTCTGGATGCTGTGCCCCAATTCCTCCGCCTGGATTGCCGGGGCGTTTTCTCCCAGCCGGACGCGTTCGCTTTCGCCCCAGGCGCGCCTTTGTGCCTGCTGGGCCTTTTGCAGATGGTCCAGCACGTCCTCTTCCAATGCCTGGTTATCGGAGTTGAGCAACATCTCTCCGGCCAGGTATACATAATGCAGGCGGGTGAAAACCTGCCGTACCTGGCGATGGGTTTTGGCATCAAAGAAAGTGCTGGTACCCTGGGCCAGCAAACCAAGCAAGCGCAGTTTGGCCTGATCATCGTATTCCGCCAGACGCTCCAGAGCGGATTCAAGATCACGCGGGATTAGCCCGCCAGCGTCCAACAGTTTTTCCCTGCGTGCGGCCAGCGCCTGGCGGACATGTTCCTCCACCCGGCTTGCCACGTCATCCCATGCGAGTTCCTGCAATTCCACCAGATTTAACCCCAGCGGCTCGCCCAGACGGAACTCGATGGTATTGGCCAGGCGAGTGATCGTAGTCGAAGTAACGAATGCTTCCACCTGGGCACTCAGGTCGTCGGCCAAATCCTTGGGGTCTTCCATCAATTGCACCAACTTGTCCGGGTCCAATTTGAAAGGAACCCGCACCAGCCCCGCCAGCTCATCCAAAATGACGTTCGGGCGGCGAGTCTCGGCCTCGAGGTTTTCGGACAGACCATCCAGGGAGCTGTCGAGCGAATCGGTCCGGTCGTCCATCTGGTTTTGCAGGTCCAGACCGGCGCGGTCGATCTGGTCCAGGGTGGCGGCCAGGAAGTGATCCTGGTCGGCCTGGACTGCCCGCGCGGCCAGATCGAGCAGGTCCGCCGATAGGGATTGCGACGATTCTGTCGATAACATACCCTCAGGCTGAGGGCCCGAACCAGTCGCGTTGAGTTTATCCAGCAGGAGTTTATAGGTGAATGGCGGGAAAATACCATCTGGAGAGTTGAACGCCGGCTGAATCTGTTCCAGCCAGGCCAGCAACCGCCAGTATTCCCCGCTCTCATGCGCTTCCTTGACCCGGCGCGTGACTTCTTGTGCCAGCAATTCATTCACGTCTTCAACCAGGTCTTCCTTCTCGAAGACGCGGTCGCGCTGGGAATAAATGCGCTGGCGCTGGGCATTCAACACATCGTCATATTCCAGAGTGTGTTTGCGGATATCAAAATTAGAGCCCTCCACGCGCGTCTGTGACTGTTCGATCATATTGCTGACCAGGCGGGCCTGGAGTGGATAATCTTCGTCAATGCTGAATCGTTCCATCACGCTCTTGACCTGATCGCCGCCGAACATGCGCATCAGGTCATCTTCGAGGGATAGGAAGAAGCGGGAAGAACCCGGGTCGCCCTGGCGGGCAGCCCGGCCGCGCAACTGGTTATCGATACGGCGGGCTTCATGACGCTCTGAGCCGATAATGTGCAGGCCGCCGAGTTCCCGCACGCGCTCCATTTCATCGAAGAAGTTCAGGAAATATTTGGCTTCCGTCTCGTAGATACCGTACAGTGACGGGTCCACTTTTTGCAGGGCCTCACGGCGCTCTTGCAGGGGCATATCATAAGGGTCTTTGGTCCCGGCTTTGCGCAGGATCCGGTTAACCCTGCTCAGGATTTCCTCAGCCAGGTCACCGCCCAGCTTGATATCCACGCCGCGGCCAGCCATGTTGGTGGCAATGGTCACTGCGCCAAAAGCCCCAGCCCCGGCGATGATCATGGACTCTTCCGTATGCTTGCGGGCGTTCAATACCTGGTGCGGTACGCCGCCCTGCAGGACGGTCTTCAGCCTGGTCTCATCCGATTGACCCAGCCTGAGAATATCCAGCACGCGCACCAGGTTGGCCGGGTCTTCGGGGTTGAGCGAGAGCTCCAGCTCCTTGGCCATCGGCCGCAGATCTTCGGGGCGAAGCTGATCGATTGGTTTATTAAGCGGCTGGAGTTCCGGGATGATCCGCCCATCTTCAAAACGGTCATTTTTTTCCAGCCAGACGGCACGGAGAAGCAGGATTTGCAATAAACGGCGGATGGGTTCGGCCCGCAGCCGGTTCGACAGGCGTTCCGAACCCTCAACGGAGGTCGTACCCACCAGCATGGGACGTCCCTGCACGTGGTTGAATACAATTTCCCGTACAATTGCCCGCAGTTTGGCTTCAGCCGTACGATAAATGACGTCCGGGTAATCCTTGCGGCGCCATAAATAGATCTGTTTTTCCGGGTCATCTGCACGCGTAAAATACGAGTAATCAAAGCCGTCTTCGTCTTTGGCTTTTACTTCCATCAGGGATGCATTCGCCCCTAACGCCTGGTATTCCAGGTTGGTCGGGATGGGCAGGACAGGCAGTTTGTAGATCTTGTCGAACTCTTCCGCCTCGGTCAGGGCAGTTCCGGTCATGCCCGCCAGCTTCTTATACATGCGGAAATAGTTCTGCAGGGTGATGGTGGCATAGGTAACGTTCTCCGGTTCCACCTTGACACCTTCCTTGGCTTCAATGGCCTGGTGCAGACCATCCGACCAGCGCCGCCCGGGCATCAGCCGACCGGTAAACTCATCCACGATGATGACCTTGCCACCCTGTACCAGATAATCTTTATTGCGCTTGAACAGGTGCTGGGCGCGCAGGGCCTGCTCCAGGAAGCCGAACAGGTGGGCCTGTTCGGGGGTCACGTCTTCGGGGCGGTCGGGGTCGCGCAGCGGCTGGCCGAGTAATTGCTCCACATGGACAGTGCCGATCTCGGTCAGGGACACGGCGCGGTCTTTCTCGCTGACCTCGTAGTCCTCCGCCTTCAACTGGCGCACCAGGATGGCCATTTTGCCATACCACTCCACGTCACCGGAAGCCGGGCCGGATATGATGAGTGGGGTGCGGGCCTCGTCGATCAGTACGTTATCCACCTCGTCCACAATGGCAAAATGATGGCCGCGTTGTACTTTGTCTTCCATACGATTGACCATGTTATCGCGCAGGTAATCGAAACCGAACTCGCTATTTGTGCCATAGGTAATGTCGGTTTTGTAGGCCTCCACACGGTCCACCAGACGCATCTGGTGCAGATCCTCGCGCGGGGATTCACGCGCCGGATCGTACAGGAAGGCTTTTTTGCCGTTCTCTGTGGCGGCTGCCATTTGCAGGATGCCAACCGTCAGGCCGAGAAAGTCGTAGATCGCGCCCATCCAGCGGGCATCCCGGCGTGCCAGGTAATCATTGACTGTCACCAGGTGGACGCCCCGGCCGGTCAGTGCATTCAGATAGAGCGGCAGCGTGGCGACCAGTGTTTTACCTTCGCCGGTGCGCATCTCGGCTATCTTGCCCTGGTGCAGAACCAGCCCGCCGATCAATTGCACATCATAGGGACGCTGGCCAATGGCTCTTTTGGAGGCCTCCCGTACCGTGGCAAAGGCTTCCGGCAGAAGTTCATCCAGCACTTCCTGCTCGACTCCGCGACGCTCCTCATCCTCTTCGATGCCTGCCAACTCCTGGGCCAATCGTTGGCGGAACTCGTCCGTTTTTTGGCGCAGGGCTTCATCACTGAGCGCCTCGAATTCTGGCTCCAAGTCATTGATCTGGTCTACGACCTCGGTGGTCTTTTCGATTTCACGTTTATTGGGGTCGCCCCCGAAGGCTTTGACGAATTTCTGAAGCATGGAAAAAATGTACCTTTCGGGGGGATTATAGCATGGGCATGGAAGGCTGGCTATTAGAGCGTTATAAGAAAAAATCCTCGGTTGCCAAAGGGCATAGTGTAAATGGACATTTGCTTAATGCAGTAGATAGTGCGAGTGAAATCCCACAAGACCCCTTCCCCCAGCAACCTCAGGATAGGAAGCATGGATGTGTTTTATTTCATGTTATTTACCTTCAATATCATCTGCCTGATACAGAGCCATATCGCCAAAATCAAGCAGCTTGATAACCGGTCTGTCAGTCAAATCCTGGACGGAATAGAGGCTCTTCTTGACCACATAGAAAGTTTTCCTTGGTTCAATGTTTATCTCGCCATTGTGGTCATTGCCATCATAGGCCCATAAATAGAAAAACGTTGGAAAATCAGCCGGTGTTTTTCCAATAACCAGATCATTACTCTTCATAATGGGTTCAAGGAAATTGACAACCATCCGGGCTTCAGGGAAAGTGCCTGTATCGGGATATTTGGTGATCGCGTCTGTGGAAATCAGAGTTAAGGCAGCAAATGCTCCTACGGAAAATATTAATGCTGTGACCAGGAGCCGGATTTTATATGAAATGTTTTCATTAATAAAGGTGAATCCATAGTCGACATATAAGAGCATGAGAGGTATGAAATATATCCATGTCCTGGGATACGGAATTGCGTGTTGAATAAAAAAGATGATAACCGAACCAAGAAAAATTACTGGCAAAATGAGCAATGCAGGCCAGTCATGTTTTCTCACAGAAGCATAAATGCCTGCCGCGACAAGGATGAGGCAAAGGATCACCACCACGGCCGGTACGTTTCTGAAAAATTCGCCTAATGTCGCTTGAAAATGGGGAAGTACCTGGCGCTTAAACTCTGGCCACGGCTGTGACTGCACATAATCATTTGCCACTATGGACTCTACCCCATTGGAAACAATTATTACCGGGGTATACAAGATCATGGTGAAGATTATCGTGATTAAGCCGACTGGAACTACAAATTTGGATAGAATAATTCTGAGCGTTTGGCCCTGGATCAGAAGCAAACAAAACAACCAGCAATATACGCCAGCAATGGCAAAAAGCATGGATGGCATGGTCAGCATGCCCAGAGCTGCAATTGCGGAGACTGGCAACGCTCCGGCAATGGATGGCTTTCTTTTCACAATTTGTAGTCCAACCACCGCAAGCGCCAACGTCAGGAAGACCACAAGTGCGTATCCTCTGGCATTGGTGGAATAAAGAATCAAGTATGGAAAAACGGCAACTGCGATGGATGCAAAAAGGCCGGATTTATGCAGGGCGCGGCACAGGAGGAAGGTAAGCGGTATGCAACCGATTCCCGCCAAAAATGCCGGGAACCTGATTGCTGCAGGAGAATTCCCCCAGACGAGCGTTGATACTCTTGCGAGCAGAGTAAATAGTACATGGTTGTTTGGCAACTGATAATTAAAAAGGCTTAAAAAACCTCTATTAACGAAAAACAGAAAGGTATAGGATTCGTCGTATCGCATGGGTTGCGACAGGAAATAGGCTCTGACGGTAACCCCAATCATCAAAACCAGCAGCAGCCAGACGGTCCCATTTTCGGCAGCCAAAGTTTGTTGAATGGATGGGATTATTTCCTTTTGTAAGGTTGAAATGCCATCCCTGGAACGCCTGAGGATTTGCGATAGAAGAGTGACCCCCCTTAATGAGTATAGGTAACTCATAATCGCGAGGGTCAACAGAACTATCCCGTAGAATACGAGTACCTGGGAAACTCCATTCACATGTTTTTCCCATGCTTGAGCATGGTATGCAAAGTTCAACAGCTTCAATTGCAACCCTGGAGGGCTGATCACGAAGAGCCCACCGCTCACCAGAAGCAGTAAAATTGTTTCCAGATTCGGCGCTATTAGTTTCATTGACACTGAAAAAATCCAGGAAATCTTTCTTCCAGGCTAACTTTTCCGCACCGGGTTGCTCAGCCTGCCCAGCCCTTCGATCTCAGCCACCACCTCATCGCCATCCTTGAGCGGACCGACCCCGGCCGGGGTGCCGGTAAAGATCAGATCGCCGGGTTCGAGCGTCATAACCGCTGAGATAAATGCGATCAGCATGCTGACATTGAAAACCATATCGCGCGTGGAAGCCATCTGGCGCGGCTGGCCGCTGACCCGGCATGTAATGAGCGCGTCGGATGGATCGAACTCGGTGTCCACCCACGGACCAAAGGGACAGAATGTGTCAAAGCCCTTGGCACGCGTCCACTGGCCGTCGCTGTGCTGCAGGTCACGCGCCGTGACGTCAATCCCGACCGTATATCCGTAAATATAATCCTGCGCATGTTCAACGGTGACATTGCGGGCACGCTTCCCGATGACAACCACCAGTTCGGCCTCGTGTTCCACTTGCTGCGACTGCGGTGGAAGGACGATCGCGTCGCCTGGATTGATAATGGAAGAGGGCGGCTTCAGGAAAAGCAGCGGCACCTTGGGAACCTCGGCATCGTGTTCTTTGGCATGTTCCGCGTAGTTGCGTCCGATGCAGACGATCTTGGAAGGCTGGACCGGTGCCAGCAGGCGCACGGATTCCACCGGCAGCGACACTTCCTGCCGCCGATACTCGCCGTAAATATTCCCGGCGATCGGGCCGACTTTATTCTCAAACAGCCAGCCATACGTCGGGGCTTCGGTTTTATATTGATAACGGACAATGCGCATAAAATACTCCATTGTGTCATTGCGAGCATCCTTTGCGAAGCAATCTCCTCGCCTAATTAGGAGATTGCTTCGACGGAAGACCACTTTCTCGCAATGACACGATTCGAATTGTAAATTCCAGGTAAAAGTGTAACACAGTTGCCAAAATCTCGGTATAATGGACGGCGCCGGGCGCATAGCTCAGTTGGTTAGAGCGTCTCTCTTACACAGAGAAGGTCAGGGGTTCGAGTCCCTTTGCGCCCACTTAAACACCCCCACCCAAGGGGGTATTTGCTTTTTTTTGCCTGTATATGGGGATATTAGACTATGTTACTTTATTCATGAGATAAATCTGCTGCAACCGGCTGCAACCATTTTTACGATCCAGGCTCAACCTTTTTTTCTAATTTCACCGCAACGGGCATGACCAGATCATCAATCATCTCTGCTACCTCATTCTGCATCGTCGGGATCAAATGTCCATAGATATCAAGGGTGATGGAAGCTCTCGCGTGGCCTAATCGCCTGGACACGGTAATAACAGGGACGCCCTGATTCAGGAGGATTGAAGCTGCAGTGTGTCGCAAATCATGAAAACGGATGGGTGGAAGCCCAGCAATATTCAAAAGCTTCTTATAATCGCGCAGCAGGTTCCGAGGATTGATGGGGGTGCCATGTTGGGTAGTGAAGATCAATCCATACTCCTTCCATGCTTCACCTGCTTTGCGTTGATCCGCCTGTTGGTGTTCGTAATGTTTGCGAAGGATTTCAATCGTTTTCGTGCCCAAAGCAATCGAGCGCTTGCCGTAACGGGTTTTAGGGGCGGAGAATTTAACACCATCGCCATTCTGCGTATATATTCCCCATTGGCAGTTCAAACAAATTCTAAATTGTTCAAACGCATCCCTGGAAATAGAATCGGGCAACTCATCCAATACGACCGCTCGCCCTTGCGGAGGCAGCCCCGCAACAGACCGGTGTGTTGGGCGCTTCTAAAATGAATTGGCCGTCGTCGGCTCAAACTTCCTACAACAATGCCATTCAATTAGTTAAGGCTTCTTTAGGTGAAGAGACTTTCAACAAGGCGTGGTTTGAGGGCCATGCAATGACACTTGATCAAGCCATTGAAGATGCACTACAAGAGGAAGAAAGAGAATAATCCACTCGCGCCAGCTTGCTCTGGCAGCCCCGCCACCGCCGTCAGGGGAGGGTAGGCGGGCTCGAAAGTGGATTCAAGATCATGGCATCGCCGACCTTTAAATCACCGGAAGCCACTTCACTCTGTGTATCGGAGGAGGCGCCCAGGGTGATTTTTACCATCTGGGGCTGGCCATTTTGCAGGACATATACCACATGCTGATTTTTCACCAGGCGCACCGCCCGGTCTGGCACCAACAAGACATTACTCAATTGTTTAACAATAATGGAGACCGTCGCGGTCATACCCGGCTTGACCGAGGCATCCGGATCGGTCAATACCACGGTAACAGTAAAGTTGACCGCGCCCTGGACAGCGTTGCCGTCCTGGTCCACCTCTTCCACTTTGCCATGATATGTTTTCCCGGCGACGGCATCGAAGGTCAAAGTTACCGGCTGCCCGACCTGGACCGTATTGATATCCACTTCCGAAACCTGCACATCCACCTTTAACTTGGACAAATCATCCAGCCGGAACGCCCAGGTAGCAGGAGAAACCTGATCGCCCACCATGCTGTTGACCTCGGTGACGGTGCCATCGAAGGGGGCAGTTATCTGAGTCGAATCCAGATTCGCCTGGGCGATCTGGACGGCCAGCCTGGCCTGGTTGAGCTTGAACAGGTCTGAGCCGGTGGCGTCTGCGGGTACCGTCCCGCCGGTCAACGCCGTCAGGTAAATCTGGGCATTTTTTAACGTGGCGTTGGCCAGATCGAGGGTCGCCTTGGTCTGGTCCATATTGTTCTGGGTCGGCGCCTGTGAATACAGGCTGTAATAGTAATGGGCGTTATCGAAGGCCTGCTTGGCGGCATATAGCCGGTTATATGCGGCGGCCTCATTGACATTGTTGATGTATTCGCCTCCGTGGAGGTTATCCCAGGCCGTTTGCGCCTTGTCCAGCGTGTCCTTGGCGAGCACATAATTGGCATAGTAGTTCTGGATCAGGGATGTGTTCTGCCAGTACTGCTCGTTGTTCAAGGCAGTCTGCGCATTGTTCACGTTGGTCTGCGCTGTGGTGACTGCCAGTCTGGCATTGGCAACCGCCTGCGGGGAAATCATCTGGGCAAGATTCTCCTGGGCGATGGTCAGGTTTGCCTGGAGCGCAACCAGATTCGCATCCGACTTGAGAGTGGCCAGTACATCTCCCATTTTGGCTTTATCCCCTGGCCTGACATTCACCTCGCCAATGGTGCCAGCGGTTTTCCAGATGAGCATAGCGGACTGATTCGGACGGACCGCCCCTGTCGCTCCAATATTTTCGATCAATGTGCCTTTTTCCACTTGGACCGTCTGGTATTGCGTCCCAGCCGTGCCTGAGTTACCCTGCTGCATGGCTCCACAGGCAACCGCTGCGACTGAAAGAGCCACAACCAGCAGAATGGCCAAGATCCATTTCCGAATCTGTTTGGTTCCAGATTGATTGTTCATGAGACAGTACCTCCAAAAAAATTATTCGATGATCATAATGAATTTATTTGCGTTTACTTAATCCGGATTTTTACGGTTGCGTTTGTGCCTATGATATCTGCCAGGTCGATGGCACCGATCAGCCTGATCTTGACCGGGATCAGCTGCGTTACCTTGGTGTATGTGCCAGAGGTGGTAAAGCTGGTGAGGGAACCACTGAGTTTGGCCGAGGTGACCGTATTGACAACATCAACAAAACCGTCAAAACTCCGGCCATACGCGTCCAGTGAAACGGTCGCGCTCTGCCCCGGATGGATTTTGAGGATATTCGTTTCTTCCACATTTGCCGTAATGTAAATATCCGTTGTATTGGCTACGACCAGCACGACATCCGCCGGCGTCACATAGTCCCCCTCTTGCATGGCGATATTAATGACTGTGCCGTCAATGGGGGATCGGATGAGCGAACCATTCTCCACCTGCGCGAGCACCTGTCCCGAGCTTACATCTTCGTCTTGCGAGACATACAATTTTTCCAGTTTCCCGGAGGCGGTGGGGGTGAGCTGGTAAACCAGCGCGTCCACCTTGGCATTGTCCGTCTGGTAATAGAAACTGCCTTCGTAGATAAAGTACCCGGCGATCCCCAGACCGATCAACACGATGACAATCGCAAGAGTGATGAGCAGCCCTTTATTGATCTTCCGGTTGGCCGTTTTGGGCGTGAAATCCTGTTCGTATTCGCTCTTTCCTTGATTATCCGACATGTTCCAAACTCCTTTTTTCGAATTGACTGTTGTACATTCCAGCGTAAAACCCGCCTGCCGCAAGCAGCTCCATGTGGTTTCCCTGTTCGATAACATCCCCGTGATTCAAGACGAGGATGAGATCGGCATTCTTGATCGTCGAGAGTCTATGTGCAATAATGAAACTCGTTCTCCCTTTCATCAGCGCGTCCATTGCCTTCTGGATCAGGATCTCCGTACGGGTGTCAACGGAGCTGGTCGCCTCGTCAAGAATCAAGATCCTCGGATTTGCAAGGATCACCCGGGCAATGGTCAATAATTGCTTTTGCCCTTGTGAGATATTGTCCGACTCTTCGTTCAGGATGGTGTCGTATCCCTGGGGCAGCGTCCGGATGAAATCGTCACAATGGGCGACCTTGGCGGCGGCGATGACCTGCGCGCGGGTCGCGCCGAACGTCCCGTATCGGATATTGTTGAGAATGGAAGCGTTATACAGCCAGGTATCCTGCAAGACCATCCCAAAGACAGAGCGCAGCTCGTTTCTGCTTAAGTCGTATATGCTGTGCCCATCGAGCTTGATATTGCCACCATTGGCATCATAAAACCGCATTAGCAGTTTCACGAGCGTCGTTTTACCCGCGCCGGTTGGGCCAACAATTGCCACCTTTTCGCCTTGCAGTACTTTGGCGGAAAAGTCATGGATGATCGGCTCAGCAGCGTTATAACCGAACCCTACATGCTCAAACGACACGGCGCCCGTGAACGCACCGGCGTACGCCAGGCTGCGTTCCGTGCTCTCCTCCGGCTCATCGAGAAATTCGAACACTCTCTCCGAAGCTGCGATGGTCTGCTGGAGGGTGTTGGAGATGGACGCCATCTGTGTGATCGGCGCGGTGAAATTCCGCGTGTATTGGATGAAGGATTGGATATCGCCAATCTCAATCACCTTTTTTACTGCCAGGTAACCACCCAGAATGCAAACGATCACGTAGCCGAGATTGCTGATAAACTGCATCATGGGCTGCATGATGCTGGTGAAAAACTGCGACTTCCAGGCGCTGTCGGACAGCTTTTCGTTGATCTGGTAGAAGCGCTCGAGCGAGTCATCCTGGCGGTTGAAAGCCTGAACGATGGAGTGCCCACCATACATCTCTTCCACATGCCCGTTCATATTGCCAAGCGAGTCTTGCTGCGCCCTGAATAATTTCTGCGAGGTGCGGATGATCGCTCCGATGAGCCCGAACGACATCGACACCGTCAAAATGGCTGCCACGGTCATCAGCACATTGATGCTCAACATCATCGCCAGCACACCGATCACGGTCGCAACGGAGGTGATCAACTGGGAGATGCTCTGGTTCAGCGATTGACTGATCAAGTCGACATCGTTCGTGATGCGCGAAAGGACCTCGCCGTGGGTGGTGGTGTCGTAGTACTTGAGCGGCAACCGGCTGATCTTCTGATCGATTTCCTTGCGCAGGTTATAGGTGACCTGCATGGAAACGCCGGACATGATGAAGGCCTGAAAGTAAGAAAATATCATGGAGATCAGGTACAGGCTGATTAGGACCACAATCAGCCTGCCCATGTAAGCAAAATCCATGTATAGTCCGGCCCCCAAATAGTAGGCGATCAGTCCGTCGGCGAGCTTGGTGGTTACATTGCCCAACAACTTGGGCCCGACAATTGAAAACAAGGATGATAACGCGGCAAAAACCATCACAATGATGATCTTCCCCTGATAAGGCTGCAGGTAGCGCAGCAGGGTTTGCAACGTCTTGCGCGAATCCTTGGCTTTTTCGGCCGGCGCGAAACGGCCGCCGCCCATACCACCCATCCTAGGCCTGTTCAAGTTCATCCTCCGATAGTTGTGACATGGCAATTTCGCGGTAGACCTCGCAGCTGTGCAGCAGCTCGCGGTGGGTGCCCTTCCCGACGATTTCGCCATTTTCGAGCACAATAATCTGGTCGGCGGTAAGGATGGTGCCCACGCGCTGGGCGACAATGAACAAGGTGCTCCCGCCCGTTTCCCGGTGCAGGGCCTCGCGCAGGGCGGCGTCGGTTTTCATATCCAACGCTGAGAAGCTATCATCGAAGATATAAATGGGCGCGTTTTTCACCAGGGCACGCGCAATCGACAGGCGCTGTTTTTGCCCGCCCGAAAAATTCGTCCCGCCCTGGGCAACGTGCGCATCATATCCGTTGGGTTCGGTGCTAATGAATTCTTCGGCCTGGGCGATGCGGGCGGCACGCTGGATATTTTCGAAGGTGGAGCGGCTATCGGCGTACTGCAGGTTGGATTTAATCGTCCCGGAGAACAGCGTGGCTTTTTGCGGGATATAGCCGATCTTTTCACGCAGGTCGCGGCGTTTCATATCGCGGATGTCGACCCCGTCCACCAGGATGCGCCCACCGGTGACATCGTAAAAGCGCAGCAACAGGTTTACCAGGGTCGATTTGCCGCTGCCGGTCACGCCGATAAAGGCAGTGGTCTGGCCGTGCCTGGCTTTAAAGCTGATATTTTTTAATACCGGCTCTTCGCCACCCGGGTAACCGAAGGTCACGTTTTCATATTCGACATCCGGGACAAAATCGGCCCTGGGCCGGATCGCCTTGACCTTGTCTTTGACCGCCGTGGCGGTTTCGAGGACCTCTTTGATCCTGCCGGCGCTGACCATGGCGCGCGGGATCAAGATAAACATCACGGAAAGCATCAGGAACGACATGATGATCTGCATGGCATACTGCATAAAGGCCATCATCTTGCCGATATCAATTGTCAAGTTGGCGATTTGATGAGCGCCGAACCACACGATCAGCACGGTGGTAACGTTCATGATAAACATCATGGTCGGCATCATCATCATCATCGTACGGTTGATAAAAAGGCTGGTGTCTGTCAAGGCCACGTTGGCGCCGTCAAACCTGGCCTCCTCAAAATTCCGGGTATTAAAGGCGCGGATA
>Ga0187873_1000343_pt1 | contig 50849 bp, 45 predicted proteins | sample June2016WEW_16_1_2_FD_133012 | JGI IMG/M metagenome (GOLD analysis project Ga0187873, IMG submission 133012) | Peatland microbial communities from SPRUCE experiment site at the Marcell Experimental Forest, Minnesota, USA - June2016WEW_16_100 | ecosystem: Environmental > Terrestrial > Soil >...
TCCATATCGACGGGAAGGTTTGGCACCTCGATGTCGGCTCGTCGCATCCTGGGGCTGAAGCCGGTCCCAAGGGTTGGGCTGTTCGCCCATTAAAGCGGTACGCGAGCTGGGTTTAGAACGTCGCGAGACAGTTCGGTCCCTATCCGATGCAGCCGTAGGAGATCTGAGGAAGGCTGTCCCTAGTACGAGAGGACCGGGACGGACGCAGCTCTCGTGTGCCAGTTGTCCTGCCAAGGGCATGGCTGGTTTGCGACCTGCGGTTGGGATAAGCGCTGAAAGCATCTAAGCGCGAAGCTCGTTCCAAGATGAGATCTCCCACAGGGTCAACCTGGTAAGGCCCGTGGTCAGAACACCACGTTGATAGGCCGGAGGTGTACGCACGGTAACGTGTTCAGCCGACCGGTACTAATCGGCCGAGGGCTTGGATTCTCGCTCGTGCTCGCTATGGAAGGCTCAAAGGAACCGCGGTCGCGTGTTCCTTGCAGCGGGTCGGGATTCGATCCATTCGGCTCGCTCGAGAGCTCAGGTTTCCGGTGGCCATAGCGGCGGGGATACACCCGTTCCCATCCCGAACACGGCAGTTAAGCCCGCCCGCGCCGATGGTACTTGGGGGGCAACTCCCTGGGAGAGTAGGTCGCTGCCGGAATTCATCGCAGACAGGGCCCCCGCAGGACGCCGCGAGCGTGCTGCGGGGGCCCTGTCGCGTCGGGCGCGCGGGCGGACCGACCGGACGGGTCCTAGGACCCGTAGGTGAAGAACGGTATGTCCTGGCAGGTGCCGTTCACGGTCGTGACCGTGACGAAGCTCGTCGACGTCCCGGACGGCGCGTTCGGTGCGGTGAGCGTGACCTGGTCGGGCGTGATCGCCGAGATCGTGGCGCTGCTCGACGAGGCGCCCGTCGGGTTGCCGTTGCTCTCCGGGACGAAGCTTGCCGTGGTTCCGCTCCCGGTGAGGAACCCGGTCCCGGAAAGCGTTACCTTCGCCCCGGCCGAGCCGGAGGCCGGGCTGATCGAGGCACACAGCGGTTGCAGCGCCGTGTACTCGAAGATGTCGCTGCTGCCGGCCGTGGCGGTCGTCCCCGCCGGTGTCGTCACGGTGACGTAGTAGCAGAACTCCCCGGCGCAGGAGGAACCCCCGGCCACCGGCGGCGAGACGACGGTGATCGAGGTCGGCCCGTTCACGATCACGTTGGGGGACGAGACCGTGTACGTGAGCGGGTTGCTGGGCACGGTGCCGCCCGATTCCTGGACGAAGTTGACCGTGATCTTCTGGGACGGGGTCTGGTAGAAGCCGGTCCCGGTGATCGTCACCGCGTTCCCGCCGGCGATCGTGCCGATCGAGGGAGAGATGCTCGTGACGGTCGGGGCGAGCGTCGAGTAGGTGAAGACGCCGTTCGAGCTGTCGGCGCTGGTCCCCGTCGGCGTGGTGACCGTGACGAAGTACGTTGTCCCTTCTGTCACCGCCGGCGAGACGGCGGAGATCGACGTCGATGAGTTGACCGTCACGCCCGTGGCCGGAATGATCGTGTTGTCGCTCGCCGGAGCACCCCCGGATTCCTCGACGAAGTTGACCGTCGATCCGGCGACGAACCCGGTCCCGGTGATCGTCACCGACGTGCCGCCGAGGATCGAGCCCGACGAGGTGCTCAGTCCCGTGACGGTCGGCAGCACGGGTGACCACAGCCAGCTGTCCGTCGTCACGCTGGTGCCGCAGTAGAGGTAGCACGGCGCCGAGGACGGTGCGCTGGCTCCCGCGGGGTAGTCGTCAAAGGTCACGACGGCCTGCAGATAGGGCTGGGCCGCGCACCTCGCCGCACTGACCCCGTCGAGACAGGTCGAGAGCGTCACGACCCGGCTGTTCGTGCTCGTCGGGTCCCAGGCCGTCGAGCACCACACGTCCATCGACACGCCGTCGACGTTGGAGAGCTCGGACTTGGGCCCGTTCCCCCAGCACCAGGTCGGCGGGCTGGCGTTGAGCGTCTGAGGCAGCAACGTGTTCGTGTTGCAGTTGGGGGCGCTCGGCGAGCAGTTGGCGTAGCGGATGCTGTTGATCGCCAGGTCGGTCGCGCTCTTGGCCGCGTACTGCTCGGAGCGGGCCGACAGGAAGCTCCTGGAGTCGTTGAGGTCGTTCGTGAGCGCGTTCATGAGCGCTCCGATGACCATGGCCCCGACGATGAGGAAGATGAGCGCGAGCACGAGCGTCGCCCCGGCGTCGCCGCCCCGACGAGCACGCCGGGCGCGTGCCGTGTCACCGGGCGGGCGCCCGGTGGTCCGCCGTCCACTTCTCCGGATGCCGGTCATGACGTCGCCGACCACGCCGCCCGGGCTTCCAGGGCCGGCCATTAGTTCGTCACCACCGTCGTCGCGATCGCCGGGGTGAGCAAGCCGGAAGAGGCGGTGAGCGTGTCGCCGGAGACGCTCACCACCGAGTAGGAGCAGTTGCTGAAGGTGGCGACGCCGGAGGACACCTGCACCGACGTGCTCGCGCAGGAGAAGCCACCGGTGGTGGGGCTCGCGGCCAGACTCACCGTCGTCGTGGAGTCGGTCGTGACGATGTTGCCGTAGGTGTCCTCCTCGTCGACGATGACCGGGAACGTGTTCCCGTGCTTGATCGAGGAGGGCGGTTTCGTCTGCCAGACGAGCTGCGTGGGGAGGCTCGGCACGATGTTGAAGGCGAGGCTCATCGCCGAGGTGAGCTTGCCGTCGGTGGCGGTGAGCTTGTACGAGCCGGTCTTGGTGACGCTGCAGTCCCCGAAGCTGAACGTCCCCTGATTCTCGATCCCCGTGCACGTCGCGCTCCCCGGGGAGAACGCGAGGCTGACCGAGGAGAGGTCGTCCTGGACGACGTTGCCGCTGGCGTCCTCGACCGCGACCTGGGGCCAGGGCGTGACGATCGCGCCGGCGGCGATGTTGGCGACGGTCGTGGAGCTGCTGGGTTGCTCCACGAAGGCGAGCTTGGCGGCCGTCTGGCCGACGGACACCGGGGGGACCACCGGATCATCGACGACGACGATGATCGAGTAGTTCACCGAATTGTGGGTGACCGTGATCGTGTCCTGCTCTGCCGAATTGGGGATGCAGGTCGACTGGAAACTCGAGCCGTTCCAGTACTGCGGAATGATCGTCGCCGTGTAGCCGACGGGGAGCGCAGGGTTGGTGAAGTTGACCTGGGATGCTCCGGGGCAGACCGCCCACTGCGCGCTCGACTGCTGCTGGAGTTGCGAGATCGCCTCCCCGGCCGCCGTTCTGAGCACGGTGTCGGCCGTCGCGATGGTGCGGTAGTCGACCGAGCCCCAGATCGCCGTGCTGAACGCCGTCAGTATCGACAGCCCGGCCGTCGCGATCAGGACGATGGCAATCAGGAGCTCGATGAGGGTGTCACCGGTCTGTCCGCGGTTCGCGCGTGACCGATCATCCGGATGTGCGTCGCGCGGGAGCCGACCATCGGGTGGGCGTCTCATCGGACCGGCGGAGCGGCGACGGTCGAGGGGCCGTCCGTGCCCCGTGGACACGACATCGCGCTCACCATGGCAGGAGCACAGCGACGAAGACCGCCTCGAGGCCGGCTCCTTTCATCGTCACGGTCAGCGATGTGGGCGCTGCCGCCTCGAGCATGAGCGTGCCGGTCTTGTCCGACGTCACGGTTGACGAGCACTCGACCGTGGTCGTGCCGACACCGGTCAGTCCGGTACCGCTGGAGCAGGCGTTCCCGTAGGCGGACGTCGCACTGTTATTGAGGACGTTCAGATCCTGGTTCGAGGTCCAGATCTCGTATTCGGTGGCGTCGGTCGTCTCGGCGTCCCCGGTCGCGAGCTCCCAGTTCGTGACGGGATTGCCGTTCTGGTCGACCAGCTTGATGTTCGTCACGTAGACAAAGGCGAGTGCACCGCCGGCGAACTGGGAGGAGCCGACCACGCAGTCCTCGTACAGCGCCGCATCGCCGGGGATGCCGGTGTAGAAGCCGTTGTTGCCTAGGAATGCCTCGCTGTTCGACGTCGCGCCGCAGGTCTGCGTGGGATAGGTGGGGATGCTCCAGGGGAGGACCTCACCGGAGGACGACGTGGTGCTGAGGCAGAACGACAGCGTGAAGTTGGTGCCGGCGACGCCCTCCTGGATCGTCTGGCACTTGCTCGGCGCAGGGGACTAGGGCGTGGTCTCTCCGCTCAGGTTCGCCCCGTCGTACGTGCCGTAGTTGTAGGACGAGAAGTCCACGAAGCACAGCTCCGAGGCGTACGTCCCCGTCCCGATCGTGGCGAAACCGCAGTTCGACGACTGGGCGGCGAGGTTCGAGAGCTGCCCCGAGGAGGCGCTCGCGCGGGGCACGGCGAGCAAGGTGTAGGCGAAGCTGCTCTTCGGCTCCGTGATGAGGAAGTTGACGCCCGTCACGCCGACGGCGGTGGCCCATTTGGTCGTCGGCGTGCCGGAGTAGGAGGAGACCGTGCGGATCGTCGGGGCGACCTGGTTGCTGGGGAGGTCCGACGAGAGGACCGTGGTGGTCACCGGGGTCGAGGAGGCGCCAGCGCAGTACTCGCGCACGAGCGACGTGGCCGAGGGGTATGTCACCTTGGCGTACGTCACGACGTTCTGGTACTGGCCTGTGCCGGAGTTGACGCCCGGGTTGAAGCCCCACTCTATTCCGAGCAGTTGCGTCCCGGTCCCGCACTCGGCCATGGGGTTGGCGGTGACGGAGCCCGTAGTGCTCGCGTTGGAGGGGCTGGCACTCGTCGTGAGGTACGCCGCGCTCTCGACATCGTGCTGGAAATAGGTCGACGCGACCTGGGCGTCGGACGTGTCGGAGACGTTCGCCGTGGTCTTGTTCTGGAGCGAGAGGACGGAGACGAGCGCCAGGGTGAGCGCGCCGATGACGATCGGGATGATCAGGCTGGTGACCAGCAGCTCGATGAGCGTGAAACCACCCTCGCCGCGCTCCCGGGGACCGTCGGTGGGACCGTGCTGCGCGGTCGCGGCAGCCCGGGCGTTCCGGCGACCGGTCATCGTGGCCGCACCGGGCCGACCGTGTCGCACGCGGACGGATGGAGAATCACGATCATCTCGCTGTCGACGCGTGCGGATGCCAAGTTTCCGGCGAGAGGTGTTTCCACGCGCGTCTTCTCTTCGTATCGGGAAAAGGTGGCCATCATCCAACGCGGCCCCCTGGACTGCGGTACAGGCAGACCGATCTGGTGGGCGATTTAGCAGTTCATGTTACCTTGCCCAGCCGAATCCTGTCAGTCGGGATGACAAGGGATTCGGGGGATCGGATTGGGGCCAATCCGGGGCGACGTGCGCCGGTGCTCACCACCTCGTTGCTCGTCGTGATGGGATCGGAGCAGGTACTTCACCGCGATTCGGGTGGCCAGAACTCCCCCCGACGGGGTGCCGGCCGTGGCGGTGAGAGGACCGTTTCGTGTCTTTGACGTTCGGCTAGATGGCCCACAAGAACCACCGACCGATGGCGCGGATGGACTATACGCGTGGTCATTTTGTGTCACGCGAGGCAGCAAAGATGGATCACCAAAATCACCGTGTGGCGGGACCGCCTGACCGCGCGCCGAGAGGTATCGACCGGCGCGGCCGGCGACAACGCCGACGCTCGGTGTCCGCGGTGAGAGGTGAGAAGGACCCGCGACCGAGGGCGGCGACGGGTCTTGGCACTCGTCCCCGGGACTTCCCGGTCGGCGCCCCGCCACCGGCGCGGGAGGCAGGGTCCCGGCCGGCCGGCCTTGACGGGAGGGCGGCGGGGGCCACAATCGGTGGTCCGTGACGGGTCGTCGCCTTGGCTCGCACGGACTGAGGCGGGTGATGCTGGCCGCCGTGGTAGCGGGGATCCCGCCGTCGGGGATTCTCCTCGCCGTTTGCGGACCGGCCCGCGGGCACGTTCCCGACGGAAACGCGGGAGGTCACCTCCGAGCCGTTCACCGCGGCGGGCACTGTCGCCACCTGCCTCGCGGCTGGGGTCGCGGGCGATTCCTCGTGCCGTTGCTTCGCCGAGAGCCACGTCGCCGATCCCTGCTTCGCGCGGCCGCCCGCGAAGACCGGGCCGGTCCTTTGCTCGCACGACCCAGCCCGCACGAAGTTCTGGAGCTGAGGGTCACGTCAGTCCCGGCCCCGCCAAGTGTGTCGTTCACAGAGCCCTGGGCGGTGAGGATCTCGAACGGCGAGATCTACATCCTCGTCGACGCCGCCTGGGTGCCGGAACGGGTCCGGCCGACCGCACGACGCCTCCTCGGCCAGTCGTCGACTGCCACGTCCCGGCGCGGGGCACGTCGTCGGGCGCGCCGCTTGTCAGGACGAGATGACCAAGTCGAGCCGGTTCAGCTCCCGCGTAGTCGAGACGGTCTGGCTCTGAGAACGCCCCGACGTCTGGCGCCGGGTGTCCCGCGGCGGACGACGGATTCGTGCTCGGGAATCTCGTGGTCGGCGGGGACGCCCGGCGCGCAGGCGGCCCTGTCGGCCGGTTTCCGCCCGCACTCGGTCAACGCGCGGCGAGGATCGCCGCACGCTGCGCCGCGGTCATCGGCTTGACCGCCTCGCGCAATGTGACCCCCGAGGCCCGGTCGGCGCGGGGGAGCAGCCACGTGAACACCATCTCGGCGCGCTTCTTGGCCGTTTCTCTTAGTACCCAGCCGATCACCTTGCGGATGAAGAACTCCGTCTCGTCGAGCATCGCGTCGGCGTAACCGGTGAAGCGGTCGAAGTCACCGGCTCCTCGTCGCAGTCCCGGAAGCAGCGCGAGGAGGGCCGCGCGCCGCATCCAGAAGTCGTCGTCGACCGCCCACCGGTCGAGCTCCGGGCCGAGGTCGTCCAATCGCTCGACGAGCGGGCCGACGACGGAAGCGGCCAACCCGTCGACGAGTGCCCAGGTCCGCGATTCGCGCAGGAGCGTTTCGAGAAGTGGCATGTCCGCGGTGCCCAACAGGATGGAGTTCAGCTCGAGGAGCTCGACGGCGATCACGCGCCGTTCGTGCACGGGCGCCGTCCAGAGCGCCTCGACGAGGCAGACGAGGTCGTCGTGGTCGAGACCCGGATGGCGCCTGACGAAGCCTTTCGCGACCGCCCGGATAGCCGGCATCGGGGCGCCGTAGTGGACGAGCGCGCTCCTCAGGTACGCCTTCTCGTGGTTGGCGCGGTCGGCGGATCCGGCGGCGCGCAGCTCGGCATCGACGCTGGCGACTTCCGGGCCCGAGTCCATCCGAGCCAACGGTAGTTGTCGCGATCACGGCGTAGCTCGGTCGACCCTGCGTCACGCCCGCCGCAACCCGCCGTCCCGCCGGGCCCGGTGGGACGGCACGATGCTGGCTGGCGTCGCCCGGGAGCGATCGGGCGGTGGGGGTCACGGGCCGCACGGGTCGTGACGAGCGGCGTCGCGACGCACGACTGGACACGCCCTGCGGTGCTCGGTAACCTGCCCGTCCATGCCGGACGAGACGCACGCCTCCGCACAGCAAGAGAGCGCCGGGCGCAACGTGCCACGGGAGGGTGCGTCGGTGGCGAGGTGTCTTTGGCGATTCTGATCTGAGCCTCGTTCCCGACCGCGAATCGTTCGGTCGGGGGGCCAAGACTCGGAACGCCGCTCAGTCCTCGGTCGTCAGAACGGTCATTCCCGCCGGTGGGCTCGCGCCCGTCGCCGCCTTCGCGGCACTGCGGCACCGACCCGGTGGCGCCTTCCTGTTCGAGTCGGTCGCCCACGACGAGAACCGCGACCGCTGGACCTTCCTCGGCTGCGGCGGCGTCCCCGTCGTCGAGTGGTCCTTCGGCGACGACCACGGTGATCCTTTCGACGCGCTGCGCGACGAGCTCGCCGCCCGAGGCCGGGCGGCGTTTGAGGATGCCCCCCCGTTCGTTAGCGGGCTCGTGGGCTTCCTTTCATACGAGACGGCGCATCTCATCGAGCCCCGCGTTCCGGTTGGCCGCTCGCGGGACGGTTTCCCGGACGTCTTGTTCATGCGCTGCGCGGCGATCGTCGCCTTCGACCACCGCCTCGACGTCGTCCACGTGATCGTCGAGGCGGCGACCGGGCCGTCCGTCGATCCCGACGCCGCCTGGGCGGAGGCCGCGGACGAGATCCGCGCGATCGTCGACGCCGTCCTCGCCTCCCCGGCGCCGGCAGGCCCCGCGGCGGCGACCGCGGCGGCCACCGGTTCGGTGCCGGTCGAGGCGGAACGCCCGCCCGCGGACTACGAGCGCTCGGTTTCCCGCGCCAAGGAGTACATCGAAGCCGGTGACTGCCAGCAGGTCGTGATCTCCCAGCGCTTCTCGGCGGAGCTCGACATCGACCCGTTCGCGATCTACGAGGAACTGCGCCTGCTCAACCCGTCGCCGTACCTCTTCTACTTCGAGCACGGGGGCAGGGCGCTCGTCGGCAGCTCGCCGGAGGCCCTGGCGAGGATCCGCGACGGCGAGCTGATCGTGCGGCCGATCGCCGGGACGCGGCCGCGCGGCGCGGACCCGGCGGACGACGAGCGACTTCTCGCCGAGCTGCTCGCCGACCCGAAGGAGAACGCCGAGCACGTCATGCTCGTCGACCTCGCCCGCAACGACGTCGGGCGCGTCGCCAAGGTCGGCACCGTGCGCGTCGACCTGTTCCGGACCGTGGAGAGGTACTCGCACGTGATGCACATGGTCTCGCAGGTGGCAGGGCGGCTGAAGCCCGAGGTCGACACGGTCGACGCCCTGCGCGCCGTCTTCCCGGCGGGGACGGTGACGGGGGCGCCGAAGGTGCGGGCGATGGAGATCATCGCCGAGCTCGAGGGGCGCGGCCGCGGCCCGTACGCGGGATGCGTCGGTTACCTCGGCGACGACGGCAACATGGACATGGCGATCGTCATCCGCACGTTGCTGTGCGCGGGCGGATCGCTCACCGTCCAGGCCGGAGCCGGCATCGTCTACAACTCCGACCCTGCGACGGAGCAGGCCGAGACGGTCCACAAGGCGAACGCCATCCTGGCGGCCGTGCTGCGGGCCCAGCGCCACGGGGCGGGGACGGGTGGCCGGCGATGACGACCGTCCTCGTGATCGACAACTACGACTCGTTCACGTACAACCTCGTGCAGTGTCTCGGCGAGCTCGGAGCCGAGGTCGTCGTGCACCGCAACGACGCGATCGGCCTCGCGGGGGTGGCGCGACTTGGCGCCGACGGCATCGTGATCTCGCCGGGCCCCTGCACCCCGGAGACCGCCGGCATCAGCGTCGAGCTGATCCGCAGCTTCGCCGGATCCGTGCCGATGCTCGGCGTGTGCCTCGGCCACCAGGCGATCGGCGCCGCCTTCGGCGCTCGTGTCGTACGCAACCACCGCATTCTCCACGGCAAGACGAGCGACATCCACCACTCGGCCACCGGGATCTTGACGGACCTGCCGAACCCGTTCGTCGCCGGCCGCTACCACTCACTCGTCATCGAGGGCTCATCCGTTCCGGACGAGCTCACCGTCACTGCTTGGACTGATCAAGGGGAGATCATGGGCATTCAGCACCGCAGTTACGACATCACCGGGGTCCAGTTCCACCCCGAGTCCGTGCTCACGCCGGACGGCAGGCAGCTGCTCGCCAACTGGCTCGCGCAGGTGGGGGGCCGGTCGTGAGCGCGGTGCTGAGCGCCCTGCAGGCCGCGACCGCCCGGCGCAATCTCACGGACGGCGAGATGACGGCCGCGATGGAACAGATCGCCGGTGGCGAGGCGAATCAGATCCAGGTCGGCGCGCTGCTCACCGCCCTGCGGACGAAGGGCGAGACGGCGGAGGAGGTCAGCTCCGCCGCCCGGGTGATGCGCCGCCACGCCAAGAAGGTGCACGTGCAGGCCGAGAACGTCATCGACACCTGCGGCACGGGAGGGGACGGGGCGGGCACCTTCAACATCTCCACGACGGCGGCGATCGTCGCCGCGGCGGCGGGTGCGACGGTCGCCAAGCACGGCAACCGCTCGGCGTCGTCGCGCTGCGGATCGGCCGACGTGCTCGAGGAGCTCGGCGTCGCCTTCGGGGACACCGAGCTGTTCCTGCGGTGCCTCGACCAGGCGCGGCTCGGCTTCCTCTTCGCGCCGGCCCACCACTCGGCGTTCAAGGCGGTGGGAGCGACGCGTGCCGCCCTCGGCGTGTCGACGATCTTCAACTTGATCGGCCCGCTCGCCAACCCGGCATCGGCCAGGCGGCAGGTCGTCGGCGTGTCGACCGAGCGCCACGTCCCCGTCATCGCCGAGGCGCTGCGGTCGCTGGGGACGGAGCACGCCCTCGTCGTGCACGGGGACGGGACCGACGAGATCGCCGTCAGCGGCACGACCCTTGTCCACGAGGTCCGTCGGGCCACGGTGTCGACCTTCACCGTTTCCCCCGAGGACCTCGGCGTTTCGAGCTGGCGGCGGGAGGACTTGCGTGGCGGTGAAGCCTCCCGCAACGCCGACATCTGCCGGAGCGTCCTCGCGGGGGAGCGGGGGGCGCCGCGCGACGCCGTGCTCGCCAACGCCGGGGCCGCCCTCTACGTCGCCGGTCGGGCGAGGTCGATCCGCGAGGGGGTCGCCCTCGCCGGGGAGGCGATCGACGACGGGAGCGCCCGCCGCACGCTGGCGACGGTCGTCGAGCTGTCGCGGGGATCATGAGCCGGCTCACACCGATCCTCGAGCGCAAGCGCGCCGAGGTCGTCGCGGCGAAGGCCGAGGTGCCGATCGGCGAGCTCGAGTCGCGCCTCGCCGGTCTCCCCGCCTGCCGCCCCCTGGCGGCGGCGCTCTCCGCCCGCGGCGGACCGACGCGGCTCATCGCCGAGATCAAGCGGGCCTCGCCCTCGGCGGGGGTGATCGACGGCGCCGTGGACGCCGCCGACCTCGCGGGGACCTACGCGGCGCACGGGGCGAGCGCCATCTCGGTCCTCACCGACGCGGCCGGATTCGGCGGCAGCCTCGACGACCTGCGCGCCGTGCGCGGCCGGGTGGATCTGCCCGTACTGCGCAAGGATTTCGTCGTCGATCCCTACCAGCTCGTCGAGGCCCGCGTCGCCGGCGCCGACGGGGTGCTGCTCATCGTGGCGGCTCTGGCGGTCGGGGAGCTGCACGAGCTCCACGACGCGGCGTCGGCCCTGGGGCTCGAGGTGCTCGTCGAGGCGCACGATCCGCGCGAGGTCGAACTCGCCGTTGGGACGGTGGGCTGCCGGCTCCTCGGACTCAACAGCCGGGACCTCGCGACCTTCGAGGTCGACCTCTCGATCGTCGAGCGGCTCGCCGCGCTCGTCGGTCCGGAGGTCGCCGTGGTCGCCGAGAGCGGCATCCACTCGTCCGGGGACATCGCGAGGCTGCGCCGGTCGGGGATCGCCAACTTCTTGGTCGGCGAGGCGCTTGTGCGGGCCGACGAGCCCGGGGCGATGCTCGCGGCACTGCTGGCGGTGCAGTGACGACGCCCGTCGCCGTGAAGATCTGCGGGATCACCCGCCTCGAGGACGCCCTCGCCGCGGCCGCGTGCGGCGCGGACGCGGTGGGCTTCAACTTCTGGCGGGGCTCAGCGCGCTTTTGCGATCCGGGGGTCGCGGCGGCGATCATCGTCGAGCTGCCCCGGGAGGTCTGCCGCGTCGGCGTCTTCGTCGACGAGACCCCGGAGGCGGTGAACGCGATCGCGCAGCAGGTCGGGCTCAGTGCCGTCCAGCTTCACGGCGGGGAGTCCGCTGCCGACTGCGCGGCGTGCGCCCTTCCGGTCATCAAGACGATCGCCGTCTCGGGGCCCGTGGAGGCGGCGGACTACGCCGACTACGACGTGGCGGCCTTCCTCGTCGACTCCTCGACGCGGACCCGGGGGGGCAGCGGGATCGCCTTCGACTGGGGCTGGGCGCGAGGTTGCGGGCTGCCGGCGCCGGTCGTCTTGGCGGGGGGGCTCACGCCGGCCAACGTGGCGGCGGCGATCGCCACCGTGGCACCCGCCGCCGTCGACGTCGCGAGCGGCGTCGAGTCGAGCCCGGGGATCAAGGATCACGAGGCCATCGCGGCGTTCGTCGCCGCGGCGCGAGGAGGGCGATGGAAGGCGGAATGACCACCCAGGGCGAGGGCTGGTTCGGCCCCTACGGCGGGCGGTTCGTGCCCGAGACCCTCGTGCCCGCCCTCGACGAGCTCGAGGCGGCCTGGCACGCCGCCCGGGCCGACCCGGGCTTTCGCGCCGAGCTCGACGGGCTGCTCGCCGACTTCGCCGGGCGGCCGACGCCGCTCACCGAGGCGGCCAACATGACCCGCGACTGCGGCGGGGCGCGGGTTCTTCTCAAGCGGGAGGACCTGTGCCACACCGGGGCCCACAAGATCAACAACACGCTCGGTCAGGTGCTCCTGGCCAGGCGCACCGGCAAGGCCCGCGTCATCGCCGAGACCGGCGCCGGCCAGCACGGCGTGGCGACGGCGACCGCCTGCGCCCTCTTCGGCATCCGCTGCGAGATCTACATGGGGGCGGTCGACGTGCGGCGCCAGTCGCTGAACGTCACGCGGATGGAGCTCCTCGGCGCCCGCGTGATCGAGGTCACCTCGGGCTCGGCGACGCTGAAGGACGCGATGAACGAGGCGATCCGGGACTGGATCGCGACGTCGGCGACGACCCACTACGTGATCGGCTCGGTCGCCGGCCCGCACCCCTACCCGTCGATGGTGGCCGAGTTCCAGTCGGTGATCGGCCGCGAGACCCGCGCCCAGAGCCTGGCGCGCACGGGAAGGTTGCCCTCGGCGGTCGTCGCCTGCGTCGGGGGAGGATCCAACTCGATGGGGATCTTCGGTGCCTTCCTCGACGACGACGTCGAGCTCGTCGCCGTCGAGGCCGGGGGCGAGGGGATCGAAAGCGGCCGGCACGGAGCCTCGCTCGGGTTCGGCCGTCCGGGGGTCCTCCACGGCTCGCGCAGCTACGTGCTGCAGGACGACGACGGGCAGATCCGAGAGGCGCACTCGGTGAGCGCCGGCCTCGACTACCCGGGCGTCGGGCCGCAGCTCGCCCATCTGCGGGATACCGGTCGGCTGACGGTCACCTACGCGACCGACGCCGAGGCGGTGGACGCCGTCATCTACCTCGCCCGCACCGAGGGCATCATCCCCGCCCTCGAGAGCGCCCACGCCATCAGCCACGCCCGCAAGCTGGCGGGATCGCTCGGTCCTGAGGCGGTCGTCGTGGTCAACGTCTCCGGACGCGGCGACAAAGACGTCGCCGAGCTCGTGCGGGTGGCCGCCGACGCCGCCGGCCCGGGGCCGTCATGACGGGGACCCGTCGGCTCGAGGCGGTCTTCGCCCGCTGCGCCGCCGAGGGGCGCAGCGCGCTCCTCACCTACGTGATGGCGGGCGACCCGGACCCCGCGGAGTCCGAGCTTTTGGCGGCCGCGTGCATCGACGGCGGCGCCGACATCGTCGAGCTCGGCATTCCCTTCTCCGACCCGCTCGCCGACGGGCCGGTCATCCAGGCAGCCGGCGAGCGGGCGCTGGCGAGCGGCACGCGTCTCGCCGACGTGCTGCGGGTCGCCGGCTCGCTGCGGGAGCGGACCGCGACCCCGCTCGTGCTGATGGGCTACCTCAACCCGATCCTCGCGATGGGGGAGGAGGCGTTCTTCGCTGCCTGTCAGGACCGCGGGGTCGACGCCGTGATCATCCCGGACCTGCTGCCCGAGTCGGCGGGCGTGGCAACCGCCGCCGCCGGCCGATCCGGGACCGGGCTCGTCTTCATGGTCGCCACGGCGACGTCGCCGGCGCGCCGGAGGCGCGCCGCCGAGGTCGCCACGGCGTTCGTCTACCTCACCGCCGTCGACGGTGTGACCGGGGTGCGGGCGCAGCTTCCCGAGCATCTCGCTGCCGACGTCGCCGTGCTGAAAGCGGACAGCCGCGTGCCCGTCGTCGTGGGCTTCGGGATCTCGCGGCCTAGCCACGTCGCGGCGCTGAACGGTGTCGCAGACGGGGTCGTCGTGGGTTCGGCGATCGTCGCCGCGATCGGCCGGGAGAGCGGGACTTCGCGTCGGGTGAGGGCGGTTCGTACACTGGTGGCGGCCCTGCGCGGAGCGATGGCCACCTGACGCAGCAGATCCCCCGAGGTTGGAGCCCAGCACATGCGCCTTCAATCGGTGGCCGGTGCTCCGGTCGACTACCCGGATCTCCCGCGCGACGCGCCGGTCTGCGTCGAGGTCATGTCCGCCGCTCCGGCCGGGGGTGTCGAGGGACTCGTCGATGAGCTGCGTGCCCTGTGCGCGGCGAGTCTCGCCGTCCAGATCAAGGCCGGCCGGTCGGTCATCAAGCTCATCAACCTGACCGGCCTGGCGGCGAGGCCGGACCACCGCCAGCGGATCGAGCCGACGCTCAACGTGCTGTCGGGGCTGGTCCAGGATCCGGCGTTCTCTCCGCTGGTGCTGCTGCGGGAGGCGGTCGACGAGGTCGCGCCGCGCTTCGACGAGCGTTTCGGCTCGCTGCCCCAGGAGCTCCAGCGGATCGACGCCTTCGTGCGCGCTCTCGGCCTCGAGGCTTCGACGCCGGAGCTCACGCGGCCGTCGATCCACCTCGCCCTCGACCAGGCTGGCTCGCCCGGGGCGCTCCGCGGCGGGGTGCACCTCGGCCCCGACGACACCTCGCCGGTCGTCGCCGGCGTGGCCCACTGGTGGACGGACCACGACAGCCCCACCTCCGCGCGGCTGTGCCGAGCGGACTTCAACAAGGAACTCGCCGGGCCGCGCGCCCTCGTGCCGCTGCGTTACGTGCGCATGGCCGCGACGAGCCGCATCGACGGGGTCGCGCGCCATGAAATCCGCCCGGTGATCGGCGCCAGCCCGGGGGCCGGATTCAGCCTGTGCTGCGCCGACGACGTTGCCGGGACCCCCGCCTACCGGAACGCGCTGCTCGCCGCGACGCTCGAATGCGTGGGTGACCTCCTCGACCACCTGCCGGTCGCCGCCTCGCCCTGGGGCCCGGTGGCGAAGCCCGGCGGGTCGCAGCCGACATGAACCCCGAGCACCCTGTCCTCGTCGTCGTCGGTGCGGCCGGCGGGATGGGCCGTTGGCTGTGCCGCCACCTGTTCGCCGGCGCCGACTGGGACCACGCCGTGCTCGTCGACCGTGACCCCGGGGTCCACCGCCTGGAGTTCGGCCTGCGCTGCCCGGTTCGCACGGGCACGGTCCGCTACTCGGCCTCGGCGGAGGTCGCCGACGAGGACGGCCGCGCCATCGAGCTCGGCGCGGCGCCGGCGCGGGTCTGTCTCGCCGTCCCGCAGGCGGAGCTGCCGCGGGTGGCGGCCTACCTCCTGCCGGAGCTGCACCCGGGCTCGGTCGTCTTCGACACCTCCTCGGCCAAGGTCGCCGCCCTGGCGACGCTGCGGGCCGCCCGTCACGACGTGGCGGTGTTCGGGATCCACCCGCTCTTCGGGCCGACGGTGGCGTCGATGGACGGCCAGACCGTCGTCGTCTGCCCGTCCTCGGCGGCACCGACGGCGCACGAGTGGTTGGCGGTCCTCGTCTCGGCGGCGGGCGGCATCATCGAGCTCGCCAGCCCTGAGGAGCACGACCGGATCATGGCCTACGTCCAGTCGGCCTCCCACCAGGCGCTGCTCGCCTTCGCCGACGTCGTGGCCAACTCCGGACACGACATCGAGGGGGAGCTGTGGAAGCTGCGCACCCCGGTCTTCGAGACGCTGCTCGGGCTGGCGTCGCGTGTTCTTAGCCCCGGCCAAGAGGAGACGACGGCGTCGATCGAGCTCACGACCGAGGGCGCCCGCGTCGCGGCGGAGTTTGACCTCGCCCAGGACCGGTTGCGGTCGGCCCTGCGCACCGACGACGCCCAGAGCATCGCCTCGTACATCGCCTCGACCCGTGAGGCGTTCGGGGGCACGTTCTTCACGACCCTGCAGCAGGTCTCGAACCTGGCGGTCGAGGCGACCCAGGTGACCCGGACCCGGCTCGCCGAGCGGCGCCGCACCGGCGAGATCGTCGCCCTCGAGCACCACGGCGCCGGAGGGGTTCCCCGGCTCGTCGTGGGGAGGATCCGCGAGATCACGCCGACGACCGTGACGGTGGAGGAGCTGCTCATCGGCACGAAGGGTCACGCCGTGCTCGCCGACGGCTCCGGGCTGGCGAACGCGCCGCGGCTCGGCGTCTCGGTCGGGGCCAAACGGCGCGTCGTTCGCTTCGGGTTCGCCCACGTGACGGTCGTGACGGCGACGGAGCTCGACCGGATCCTCGACGAGTGGCTCGGCCGGATCTCGATCGACGTCCGCGTCCTCGTACCCGAGTCGATCGCCGGGACGGCGGTCACGGCGGTCTGCCGGTCGGTGGCGGGAGTCGATGCGGCCTCGCTCGTCACCGAGGCGGTGCGGCTCGGCCAGCGGGAGGTCGTGGTGCGGATCCAGGTCCGCGCCGACCGGGATCCGGGCGAGGTCGCCGGCTTCGTTGCCGGGCGCGTCGACGAGGCCTACGGCTGGCCCGCCGGGATCGTCGCGCCGCTCGCCGACGCCCGGGTCCGGGCGGTCGCCTACCTCGGGCCCGCCGGCACCTTCTCGGAGATCGCGGCCCGCCAGGCGGCCGGGATCGTGGGGAGGCCCGACGCGGCGCTCGTAGCGTGCGCGGGATTCGAGGCGGTGATCGCTGCGGTCGTCGCGGGCGATGCCGAGCTGGCGGTCCTGCCGATCGTCAACTCCGCCTCGGGCCTCGTCGAGCTCGCCGCGGCGGGATTGCTCGCCAGCCGACAGCTCGTCGCCGGCGGGGTGATCGACGTGTCGGTGCGCTTCGACGCCTACGCCGCCACCGATGACCTGGCCGCGCTCGGGGCCAGACCCGTCGTCTACAGCCACCCGCAGGCGATCCAGCAGTGCTCGCACTACATCAACCGGCTCGGCTGGGAGGCGGTGGCGTGCGATTCGACGGCGGCGGCGTGCGGCCGCGCGGCGCGGGATCGCGACGGCGTCGCCATCGCCGCCCGCGGGCAGGCCGATCCGCACGGGCTGGTGACGGTCGCCCGAGACGTCGGAGACTTGTCGGGGGTGCTGACGCGCTTCCTCGTGCTCGGCCCGGCCGGCGCCTTCGCCGCCGAGGCCGCCGAGGGCGACCCCACCTACCGCTGGCTCTGGCTGACGGAGACCGACGAGAAGCTGGAGCCGTCCAAGCGTTCCGAGGGCGGCGCGCGCTTCGACGAAATCGTCGTCGGCGGCTCGCACGTCGCCCTCGTTGTCACGACGAGCCCCCGCCGCCCGGGACCGAAGGCGAAGACGCTGGCGCTCGGCCACCTGCCGTGGTCGCCACGCACGCCGGTCGTGCGCGTCCAGTAGCCACCGGACCGTCCGGACCGGGGTGTCCTCCGCCTCGGGTGGCGCAAGGTGGGGGACGAGTAGCGTCAGGGCGTGGCCGAATCCCCTTCACGAGGGCGTTCCTCGCCGCGTCCGCGGCGCGCATCCCCATCCGCCCCGCAGCGACGGACCGCGGCCCCGATGACGCGTCCTGACCCGCAAAGCGCCCACGGCGTGGCGCGTCGCGCCCCGGTGGCGCGAGCTCACGGGGGGAGTGCCGACGGGGCGCGCACGGCATCGGGCGCCGTCGGCCGCAAGCCCGCCTCGCCTGACAAGCGGGCGCGGGGTGGGTCGCCCCGCCGTGAGGGTCCGCTCCCTTCGGGCGAGCCCCTGGGTCGATCGCCGCGCCCGCCCGCCGGGCGGCGGGGTCCCTCCGCCTCGGCACCGGCGGCACGCCCGGCGGGACGGGGCGACGAGGTCCGGGCCCGGGCGGGTGCCCGGACGCCGTCCCGGCAGGCGGGAACGTCAGCGGGACGCGGGCTCGGCCGCTCGCCGCGGCACGCCGCCGATGGCCGGACGCGGCGGGACGACGGCGGTCACTCCGAGGGGCGCGCGCCTCGCCCGCCGCGGCGTGGGGCGGTCCCACCCGAGGAGCGGCGCGCGAACCCGAGGCGGAGTCCGGCCGCGGTCGGACGTGACCGTTCCGGCGACGACTTCCGTCGGGCCGGCCGGGCGGGTTGGGGGGGCGTGGCCCGGCGGGGCGCCGTCGTGGTGCGTCGAGACGCCGCCGAACGCCCCCGCCGCCGGCCGTCCGAGGAGAAACGCCGAATGGCCCGGCGGGCCGGAGAGGGCACATCCGGTGAGAGGGCACCGTCGCGGCTGCGCGCGGTGGGTTCGGCGCCTGCGAGGCGCCCGGCCCGGGCGGCAGACGCCGTCGGACGGGTGGCGGCGCCCCGCGTCCGCGCGCCACGGCCGCGGGCGCGACGCGTGCCCAGCATCGTGCGGGACGAGCTCGCCGCGCTGGGTACGGAGAAACTCACGGCCCATCTCGAGGCGCGTCTCGCCGAGGCCGCCCGGGCCTACGAGCGCGACCGTTACTACGAGGCGCAGGCGATCCTGCGGGAGATGGCCCGCGCGACACCGGGGGTCGCGGCCGTTCGCGAGCTCTGCGGCCTCACCCTGTACCGGCTGGGCAACTGGAAGGCGGCGCTGCGGGAGCTGCGCGCCTTCGGGGACCTGACCGGCTCGGCCGACCAGCTGCCGGTCGTCGCCGACTGCGAGCGGGCCCTCGGCCGCCACGCCCGCGTCACCGAGATCTGGTCCGAGCTGCGAAGCGCCGGCGCCGGCAGCGACGTGCTCGCCGAGGGGCGCCTCGTCATGGCCGGATCGCTGGCCGACCGCGGCCGGATCGATGAGGCGATCGCGCTGCTCGCGCCGGCGGCCTCGCGCAACGTGCGCGGCCCGCACGAGCGGCACGTGCGGCAGTGGTACCTGCTCGCCGACCTCTACGAGCGCAGCGGGGATGTGCCCCGGGCCCGCGAGTTCTTCCAACGGGTCGTGAGGACGGACCCGGAGCTGTCGGACGCAGCCGAGAGGTTGGCCGGTCTGCGCTGACAGTCCGTGGAGGAGGCGCCCTCCGGCTCGCCGGTGGACCGGGAGGCGGGGCTACGCCAAGCGGTGCCGTGACCGCAGGAAGGGTTCCCGCGGGCGTCGGCGTGCCCGCGCCGCTCGGAGACGGGCGGACGATACCTTCGACCGCGAGTCACAGGCAGGCCCGCGCGACCCGCTCGTCCTCCCGGGTCGCGACTTCGGCGACCGCGTCCTTCCTGGCAGCGACCGGCCGATCCCGGCCCGGCGCAGCCCCGTTGCCAGCTGGGCGTTCCGGCGTGCCTTCGCCGAGGGCGGAGATCTTCGGGACGGTTCGGGACGTCTGTCTCGACGACTCGGTCGCTATCGCCTGACGGGGGCGTGAACCGGAGAATCGCAGGTGCCCCACTACGCTGGGGCGCAGATCCGCGATGACAGGCAGGCCCCATTGAGCGATCCCGTCGACCACCCGAATGGGCACAAGGTCGAAACGCTGGAGAGCGTCGTCGTCCGGTTCGCAGGTGACTCCGGCGACGGCATGCAGGTCACGGGCGACCGGTTCACGACGGAGTCGGCGGTCTTCGGCAACGACCTCGCGACCCTGCCGAACTACCCGGCCGAGATCCGGGCCCCGGCGGGCACGCTGCCGGGGGTCTCCGCCTTCCAGGTCCAGATCGCCGCCTACGACATCCTCACCCCGGGCGACGAGCCGAACGTGCTCGTGGCGATGAATCCGGCCGCCCTCAAGGCGAACGTCGCCGACCTCGCCAAGGGCGGGACGCTCATCGTCAACTCGGACGCCTTCGACAGCCGCTCGCTTGAGAAGGCGGGGTACGTCTCCAACCCGCTCACCGACGGGAGCCTCGCGGGCTTCCGCGTCTACGAGATCCCGATGACCTCGCTCACGCTGAAAGCCTGCGAGCCGACGGGTGCCAAGCCCCGCGACGCCGAGCGGAGCAAGAACTTCTTCGCCCTCGGGGTCATCTCGTGGCTCTACAACCGGCCGACCGACACGACGCTCGACTGGATAGGCACCCGCTACGCGGCCAAGCCCCTCGTCGTCGAGGCGAACCAGCTCGCCTTCCGGGCGGGGTTCAACTTCGGCGAGACGGCGGAGCTCTTCGACTCGTCCTACACGGTCCCCGCTTCGGAACTCGGGCCGGGGGAGTACACGAACATCACCGGCAACACCGCCCTCGCCTGGGGCCTGCTCGCCGCCTCGCAGCTGGCGGGACTGAAGCTCTTCCTTGGCGCCTACCCCATCACGCCGGCTTCCGACCTGCTGCACGAGCTCGCCAAGCAGAAGCACTTCGGCACGATCACTTTCCAGGCCGAGGACGAGGTCGCCGGCGCCGGCGCGGCGCTCGGCGCCTCGTTCGGCGGCGCCCTCGGGGTGACGACGACGAGCGGCCCAGGGATCGACCTGATGGCGGAGACGATCGGGCTCGCCGTCTCGCTCGAGCTGCCACTCGTCATCGTCGACGTCCAGCGTGGCGGGCCATCGACCGGGTTGCCGACGAAGCCGGAGCAGTCCGACCTGCTGGCCGCGATGTACGGCCGGCACGGCGAGGCGCCGGTGCCGATCGTCGCCGCGAGGACCCCCGGGAACTGCTTCGCCGCGGCGATCGAGGCGGCGCGGATCGCCCTCAAGTACCGCACGCCGGTGTTCCTGCTCTCCGACGGGTACCTGGCCAACGGCTCCGAGCCGTGGCAGGTCCCGGACCTCGCCGACCTCCCGGCGATCGGCGTCGAGTTCGCCACGGCGCCGAACCACGAGGGAGCCGACGGGACGCCCTCGTTTTGGCCCTACCTGAGAGATCCCGCCACGCTCGCCCGCCCCTGGGCGGTGCCGGGCACGCCGGGGCTCGAGCACCGCATCGGCGGCATCGAGAAGGCCGACGGTTCGGGCGACGTCTCCTACGAACCGGAGAACCACGAGCGGATGGTGCAGCTGCGGGGGGCCAAGGTCGCCGGGATCGCGGCGGACATCCCTCCCGTCATGGTCGACGACCCGGGCGGGGCGGAGCTACTGGTCCTCGGCTGGGGCTCGACCTACGGGGCCGCGGCGGCGGCCGTCGGGCGGATCCGGGCCCGGGGGATGCGGGTCGCCAGGGCGCACCTCCAGCACCTCAACCCGTTCCCGGCAAACCTTTCCGAGGTGCTCCGGCGCTACCAGCGGGTCCTCGTCCCGGAGAACAACCTCGGGCAGCTGGCGAGGCTCGTGCGGGCCGAGTTCCTCGTCGACGCGGTGACGCTGTCAGGGATGAAGGGCCGCCCCTTCCGGATCGGCGAGATTGAGCGGGCGATCGCCGACCTGCTCGCCGCGCCGACGGCGACCGAGGAGGTGCGCCCGTGACCGACACGGCGGCGACGACCCGCAAGGACTGGGCGAGCGACCAGGAGGTGCGGTGGTGCCCCGGTTGCGGGGACTACTCGATCCTCGCCGCGATGCAGCTCCTGCTCCCCGAGCTGGGGGCGCGCCGCGAGAACACGGTCTTCGTCTCGGGGATCGGCTGCGCCGCCCGCTTCCCGTACTACATGAACACCTACGGGATGCACTCGATCCACGGCCGCGCGCCGGCGATCGCCACGGGATTGGCGCTCGCCCGCCCCGACCTCGACGTCTGGGTCATCTCCGGCGACGGCGACGCGCTCTCGATCGGCGGCAACCACCTCATCCACGCCCTGCGCCGCAACGTCAACTTCACGATCCTCATGTTCAACAACGAGATCTACGGCCTGACCAAGGGGCAGTTCTCGCCGACCTCGGAGGTCGGCAAGGTGACGAAGTCGTCGCCTTTCGGCTCGCTCGACACGCCGTTCAACCCGCTCTCGGTCGCCCTCGGCGCCGAGGCATCGTTCGTCGCCCGGACCCACGACCTCGACCGCAAGCACATGATGGAGGTCTTCCGCCGTGCCTACGAGCACGAGGGCTCGGCTTTCGTCGAGATCTACCAGAACTGCAACGTCTTCAACGACGGCGCCTTCGAGAAGGTGAGCGCCAAGGACGCCCGCGCCGAGATGCTCATCCCGCTCGAGCACGGCAAGCCGATCCGCTTCGGCGCCGAGGGCGAGCACGGCGTCACGGTCCGCCCCGACGGGACGCTCGAGATCGTCGAGGTCGCCCAGGTCGGCGAGGACGCCATCCTCGTCCACGACGAGACCCGCGTGAACCCGGCGGTCGCCTTCATGCTCTCTCGGCTCGCCCGCGGGCCTTTCGAGCCGACGCCGATCGGCGTCTTCCGGGCGATCGAGCGTCCCCACTACGGGGCGCAGCTCGAGGCCCAGATCGCCGAGGTGGCACGCCAGAAGGGCCGCGGCGACCTCGCGGCCCTGCTGCGGTCCGGGACGACCTGGACGGTCGCGTAGCCTCGATCCGGCGTCGGGCGGTGGTCGGCGGACCGTCACGCCACCAGGAAGCGGCGACGACGCGTCGCTGACCAGCGACCAGGGGTCAGACGGCGGATCGGGGCCAAGCGACCGAGACGTCGATGGCCGCACGCCGGCGTCGAGCGCCATGTCGATCCGCCGTTGCGCACCGTCGGGCCGACCTCCCCGACTGGGCGGAACCTCGTAGCCCCCGGATCCATCCTCCGAGTCTTCGCGCGAAGACGCCCAGCCCGGATCGCCCCGGCTGCCCGTCTCGCAGCTGCTTCGGAATGGTCGCGACCGGCTGGAGTTCGGTCAGCTACAGCTGGACGTTCGCCCCGCCGTAGGCGAGCGACGCGGTCCAGGAGCTGTTGGCGCCGGCGAAGATGAGCGGTATGAGGAGGTGCAGGCCGCTGAAGGCCGTCGGTGGAGCGCTGGAATCCTCGCCGGCGAGCGTCACGGTGGTCGCGTGGCTGGCCGTCGGAGCCGTCGGGCTCCACGTGGTCGCCGTCGGGACGAGATCGGACTCGCCGAGCGACGGGCAGGCGCCGGCGCCAGTCGGGAATAGGCAGGTCGTGGTGCCGTTGTTGGCTGCTTGAACCGACATTTCGACGCCGCCGGTTTCGGTCGGGGCGCTCGCCAAGGCGGCGAGCGGCCAGAAGGCGCTCGGGGTGTCGGTCCGCACCAGGGCCTCGAAGCTGGCCTCGCTGCCCGACCTGCCGGCGTAGAGATTCGAGACTTGAGAGGAGGAGAGCGCGGACGGGATCACCGCGACCTCGGCGAGCGAACCGGCGAGGAAACTGCTCGCGGGGACGGGCGACCAGTTGGTCTCGTTCGAGTAGCCGATGGTCCACCATCCCACGTAGTTCTGTCCCGACGTGGCGCTCGTGTTGGTCGCCACCGAGCTGCCGTCGACGTACAGGGTCAGTCCCGAGCTCGAGCTGAAGGAAGCCACGACGTAGTGCCAGGCGCCGTTGTTGTAGGTGGTAGTCGAGCAGGCGTCGTTGGTGGCGCCGTTGTACTCACCGGCGCAGATGTGACCCGAGTTGTCCATCCAGACCATGCGATCGTGGCTGCTCGCGCTCCCCTGCTGGAGGTTCTGGAAGCCGATGATGCCGCCCCCGCTTGCGTAGCCGTTGGCGACCTTGAACCATGCCGCCAGGGAAAGGTTCGGCCCGGGGTCGTTGAACGTCTCGGCGGTCTCGAGCATGCCGCTCCCGCCGGTGAGCGCCGCCGCGTCGCCGCCGCTGAGCGGACCGGGCGTGCCGAACGTCACGGTGCTGCCGACCGCGGTGGCGTCGTCGTTGTTGCCCGAGGCGTCGGGCGCGACCGCGAAGAACGGGTCGAGCTCGCTCTCGGTGGTGCCGCTGTCGGTCAGCGGCCAGTAGTAGGAGGGACCGTCGGCGAGCGCCTGGGTTTCGAAAGCGCCGACGCTCCCCGAGGAGAAGAGCGTCGACACCTGGCCCGCGCTGAGCGCCGCGGGGAAGTAGGCGAAGTGCGCCAGATCGCCGGTCCAGTAGGCACTCGTCGGCGTGTCGGACCAGCCGCCGGTGAAGGACTCTCCGATGATCCAGTAGCCGGGGGTGTGGTTTCCGCCATAGGTGCCGCTCCCGTTCGTCGCTGCTGCGGCACCGTCGACGTAGAGCCTGAGGCCAAGGGAGCTGACCGTCATCACGGCAAAGTGCCACTTGCCGTCGTTGTAGGCAGCGCTGGAGGTGGCCTCGTTGGGTGCACCGGTGTAGCTGCCGGCGACGATCTTGCCACTGTTGTCCATCCACATGATCGGGTCGTAGTACGTGCCGCCGCCGGTCTGAGAGCTGTCGTCGGTCATGATCCCGCCGCCCGAGCTCCACCCCACAGGCGCCCTGAACCACACGGCGACCGAGAAGCTCGTCGCGAGCGTCCCGACGTTCGTCGTCGTCTCGACCCAGCTCGAGCTCGTGCCGTTGAAGTACATCGCGCCATCGGAGCCAAAAGGACCGCTGTCGGAGGCCGTGACCCCGCCCTGTGGCGTACCGAGGTTGTTGTTGCCGGAGATGTCAGGCAGGTGGCTCACGACCGGCAGATTGGTCGTGCTCGATGCCGATTGCAGCGGCCAGAACTCGCTCGGGCTGTCGGTCGTCACGCGGGTCTCGAAGGTTGCCTCCGTGCCCGACCCGCCGCCGTAGAGCGTCGAGACCTGTGAGGAGGACAGCGCCGACGGAAATACCGCGACCTCGGCGAGTGAACCGGCGAGGAAGCTGCTCGTGGAAACGGGCGACCAGTAGGTCTCGTCGGTGTAGCCGATGGTCCAGTAGCCGACGAAGTTCTGTCCCGACGTGGCGCCCGTGTTGGTCGCCACCGAGCTGTTGTCGACGTACAGGGTGAGTCCCGAGCCAGAGCTGAAGGAAGCCACGACGTAGTGCCAGGCGCCGTTGTTGTAGCTCGAAGTCGAGCAACTGCTCTTTATCGAGCCGCTGCTGTTCTCACCGGCGCAGATGTGGCCCGAGTTGTCCATCCAGATCATGCGGTCGTAGTTGGCCGGGGTGCCCTGCTGGCTGCTCTGGAAGCCGATGATCCCGCCCCCGCTTGCGTAGCCGTTGGCAACCTTGAACCATGCCGCCAGGGAAAGGTTCGGTCCGGGGTCGTTGATCGCCTGCTCGGTCTCGAGCATGCCCGCCGAACCGTCGAGGCTGACCGCGGCCGCGCTGAGTGGGCCGCTCGCGCCGAACGTCACACCGTGGATTGGAAACGCGTCGTCGCCGTTGCCGGACAAGTCGGCCGCGACCTCGGTGCCCGCAGTGCCACTCGTCAGCGTCGCCGTCGTGGGCGCCACCGTACCGACCGAGGCGAACGTCGTCGCGAGGCTCGTGGATGCGCTGCTCGAGAGCTCCGCGCTCGGCCAGACGCTCCCGTTGCAGCTGGCGCTGTCACTCGTGAACGGCGTGTTGGTGCCGCCGGTCGAGGTGCAGGTGCTGCCGCCGGCAGGGGTCGTTGTCAGGACCAGCGACGCGGCGGTGCTGTCCCCGTTGGCGGTGATCTTGGCGGTGAACGCCGCGAACGTCGGCGTTGCGACAACCGTGAGGACCGCTGCTGCGGCGATCACGAGCATGCGGCGCACGGCGCGCGCGCTCGGAAGGCGCCTCACCGGAAGCTCCGGGCACGGTGGACCGCCGCGTGCTTGGCTCTCCTCGCCGGCCTCCTGCCCGGCTCGTGCGAGCCACGCTTCCGCATCAGGGGCGTCGCCGGAGCAAGCGTGCCGATCGTCGCCGAGCCCCGGGGGTGGGACGACGGCGCGTACGTTGTGGCAAGACGCGCACGATCTGGTGTCGGGTTGCTGGCGGGTTGCACCGGTGCTGCGGCGGGGGTGAGGCGGCGTCTGTCGCGCCTGGCTCTGCGCCGGCGTCCGCCGGTCATGGCGGCGAGCAGCGGTGCGAGCACGAAGGCGACCACGATTGCCCAGCCCCAGGGGGGGATGACGGCGTGTGCGCTGAGCGTGGGGGTGACGTGGGTCGAAAGTGGTGCGCGGATGATGCCCGCGTGCCCTGGGTCGATGACTGTGTGGGCAGATTCGAACGTGACGCGCAATGGCAGCACCCCGCGGTTGACGAGGCGTGCGACGAACAACTTCGCCGTTAGGGGCGCGGCGTGGACTGTCGCGCGGTGTGTGAGATGCCCGGCGGCGGGTGTGACGAACCTGCTGGCAACGATCGTCACGCGCACGAGCGGTCGTAGCACGTACAAGGGCAGCGCGAGCGCGGCACCGACCGTCAGCGCGCGCAGGGCTGGACGTGAGGCATGCGGCGCCAGCACGCCGATGGTGATCCCCAATGCGAGCACGCCCAGTGCCCAGGGCAGGCCGAGCGCGAGCCAACCCGCGATCGGCACGATCAGCACCGGGACGCCGACGATCTGGCTCCGTGTGAGCTGCCAGCCGTCATCGGCAGTGTTCAGATCACCGCGTGTGCGGAACTTGCCGTCCGGCAGGATCGCGGCGATGCGGTGCATGTACGGCGTGCCGATCCCCGGCACGTCAAACGCAACGATCATCCCGCGGTGCAGCGGCGTGCTGCCGAGCGGGCGGGTCATCACGAGACTCCCGGCCTGTGCTGTCGTGCCCATCGACGGAGAACGCAGCACCAGCAGCCGGCCACCCGCCAAGACCCACGAGGCGGCAAGAACAGCCAGTCCGACGCACAACACCACCGGCAGCCAGCGCACCAGGCGCGCCACACGCCGAGCCTTGCGACTCGGCGCGTGGCGCTTCCTGATCGCGTGTCTAGGCTCGCCGACAGACACGGCTCGCCAGCTCAACGTGGGCTACTGGTTGAGCGTCCAGGTGAATCCCTGGGTAGCCGCAAGTCCCTGATCCGCGTTAGTTGCGGTGGAATCAAGCTTCGTGCTGATGGTGAGCGAGTCCGTCGCGGCCGCCGCCAAGCCAGAACCGATCGTCACCGCGCCGAAGGTGTTAAGCGACGCCAGGTTGTAGGTGTTCGACAGCGCCGGGCATGCGCTCGCCTGTACTGGGTAGTAGCAGACCGTCCCGGCACCGTTGCCAATCGTGATGTCGACCAGCCCGCAGAACTGGGCGGACGTCGCGTTGCCGTAGTAGCTGCCGGTTCCGGCCGCCGCGCACGGTCCTGGCGTGACCGTGAAGGTGGACGCCGGTGAGGTGCCGACGTTCTGGAACGTCAACGGCTGCGTCGCCGCAGACCCGCCGGGCAGTTGGCCGGTCGGCGCGCCGAACACGTCGATTGTCGAGCAACTCGAGCTGTTCGTCGTGAACGGAGTGTTCGTGCCGCCCGTCGAGAAGCAGTTCGTGGCGCCCTGCGTCTCCTTCAAGACGATCGAACCGGACGTGAACGCGCCATTCTGGGTGACGGTCGCGTTGAACGCGCCGAGCGCGCTCGCCATCGTGACGGCAACAACACCCGCGGCGATCAGCGCAATGAGAGCCGTCAGGGATGACCGGCGCTTGGAGTGGGCACCGCCTGAGCCAACCTTGTGTTGCTTCTCTGTAGCCACCGTCAGTACTCCTTTGTGCGCTCTGGCATAGGTCACGTGAACGGTGAGGTTGTGTCGGGGCCTGAGGCCGCAACTTTAACACCGTCACTTAACTAACGACCGTTCTGGCCTCTTATTGAGCAGCCGTTTACTTAAGCCCCGCATTTGCCCATTGTCAACACCGGCTGAGGACTGAACCTCGGGCCCGCCGGCTGTGCCGGCGTGGCGTCACCGCAAGGAGCGGAAGACGAACCCGGTCCGGGGCTTCGGGTGGAAATACGTCGACTTCGGGGGCATCCGCCCACCTCGGCGCACGGCTTCGGCGAGCTGGTCAACGGTCACCGGCCGCACGAGCACGGCGGCCTCGGCGCGGCCCTGCCGTACCGCGTCGACGGCACGGGCGGCACCGTGCTGGTAGGCGGTGGCGTGGTGGGGGAGCCCGTCCAGCGCCTCGTCGACCCGGCGCGGGTCGGGCCCGGAACCGCCCGACGGGGGCCTGCCCCGTTGCCCGAGGAGCCAGGTGCCCCCGCCCGTCACGAGGGCCGGAGCCCCCCGTGACGCCATCGCCGCGGTGAGGGCCGCCACCTCCTCCGGTGCGGGCAGGAGCTCGAAGTGCCGGCGGAGGGCGTCGGCGAGGTCGAAGCCTGCGGGAAGGCCCGTGACGAGCCGGTGGATGGCGTGCAGGTTGAGCTCGTCGGGGGCGAGTTCGGCGACGAGCGCCATCACGGAGTCGTATCCCGCCGGGGAGGTCCCGCCGCGGGCCAAGCACTCGTCCCGGTAGCGGGCCGCCGTCTCGTGGCGGTGGTGGCCGTCGGCGATGACGACCGACGCCGGGGCGACGAGGTCCGAGATGGCACCGATGGCGTCGTCGTCGTCGACGCGCCATATCTCGTGCGTTGTGCCCTCGTCGTCGGTCGCGGCGACGTACTCACGGGCCATTCCGGCGGCGGCGGCGCAGGCGGCCGTGAGGCCGTCGGCGAGCGAAAGCCCCCAGATCGGCGAGCAGTTGACCCGGCAGGCGCGCAGGAGGTCGAGCCGGTCCCGGCCAGGGGCCGACATCGTCTGCTCGTGCGGCACGACGGCCCCGCCGGCGGGCTCGAGGCCGAGGGCGCCGATCACCCCGTGGGTCGCGCGGAGCTTCCCCGCCGGGTCGGTGAAGCCCATCTTGTAGACGTAGAGGGCGGGGGACGGGTCGCGCACGAGGACCCCGTCGGCCAGCCATGACTCGAAAAGGGCCGCCGCGACCTGGTAGCGGTCGAGGCCGCGGGCTGGGTCGGCGGCGGGGAGCTCGACGAGGATCGAGTTGTACGGGCTCCGGGTCGCGAGCCGCTCCCGCTCCTCGGCGTCGACGACGTCGTAGGGCGGGGCGATCAGGTCGTCGAGCGGTGCCACCGCCGGGCTGTAGCGCAAGCCGCGGAACGCCTCGAATCGGGGCATGCACCTGCGTAGCACACGGATCCGGGGAAGCGGTTCTCGGCGGGGCGTCCCCGATGGGAAGATGGCGGTCGTGCCGGAGCCCCTCTCGATCCTCCTCGACCTCGACGGCGTCCTCTGGCGGGCCGACAAGCCGGTTGCCGGGGCCGCCGCGGCGCTGGCGCGCCTCGGAGGCGCCGGCCACCGCATCGCCTACTTCACGAACAACTCCCACCCGACGGTCGCCGACAACGTGGCGAAGCTCGGCGAGATGGGCGTCGCGACGACCGCAGGGCTCGTCCTTTCCTCGGCTCAGGCGGCGGCGGCCCTCGGCTCGGCGGGCGAGCGGGCTCTCGTCGTCGGCGGCCCGGGGATCGTCGAGGCCCTCACCGCGCGCCGCCTCGACGCCGTTGTCTGTGACGGGCCGGGCGGGAGCGACGGGTTCGACCTCGTCGTCGTGGGGATCGACCCGGCCTTCGACTACCGCCGGCTGGCCCGCGCGATGGCCGCCATCCGCGCCGGGGCACGCCTCGTCGGCACGAACGCCGACGCGACCTACCCGACCCCGTCAGGCGAGCTGCCCGGGGGCGGCTCGATCCTCGCTGCCGTCGCGGTGGCGAGCCACGCCGACCCGGTCGTGGCCGGTAAGCCCGAGGAGCCGGCGGCGGAGCTCGTGCGGGTCCGGCTTGGAAGGGTCGACCTCGTGATCGGCGACCGGCTCTCGACCGACGGGGTCTTCGCCCGGCGCCTCGGCGCGGCCTTCGGGCTCGTGTTGTCGGGGGTGACGCCAGCCGGGCACGGCCACCTGGACCCGGTGCCGGACCACGAGGCGGTCGACCTCGCCCACCTCGTCGACGACCTGCTCGAGAAGCGGTTCGATCTGCGGCCCGTTTCCAGGTGATCGGCGGTACGCTGGGAATATGGAATCAGACACGGGCGGTAGGGAATCACTGAGGGACAGCGTCCGGCGCTGCGTCGATTCGACGGTCAACTTCTCCAAGATGACGCGGCCGGAACTCGAGAGGATGCTCGGCGATCTGCTGCACGGCGAGGGCAAGAACCGTGAGCGATTCGAGGAGCTCCTCGACGAGCTGCGGGCGCGTTCGAAAAAGGGTGTGGACCGCTTCAGCGAGCTTGTCCGGACCGAGGTCCGCCGGGAGTTCGACGCGTTCCCCTCGACGCGTCGCGACGAGATCAGCGAGTTCTTCGAGCGCCTGGTGGCGCTTTTCGGTGAGTACTTCGGCCCGAACCGGGCGCGCCGCGCCGGACCGAGAGCGGCGGGGCCAGCCCCGGCCAAGAAGTCCGCAAGACCAGGACCCGCCGAGCAAGCGACCAAGACCGGCGCGGTGAAGAAGGCGGCCGCCAAGAAGGCCGCCGCCAAGAAGGCTCCGGCGAAGAAGACTGCGGCCAAGAGGGCCCCGGCGAAGAAGACTGAGGCCAAGAAGGCCCCCGCCAAGCGGGCCTGAGCGCCGGAGGTCTGCTGGGTCCACCGAGATCCGGGTCGCCGGGACCCGGGGGTCATTGCCGGCTCGAGAAGGTGTTGCGCTACGGTGCGCGCAGACCGGCCCGTCGTCGCGTGACGCGATCCGCTGCGAGGATGACACCATGGGAAAGGTTCCGTCGGCCCCCGCCCACCGGCGTGTGGCGCTCGTCGTCCATCCGACCCGAGCGGAGGCGAGACCGCTCGCTGCAAGGGCCCGGCAGTGGTGGGAGGAGCGCGGCTACGGAGTCGTCGACGTCGACGACTCCGCCGGGGAGGAAGTCGCGGCGGAACCGTTCGACTTCGCCGTCAGCCTCGGCGGTGACGGGTCGATGCTGCGGACCGTCCGGTTCACAGTCGGACGGGGCATCCCCGTCCTCGGCGTCAACCTCGGCAGCCTCGGCTACCTCGCCCAGGTCGAACCGGCGGGCATGGAGGCGGCGTTCGGCCGACTTGTCGCGGGCGATTTCGAGGTCGACGAGCGGATGGTCCTCGAGGCCTCCGTCAGCCGTCCCGACGGCGGCGTCGTCACGGCGGTCGGACTGAACGAGGCGGCGGTCGTGAAGACAGCGCCCGGGCGGACCATCCGGCTCGACGTCGCCATCGCCGGCTACCCGTTCCTCAGCTACGTGGCCGACGGGATGGTCGTCGCGACCCCGACCGGCTCCACCGGCTACAACCTCTCGCTGCACGGCCCGATCGCCTCGCCGCAGCTGCGTCTGCTGGTCGTCTCGCCGATCTCGCCGCACATGCTGTTCGACCGCTCGCTCGTCCTCGGTCCCGCCGAGGTGGTGCGGATCGAGCTAAGGGGCGAGCCGCTCGCCGTGCTCGTCGTCGACGGCGTGACGGTCGCCCCCGTCGGTCCCGGCGACGTGGTCGAGGTCCAGGGCGCCGAGCGGGCGGCGCACGTCGTGCGGTTCGGGCCCGAGCGGTTCCATTCGATCCTGGCCGCGAAGTTCGGGCTCGGGGAGCGCTAGCCGCCGCCGTGCTCGGCGAACTGCGGGTCCGCGAACTCGGCGTGATCGAGGATGTCACGATCGACTTCCGCCCCGGGCTGACGGCGATCACCGGCGAGACCGGGGCGGGCAAGACGCTCGTCGTCGAGGCGCTGGACCTGCTCGTCGGGGGGCGCGGGGACCCCTCGATTGTGCGCACCGGCGCCGAGGAGACGATCGTCGAGGGTCGCTTCGTCGCCGGCGACACTGAGACCGTGCTTGCGCGCACGATCCCGCGCGCCGGGCGCTCCCGGGCCGCCGTCGACGGGAGGATGGCGCCGCTCAGCGTGCTGGAGGAGACGGGTCGCGACCTCGTCGACCTCTACGGCCAACACGACCACCAGTCGCTGCTGCGGCCGGCGACCCAGCGGGCGGCGCTCGACCAGTTCGCGGGGGTCGACCTCGAGCCGGTCCGCGAGGTGCGCCGTGCCATTGCCGCCTGCGACGCCGAGCTCGCCGCCCTCGGAGGCGACGAGCGCCAACGCCAGCGCGAGGTCGACCTGTTGCGCTTCCAGGCCGACGAGATCGCCGCGGCGGCGATCCGGTCGGCCGGAGAGGACGAGGCGCTCGAGACCGAGGAGGAGACGCTGCGGGCGGCGACGGCCCTGCGCGAGGCGGTGACGCTCGCCTACGAGACCCTCGAGGGCGGCTCCCGACCGGGCGCGCTCACCGAACTTGGGATCGCCGTCGAAGCCCTCGGTCGGCACGATCTGCTCAGCAAGCACGCGACGCGCCTGCGCGGACTCGTCGCCGAGCTCGCCGACCTCGCGACGGACCTGCGGCGCGCGGGCGAGGCCTTCGAGGAGAACCCGGCGCGCCTCGAGGAGGTGCGGTCCCGGCGCCAGCTGCTGCACGACCTCGTGCGCAAGCACGGCGACTCGCTCGGCGACGTGCTCGAGGCGGCGCGCCGCATCGCCGAGCGGGTGCTGGCGATCGAGGAGACCGATGCCCGGCGCGCGGAGGTCGAGGCCCGACGGGCGCGTTGTCGTGACGAGCTCGTCGCGGCTGAGACGGTCGTCGGGGATGCCCGCCGCGCCGCCGCCGGGCAGCTCGGGGAGATCGTCGAGGCCCACCTGCACAGCCTCGGGCTCCGTCGAGCCCGGCTCGCCGTCGTCGTGCCACCCGAGGGGATCGGCGACGAGGTCGAATTCCTGCTCGCCGCCAACCCCGGCGAGGCCGCGCTGCCGCTTTCCAAGGTCGCCTCCGGCGGCGAGCTCGCCCGGACGATGCTCGCTTTGCGGCTGGTGCTGACGTCGATGCCGCCGACGCTCGTCTTCGACGAGGTCGACGCCGGGATCGGTGGCGAGGCTGCGCTGGCGGTGGGGGCCGCGCTCGCCGAGCTGGGAGCCGACCACCAGGTGCTGGTCGTCACGCACCTCGCCCAGATCGCGGCCTGCGCCGACAACCACCTCGTCGTGGACAAACGCGAGGAGAAATCGCGCACGATCGCCCGGGTGCGCCCGGTCGCAGGTCACGAACGCATCGTCGAGCTCTCCCGGATGCTCTCGGGCCATCCCGAGAGCGAGGCCGCCCGCGAACATGCCGCAGAACTCCTGGAAAAGGTGGGTGCGCGCCGGTCGCGGTGAGGAAGCCGCCCAGTCCGCGACGAATCGGGGCGCGACCTGTAGCGTTAATACGGCCAATCTGCGGAGGGTGATGTGACGAAGTACGTGTTCGTGACCGGGGGGGTGTCGAGCTCCCTCGGGAAGGGACTCGCCGCTTCGTCGCTCGGTCGACTGCTGAAATCCCGTGGTCTGCGGATCACGATGTGCAAGCTCGACCCGTACATCAACTACGACCCGGGGACGCTCAACCCGTTCGAGCACGGCGAGGTGTTCGTCACCGACGACGGTGGCGAGACCGACCTCGACCTCGGGCACTACGAGCGGTTCATCGACGAGACCCTCTACCGGATCTCGAACTCGACGACCGGGCAGATCTACTCGACGGTCATCCAGAAGGAGCGCCACGGCGACTACCTGGGCCGGACCGTGCAGGTCATCCCGCACATCACCGACGAGATCAAGGAGCGGATCAAGCGGCTCGCCAGCGACGAGATCGACGTCGTCATCACCGAGATCGGTGGGACGGTCGGCGACATCGAGATCGTGCCCTACCTCGAGGCGATCCGGCAATTCCGCCACGATGTCGGGCGGGAGAACGTCTGCTACGTCCACCTCACCCTGGTGCCGTACCTCGCACCCTCCGGCGAGCTGAAGACCAAGCCGACCCAGCACTCGGTGACCGAGCTGCGCAGCCGCGGCGTCCAACCCGACGTCATCGTCTGCCGCTCGAACCACGAGCTGAACGAGGGGCTGAAGCGGAAGATCTCGCTCCTGTGCGATGTGCCGATCGAGGCGGTCATCTCGTCGGTCGACGCCAAGTCGATCTACGAGATCCCGCTGCTACTCCACGAGGAGGGTTTCGACGCCGTCGTCTGCGAGACACTGAAGCTCGACGGGCCGGACAGGACGATCGACCTTTCCGAGTGGGAGCGGATCGTCGATCGAGTCGCCTCGGCGACCGAGACCGTGCGCATCGGCATGATCGGCAAGTACGTCGGCCTGCAAGACGCCTACCTTTCGGTCGTCGAGGCGCTCCATCACGGGGGCTTCTTCCACGACGTCGGGATCGAGATCGAGTGGATCGAGTCCGAGACGGTCGAGGAGTCGGTCGTGGAGGCGGCGCTCGGCGGGCTCGACGGGATCGTCATCCCGGGAGGGTTCGGCGTGCGGGGGATCGAGGGCAAGATCGCCGCGGCCAAGTACGCCCGCGAGCACGACCTGCCCTGCCTGGGGCTGTGTCTCGGGCTCCAGGTGATGGTGGTCGACTACGCGCGCAGCGTCCTCGGTCTCGCCGGCGCCAACTCGCGGGAGTTTGACGACGCGACCCCGTACCCGGTGATCGACCTGATGGACGAGCAGACCGGTGTCGTCGACCTCGGCGGGACGATGCGGCTCGGCGCCTACGTCGCCCGCCTCGAGGAGGGCTCCCAGGTGGCGGCGATGTACGGCGAGACGACGGTGAGCGAGCGGCACCGGCACCGCTACGAGGTGAACAACCGCTTCCGCCAGCGCCTCGAGGACGGCGGCCTGCGGCTCTCCGGAACGTCCCCCGATGGCCGCCTCGTCGAGTTCGTCGAGCTCCCCGGGCACCCCTTCTTCATCGGCACCCAGGCCCACCCCGAGTTCAAGAGCCGGCCGGACCGGCCGCACCCGCTGTTCCGCGAGCTCGTTGGGGCGGCGGTCGCGCGGGCCAAGGCCCGGAACCCGCACCTGTTCGAGGTCGGGCTCGATGCCGCCTCCTGAGCGGGGTTTCCGCCAGGTCGGCGAGCGCGAGCTGCTGGCGACCTCGTATCTGCGCTTCGTCGCGGCGGGGTTCGTCGACCCGGACGGCCAACCCTTCGAGCGCCAACTCGTCCGCCACCCCGGGGCCGTCTGCGTCGTCCCGGTGGAGGACGACGGGACTGTCCTCATGATCCGCCAGTTCCGGGGCGCCCTCGACCGGGAGATCCTCGAGATCCCGGCCGGCAAGCTCGACGTGGCCGGCGAGCCGCTGGAGGACTGCGCCCGGCGCGAGCTCGTCGAGGAGGTCGGCCGGGTCGCCGGGCGGTTCACGACGCTCGGCTCGTTCTACAACTCGCCCGGTTTCACCGACGAGCTGACGGCGTGCTTCCTCGCCGAGGAGCTCTCGGAGGTCCCGCGGGCGACCCAGGGCATCGAGGAGCACTTCATGACGCTCGAGCGCGTGCCGCTCGCCGGCGTGCGGGGGCTCGTCGAGTCCGGCGAGCTCGTCGACGCCAAGACGATCATCGCCTGTGCCCTCGCCGAGCGCGCCCGGGCCGCACGCGGCGGCACCGCCTAGGCGCGGGGGCCCGACCCGCGTGGCGCCCGGGCCCCCCTTGAGCGCCGACGCCGAGGAGTACCTGACGTACCTGGCGGTCGAGCGCGGCCGCGCCGCCAACTCGATCATCGCCTACCGGCGCGACCTGCTTGCCTACGAGCGCTTCCTCGCCGGGCGCGAGCTCGCTCTCGCCGAGGTCACCCCCGCCGTGATCGACGAGTACCTGGTGGCGCTGGACGACGCCGGGCTCGCCGCCTCGTCGCGGGCCCGGGCGCTCGCCGCCATCCGCGGCCTGCACGCCTTCTGCCTCGACGAGCGGGGGGCGGCATCCGACCCGACCGGCGAGGTCGAGGGCCCGCACGTCCCCGAGGGCGTGCCGAAGGCGCTCACCGAGGCCGAGGTCGAGCTGCTCCTCGGCGCGGTCGCCGGCGACGACCCCCGGGCGTGGCGGGACCGGGCGATCCTCGAACTGCTCTACGCGACGGGGATCCGCATCTCCGAGCTCGCGGGGTTGTCGATCGGCGACCTCGATGCCACCGGCGGCGTGGTGCGTGTCCTCGGCAAGGGCGCCAAGGAGCGGATCGTGCCGGTCGGCCGGACCGCCCTGTGGGCAGTGGCGGCCTGGCTCGGCCCGCAAGGCCGCCCGCGCCTTGCCGCGGGGAGGGCGACGGCACGCCGCGACGCCCAGGCGATGTTCATCTCGACGCGGGGGCGCCGGATGAGCCGGCAGGCGGTCTGGACGGTCGTCAACACGGCGGCGCGTCGCGTGGGGCTCGCCGACCGGGTCACGCCGCACGTGCTGCGGCACTCGTTCGCCACGCACCTGCTCGACCACGGGGCCGACATCCGGGTCGTCCAGGAGCTGCTGGGCCACGCCTCGATCACGACGACCCAGGTGTACACGAAGGTCTCCCAGGAGCACCTCCGCCGGGCGTACCTCGCGGCCCACCCCCGCGCCCGCCGCCGGCCCGCCGGGGGTGCCAAGACGTGACCGGAGGGCCGTTCGGGCACTTCCTGTACCGGGGGTCGGCGCCCAAGAACTAGTCTGTTCGCCGTGACCAACGAGGCGCAGACGATCGACTACCGCGGGCTGCTCGAGGCCGAGCGCGCCTCGCTCGAGAGTCAGCTCACCGAGCTCGGGTTCGAGTCCAAGACGAGCACCGGATTGTCCTACGACTCGAACTTCGCCGACTCGAGCCAGGTCACCGCGGAGCGCGGCGAGACCGAGGCGTTGGTCGCCGAGCTGCGGAGCGCCCTGGGCGAGGTCGAGCACGCGCTCGCCAAGGTCGACAGCGGCACGTACGGGAAGTGCGAGAAATGCGGACAGCCGATCGCCCCGGCGCGCCTCGAGGCCAAGCCGGCGGTCCGCACCTGCATCGCCTGCGCCAACGCCCGGCGTTGACTCCCCACGCGTGTCGCTGAGCCACGAGGCCCGCGTCGCTCGTTTCCACCGCGAGGGTCCCTGGATTCTCGCCGGACTGGCGATCGTCGTCGCCATCGTCGTCGAGGCGGAACGCCACCACGCCCTGCACAGCGAGGAACTGCTCTTCTTCGTCGTCCTGGTCCCGACGATCATCCTCCACGAGATCAGCCACGGCGTCGTCGCCTACTGGTGCGGTGACGACACCGCCAAGCGCGCCGGGCGGCTCTCGCTCAACCCGATCCGCCACATCGACCCGATCGGGACCGTGCTGCTGCCGGTCCTTCTCCTCGTGACGACGCATTCGGCGTTCGGCTGGGCCAAGCCCGTCCCGGTCCGCGTCGACCGGCTCCGCCACCCCCGCAACCAGGCGGTGCTCGTCGGGCTCGCCGGGCCGACGACGAACATCATCCTCGCTCTGGTCGCCGGGTTCGCCTTCCACGCCATCGCCAACCTCAACGCACTGAGCAACGACATCACGCAGTGGCCGCTTCTCGATGAGGTCCTGTTCCTTTTCGGCGTCGCGAACGTGATCATCGCGGTGTTCAACCTGATCCCGATCCCGCCGCTCGACGGCGCCGCCGTCGTCGAGTGGTTCCTGCCCCGCGAGTGGCTGCCCCAGTACTACCGGCTCCGGATGATGTCGCTCGTCTTCGTCCTGTTCCTCGTGTTCCTCGCCCCGGGTGCCCTCGACAGCCTGTTCAACTTCGGCACGGAGTGGTGGGGGCGTATCGTCGGAATCGGGCCAGTGATCATCTAGAGCTGCGACTCCCCGTCGGCCGGGCTCGGGCGACGAGGCCGATGGCGCGCTGGGCCCGGGCGAGCGTGACCGCCGCGATCTCCTGGGCGTGGTCGGCGCCGTGCTCGAGGATCTCGAGCAGCGCCCCGGTCTCGCGGGTGAGCTCGAGGTAGCGGGCGCGCACCGGACGGAGGAGCTCGACCACCGCCGCGGCGACGTCGGCCTTCAGCGCGCCGTAGGTGTCGTAGCGGGCGGCGGCGGCCTCGGGCGACTCCCCGGTGGCGGCGCAGAGCAGCTCCAGCAGGTTGGAGACGCCGGGCTTGCGCTCGCGGTCGAAGCGGACCTCGGTCTCGGCGTCGGTCACCGCGCGGCGGATCTTCTTGTCGACCTCCTCGGGCGGATCGTCGATCGAGATCGTGCCGCCGGGGGAGCCGACGCTTTTCGACATCTTCTTGTCCGGATGCTGGAGGTCCATCACGCGGGCGCCGACACGGGGCAGCTCGATCTCCGGGACGACGAAGGTCTCGCCGTAGGCGGCGTTGAAGCGCATCGCGACGTCCCTCGTCAGCTCGATGTGCTGGCGCTGGTCGTCACCGACGGGGACCCGGTCGGTGTCGTAGAGCAGGATGTCGGCTGCCATGAGGGCCGGGTAGGTGAAAAGGCCGGCGCGCACGGCGGCGCGGCCGCGGGTCTTCTCCTTGAACTGCGTCATCCGCTGCAGCTCGCCGTACGAGGCGGTGCACTCGAGCAGCCACGAGAGCTGGGCGTGCTCGGCGACGTGGCTCTGCAAGAAGATCGTGCACAACCCCGGGTCGAGGCCCGCCGCCAGCAGTCCCGCCGCCGTCTCGAGGGTGCGGGCCCGCAGCTGCTCGGGCGGGGACTCGACGGTGAGGGCGTGGAGGTCGACGACGCAGAAGAAGCCGACATCCTTTTGCTGGTCATCGACCCACTGCCGGAAGGCGCCAATGTAGTTGCCTAGGTGGAGCGAGCCCGAGGGCTGGACGCCCGAGAAGATCCGTGACATGGGAGAAACTTAGCGGCCGGGACCAGGCCCGCTGGAGCGTTCACCATGCGGGGCGGCGGCGACGGTAGCGTGCAGACGTGGCCTACGAAGTCCATCTCGACGTGTTCGAGGGGCCTTTCAGCCTGCTGCTCCAGCTCATCTCGGCCCAGCAGGTCGAGATCTACGAGGTCAACCTCGCCTCGATCGTCGACGCTTTCGTCGCCGAGCTTGCCCGGGCCGAGCCGGTCGACCTCGAGGTCTCGACCGAGTTCCTCCTGATCGCGGCGACCCTCGTCGAGATGAAGTGCCACCGCCTCCTCCCGGGGCGGGACGACCTCGACCTCGAAGAGGAGCTCGCCCTTTACGAGGCCCGGGACTACCTGCTCGCCCGGCTCGTCGAGTGCAAGACCTTCACCGCCGCGGCCGCGACACTCGCCGCGATGGAGCAGGCCGCCTCGCGCTCGGTCGCCCGCCGGGCCGGGGCCGACGAGCGCTTCGTCGAGGTGGTGCCCGACCTTCTCGCCGGCGTGACCGCCGGGCGGCTGGCCGAGGTCGCCCGCCGGGCGCTGGCGGCGCGACCGGTCCCCGTGATCGGCGACGCCCACGTGCTCGTCGACGAGGTGAGCGTGGCGGCGACGATCCTCGACATCGCCTCCGAGCTCGCCAGCCGCCGCCGGGCATCCTTCCGGGATCTCACCGCCGACCTGCCCTCGACGGCGCACGTCGTCGCCTACTTCCTCGCCCTCCTCGAGCTCTACAAGCAGGAGCTGGTCGATCTGGAGCAGCCCTCCACCTTCGGCGCCCTGAACGTGCGCTGGACGGGGCGGGCCGACCAGGTCCCCAGTGTCGCCGAGGCGCTGGGGGACGACCGGCCGCTGGGCGCGCGGGCAGCCCCGTGAGCGGGATCCCCGAGGACTGGCACGCCGAGGTCGCCGCCATCGAGGCGGTCCTCACCGTCGCGACCGACCCCGTGCCCCCTGGGCTTCTGGCCGAGCTGCTGGAGGTGCCGGTCGAGCGGGCCAATGAGCTGTGCGCGGCGATGCGACGGGCCTACGAGGAGGAGGAACGCGGCTTCGAACTCGTCCGGGTCGCTGGCGGCTACCGCCTGCAGAGCCACCCTGCCTACCGCGGCTACGTCGAGCGGTTCATCCTCGACGACGCCCCGCACCGGCTCTCGCCCGCCGCCCTCGAGACGCTGGCCATCGTCGCCTACAAGCAGCCCATCTCGCGGGCCCAGGTGGCGGCCATCCGCGGCGTGAACAGCGAGGGCGTGCTGCGACTGCTGACCCTGCGCGGCTACGTCGAGCCGGTCGGCCGGGACGACGGGCCGGGGCTGGCGATCCTTTTCGGGACGACGACGGCCCTCCTCGAGCGGCTCGGGCTCGACTCGCTCGCCGACCTGCCGCCGCTCGACGCCTTCGTGCCGGACGCCGGCACCGTCGAGGGCCTGGAGCAGGCGCTGCGCGCCGGGGCGGGGGAGTGACGACGGAGCCCCCGGAGGGCGTCCGCCTGCAGAAGGTGCTCGCCCGGACCGGCTTCGGCTCGCGTCGCTCGGCCGAGGTGCTCATCGAGGCGGGGCGGGTGACGGTGAACGGCGAGGTCGCCCGGCTCGGCCGACGGGTCGATCTCACCCGCGACCGCGTCGCCGTCGACGGCGTCGAGGTGGGGATCCTGCCGGGGCTCGTCTACTGGCTTGTCAACAAGCCCACCGGGGTGGTGACGACGGCGCACGACCCGGAGGGCCGCCCGACGCTCGTCGACCTCGTGCCGCGCGAACCCCGCGTCTTCGCGGTCGGGCGGCTGGACTTCGCGACCGAGGGCCTCATCATCTGCACGAACGACGGCGACCTCGCGCAACTGCTCGCCCACCCGAGCCACGGCGTCGACAAGGAGTACCTCGCCGAGGTGGAGGGCGATCCCGCCCCGGCGGCCTTGCGGGCGCTGCGCGAGGGCGTCGAGATCGAGCCGGGGGTCGTCACCGCCCCCGCCAAGGTGGCGCGGCGCGCCCCCGGTGTGCTGCGGATCATCATCCACGAGGGCCGCTACCACCAGGTGCGCCGGATGTGCGAGGCCGTCGGCCACCCCGTGCGGCGCCTGGTGCGGACGCGGCTCGGGTCGCTCACCGACGACCGCCTTGCTCCCGGCGAGTACCGCCCCCTCACCGCCGACGAGGTGCGGGTCCTGCGCGAGGCGGCGAGCGCGGCGGGTAGGGGTGGCGGGATCGGCACTGAGTAGGCTGCGGGGCCGATGGCGGTCGAGCTTCGAGCGGTCCGGGGCGCGACGACGCTCGACGAGGACACCGAGGACCAGGTGCGCGAACGGGTCGGCGCGCTCGTGACGGCGATCCTCGCACGCAATGGGCTCGGGCCCGAGGACCTGGTGAGCGCGATCTTCAGCGCAACCGAGGACGTGACCGCCGCCTACCCGGCCACGGCCGCCCGGGCGCTCCCGGGCTTCGCCGACGTGCCGCTGCTTGGCTGCCGGGAGATGGCCGTCGTCGGCGCCGTACCGCGGTGCATCCGGGTCCTCGTCCACTGCTACACCGAGCGGGCGAGGGGCGAGATCCAGCACGTCTACCTCGAGGGCGCGGAGTCACTCCGCCCCGACCTCGTCAGCTGAGCGCGGCCACGCCGGAAACGGCGAGCTTCGAGGAATCGGGGCCGTTGCGGGGCGTGGTCCGCCCTCCCGGGGACAAGTCGATCGCCCACCGGGCCCTCATCTGCGCTGCTCTCGCCTCGGGGACTTCACGGGTCCGCGGGCTTCCCCGCGGCGACGACGTGGCGCGCACCCGTGCCGCCCTCGGCGCCCTGGGCGTGTACTTCGACGCCGACCGGATCGTCGGCGGGCGGGAGCGGCTGCGCGAACCGGACCGGCCGATCGACCTCGGCAACTCCGGGACCGCCGTCCGGCTCCTCGCCGGGGTCTGCGCGACGCTGCCGTTCCGCTGCGTCCTCGACGGCGACGCCTCGGTGCGCCGGCGCCCGATGGACCGGGTGGTCGCCCCCCTGCGGGCGATGGGCGCCGCCATCGGGGGCGCCGACGGTGGCCTGCACGCCCCCCTCGAGGTGCGCGGCGCCGAGCTCACCGGCATCGACTACACGCTCCCGGTCCCGTCGGCCCAGGTGAAGGGGGCGGTCCTCTTCGCCGGTCTCGACGCCGACGGGGAGACGGTCGTGCGCGAGCACGTGCCCACGCGGCGGCACACCGAGGAGCTCTTCGCCCGCTGCGGCGCGGCGCTCACCGTCGAGGAGGGGCTGGCCGGCTACGGCGTGCACGTACAGCGCAGCACCCTTCAGCCCCTCGACGTCGACGTCCCTGGCGACCCCTCGCAGGCGGCGTTCCTCGCCGTGGCGGCGACGATCGTCGCCGGCAGCGAGGTGCGAATCGAGCACGTCTATACCGGCCCCGGGCGCCTCGGCTTCGTCGACGTGCTGCGTCGGATGGGGGCGTCGATCGAGGTCGTCCCCCGGGACGCGACGACCGGGGACCTCGTCGTGCGCCACGCCGCGCTCGGGGGCACGACGATCGCCGGCGACGAGGTCCCCGCGCTCATCGACGAGCTGCCGGTGCTTGCCGTCGCCGCCGCCTTCGCCGACGGCGTGACGACGATCCGCGACGCGGCCGAGCTGCGCCTGAAAGAGAGCGACCGCATCGAGGCGATGGCCGCCGAGCTCGCCGCCCTGGGTGTCGGGGTCGAGGAGCTCCCCGACGGCCTGGTGGTGAGGGGCGGTCTCGCCCCCCGCGGCACCGTGCGCTCGCACGGGGACCACCGGGTGGCGATGGCGCTCGCGGTGGCGGGGCTCGGCCCCTCCGGTGCGGTACAAATTGAGGACTTCGCCGCCTCGGCGGTGACCTGGCCCGGTTTCATCGACGACCTGAGGAGCCTGGCGTGCCGGTGATCGCGATCGACGGGCCGGGCGGGGCCGGCAAGTCGAGCGTCGCGGCGGCGCTCTCCGCCCGGCTCGGCGTCGAGCGCCTCGACACCGGGGCGATGTACCGCGCGGTGACCTGGTGCGCCCTCGCCCGTGGCGTCGCCACCTCTGACGGGGAGCGCCTCGGGAGCCTCGCCCGCGACCTCCGCCTCGGTGTCGCCGAGCAGGTGACCGTCGACGGCGAGGACGTCACCGAGGCGATCCGCTCTCCCGAGGTCGACGCCGCGGTCAGCGCCGTCTCGGCCCACCCCGCCGTGCGGGGCGCCCTCGTCGCCCGGCAGCGCGCCTGGGTGGCGGCGCACGACTCGGGGGTCGTCGAGGGGCGCGACATCGGCACGGTCGTCCTCCCGGACGCGACGGTGAAGGTCTTCCTCACGGCGACGCCGGAGGAGCGGGCCCGCCGGCGGGCCGCCGATCCTGCGACGGGGACGGGCCCGCGCGACGTCGCCGCGGTGGCGGCGGAGATCGGCGTCCGCGACCGGCTCGACTCGACCCGGGAGGTCTCGCCGCTCGTCCCGGCCGCCGATGCCGTGGTGATCGACTCGACGGGGCGCTCCATCGAGTCGGTCGTCGACGAGATCGCCGCCCTCGCCGGGTTCGGGGAGCAACCGGCGCCCGGTCCCGGTGACCGGCCGGTGAGGCCGATCTCGCGCCGGGTGCGGGTGCTCTACTTCGTCTGCCGCGGCATCGTCGTGCGGACGGGGCGCCTCTTCCTGCACGGGCCGATCGTCGGCCGGGAGAACCTGCCCCGATCGGGCCCGTTCCTCGTCGCGCCGATCCACCGCTCGGACATCGACTTCCTGATGATCGCCGCCATCACGCGGCGGCGGATGCGGTTCATCGCCAAGTCGGGCATCTTCGTCAACCGCCCGTTCAACTGGCTGATCGAGACGCTCGGTGCTTTCCCGGTCAGGCGGGAGGCGGCCGACCGGGAGGCCTTCAACCGCGCCCTTGAGGTGCTCCTCGCCGGGGAGCCGCTCGTCATCTTCCCCGAGGGGACCCGCCGTTCGGGGCCGACGCTCGGCCCCACCCGGGAGGGGGCGGCGTACCTCGCGCTGCGCGCCGGCGTGCCGCTCGTGCCGGTGGGTCTGGCGGGGACGGACAGGGCGCTCCCGCGGGGGAAGGTGATCCCGCGCTTCTCCCGGGTCGCCTGTGTCGTGGGCAAGCCGATCATGACCGGGGTCGAGCTCCACGCCGAAGGCCGCAGCCGGGTGCCGCGCTCGGCGGTCCACGCCCTCACCGAGGAGCTGCGCCGCGCCATCCAGGAGCTGACCGACGAGGCGGCGGGGATCGTCGCCGGCCGCTAGCGTCTCGCCCCGGCCTACGAAGTGACCGAACGAGAGGGGACGCCGTGCGCATCGTCGTGACGGGGGGATCGGGGTTCATCGGGCGCCACGTCGTCGGCCGCCTGCGGGACCGCGGCGACGAGGTCGTCGTCGCCGACCTGAAGCCCTTCCCTTCGCCCGAGGTCGACTGCGTCGTCGGCGACCTGCGGGACCCCCAAGTCGTCGCCCGCGCCCTCACGGCAGGCACCGACGCCGTCGTCCACCTGGCGGCGATCACCTCGGTGCTGCTCTCGGCCAAGGACCCGCACGCCGTCTTCCAGACGAACGTCGTCGCCACGGAGCTGCTCCTCGAGCGCTGCCGCGCTCTCGGCGTCGACCGTTTCGTCTTCGCCTCGACGAACGCCGTCGCCGGCAACGTCGGTGCCGTGACGATCGACGAGACCGTGCTGCCGCACCCGCTCACCCCGTACGGGGCGACCAAGGCGGCGGCGGAGATGCTGTTCTCGGCCTACGCCGCGAGCTACCAGATGACGACCGTCGCCCTGCGCTTCACGAACGTCTACGGCGCCGGGATGCAGACCAAGGACAGCGTCGTCGCCCGCCTGATGCGCTGCGCCCTCGGGGGCGGCGCCATCCAGATCTACGGCGACGGCGAGCAGCGGCGCGACTACGTCTACGTGACCGACGTCGTCGCCGCGATCGAGCTCGGCCTGTCGCTGGCGCACCCCGAGACGCTGACGATCGGCGGGGGGAGGTCGGTCTCGATGAACGAGCTGTGGCGGACCGCTTGCGACGTGACGGGCGTCGAGATCGGCGCCGAGCACGTGCCCGCCAAGCCCGGCGAGATGCCGGCGGTCGTCGTCAACACGAGCCGGGCGCGCCGCCTCGGATTCGCCCCCGCCTACGACCTTGCCAGGGGCCTGGCAGCGACCTGGGAGGACTTCCGTTCCAACGGCGGCGCCCCGCCCGCCTGACGCCCCCAGGGCACTCGCCTGGTCCCAGCCGCGCCGGGCGAGCGGGGACCCGCCGCAGCCCCCGGTCGACGAGTGACCAGCCAGAGACGCCCGCGGTCGTGCGCGGCCGGAGCGCTCCGCCGCAAGGACTCTGATGGGCAAATAGCCAGGCGAATGACCTGGCGAAGAGGGTGGCATCCAACCCGGCGCCCGGCGCCAACCGCTCTCACTCGGCGGCCGATCGCCGGCTCCGAGAGGCGTATCACATCTTCCAGCTGATCCAGTCGGCCGGCGGTGGCCTGGTTCGGGGCCCGAGCGCCGTTTGCCATCGCGCTCATCGTCCACCACCCGCTCGAATCTCTATCCATGGGGATAATCGGGGATACCCTCATCGCCAGATCGCCGGGACGCAATCTCGCTTTTGGGAGTTCTCCTGACTGCTGGCCTCGCCACGTTGGTGAATCATGCGAAGGGCGCTTTCGCTTGGACGTTCGTCCTACTAAGCATTCCGGGTGCGATCGTCATTCTCGGGAGCGCGCTGGCTGGTTGGCCCTTTCCGTCGCTTCACGAAACCGACGAACTCGAACGACTGCGCATACGTGCGCTTCGCGTCGCAAACCGAATCCAGCTGTATTCAGACTTCTCAGATGCCTGGGTCCCGCGCCTGCGCCACTCGGAGCCTGACCCGATGCTCGGGCAAGGCGGGGTTAGTCCTTTGTGTTGGTGTCCTGAGCCCCAGAAATCGGCGACACCTTTCAGCTTTCTCATTACTTCGCGGCGCTCAGGGAAGTAGACCTATAGACAAGCCCAATGTTCTGCCTTCAGGCCAGGAGGTGCCCGGATTGCCGTTAGATGAATCTCGACTCAGGCCGAAGCGCCCGCCTCGTCGTCGGCGTCGTCCGCGGTGGACGGTGCCCGTGCTCGCAGTGCTTCCCACGCTGGTTCTGATGACGCCCATGGCAGCAAGCGCGCGTGCGGCTACGACTTTTCCGGCATCGGTCGGTGCTTCCAGTTTGGGAAAGGTAAGACATTTCGTCGGCACCGTGACGGTGACTGAACACCTGGTGTGGAACTACTCGTCGAGCGGGATTGCCGAACACGGCCAGCGGAACATCACAGGTCACGTCAAGTTGGATCTCGCGGTCTCTGGTACCAACGTGGTCAGTTTCAAGGCGACCGAGGTGACCGTCGATGGCTCGATGCATCTCCTTGAGCAGATCCATCCGTCCCATTGCGACATCACCACGACACACAAGCTCGACCCCAAGGGGAAGTTCTCGGCAAGCGGTTCTCTGGGCAGCCTCGCTCTCAGCTGGCCGATGGTGGACCACCAGGTCGATGTAGGACCATGTCCGGGAGAGCCGCAGGGCACCAACAACTTCTCTGTTCGCTGGGGCTCGGGAGCGCCAAGTGGACTTGCGACTGGAAACTGTACGACGAGAGATAACGGTGCCAACGGGATTGTTGTCTACGACTCCACCTACAAGCCGCCTTTCGGGACTGGTGGGGTCGGCTCCGCCACGACCAACACCTGCAAAGGCGAGCTAAAGAGGAAGCTCACGTGAAACTAGCCCACTTCCCCTCTCCCGCCACCAGGTGCGCAGGACCACGCGGGTGAAGCGGTAGCCGTAGACGAGGTTGCCGCCCTTCTTGGAGTGCCCCGAGGCCCGTGCAAGCATCGTCACGGGCCGCTCGGCGTAGCGCGCCCCGCCCATCAGGGCCCCGATGAGGAGCTCCGAGGACTGGTACTGCGGCTCGGCGAGCGTCAGCTTCTCGACGAGGTCCGCCCGCATCGCCCGGACCGGGTTGGCGACGTCGGTAACCCTCGTTCCCGTGAGCGTCGAGATCACGACCGAGAAGAACACGATCCCGAAGTTGCGGACGATGTCGGCCGACTCGGTGCGGCCGAGCCGGCGCGACCCGGTGACGAGGTCGGCCTCGCCGGCGAGGACCGGCTGCAGGACGACGGCCAAGTCGGCGGGGTCTGTCTGGCCGTCGGCATCGGCGGTGACGAGGTAGCGGGCCCCGTGCTCCGTGGCGACGCGGTAGCCGAGCCGCAACGCCGCCCCCTGGCCGCGGTTCACCGGCGCGATGACGGCGTAGTGGCCCGCCTTGCGGACGATCTCGGCGGTGCCGTCCTCCTCGCCGTCGATGACGACGAGGAACGAGATCGGCTCGCCGCAGAGCTCGGCCGGCAGCGCCTCGACGACGTGGCCGATGTTGTCGTGCTCGTGGTAGGCGGCGGCGACGACGACGATCTGGGCGAGCGCTGGGTCGCCGTGCGCGGCGCGGAACTCGGCGAGCGCGACGGAGTCGACGAGCTCGTCGACCGCCCGGCGGCGGCGGATCTCTCGGGCGTTCACGGACGCGGTGCCTTTCCGCCGACGGGCGCGGCTCGGCCGTGCAGGTTAGTCACGGGCGACTCAGCCGGCGCGGTCTACGCGCCCGGCGAGCATCCGCGCCGCGGGCACGTCGCGGTCCTCGGCGGCGGGCGGCTGGCCCGCCGGCCGGCGGCCGAGAGCGACGTGGGCGGCGGACCACACCGCCCGGAGCAGGTCGCGCAGCTCGGGCGGGGGAGGGAAGTACTCCTCCTCGTCGACGGCGGTGACGACCTCGACGCCGTGGCGCGGGGCGAGGCGGCGGAGGACGTCGTCGACGAGCCATTCCGGGGCCGACGCCCCGGCTGTCACCCCGACGACACCGGCGAGGTCGACGAGCTCGTCGGCGGAGTTCACCCGCAGCACCCACCGGCAGCCCGCCGCCGCGGCGACACGGGTCAACGAGACGGTGTTCGAGGAGTTCGCCGAGCCGATGACGACCACGGCGTCGCAGCGCCCGGCGATCGCCCGCAGCGCTGCCTGGCGGTTCGTCGTCGCGTAGCACAGGTCGGAGCGCGCCGGCATCCACAGCCCGGGGAAGCGCTGCCGCGCCCGGTCGGCGATGCCGGACCACTCGTCGTGCGGCAGCGTCGTCTGGGCGAGGAGCGCCACTGGGGTGGCGACGGGGGCGAGCGCGTCGACGTCGCTCTCGGACTCGACGAGTCGGACGGCGGCCGGCGCCACCGCCATCGTCCCGATCGCCTCCTCGTGGCCGGCGTGGCCGACGTAGACGACGGTGTAGCCCTTGCCGGCCCGGACCTTCAGCTCGTGGTGAACCTTGGTGACGAGTGGGCAGACGGCGTTCACGACCGGGCGGTTGTGCTCTGAGGCGGCAAGCTCGACCCCTGGGGCCGAGCCGTGCGCCGAGAGCATCAGGGGCGCGCCGGGCGGGACCTCGTCGACGTCGTCGACGAAGACGACGCCCTGGCGGGAGAACTCCTCGACGACGAGGCGGTTGTGGACAATCTCGTGGTAGCAGTAGACGGGTGGCTCGAAGACCCGCACCATCCAGGCGAGCGCCTTGATCGCCATCTCGACCCCGGCGCAGAAACCGCGCGGCTCGGCCAGCAGCACGCGGTCGACTTCCACGCCGTAGAGGCTAGCGACCCGGCCGGGTACGCTGGGACGATGGCGTTTCCGCAGGTCGAGGGCGTCGCGCCCGGATCGCCGGCGGAGGCGGCCGGAGTCCGGGTCGGCGACGAGATCCACGCTCTCAACGGCGCGCGCCTCCGGGACGTGATCGACTACCACCTTGCCGCCGACGAGCCCGTCGTCAGGATCGAGCTCGGGCGCGGGGGCGCCTCCCACGAGGTCGTCGTCGTGAAGCACGCCGGCGAGCCGCTCGGCGTCTCGGTCTCGGCGGCGATCTTCGACCGGGTGACGACGTGCGACAACCACTGCGCCTTCTGCTTCATCCACCAGCTCCCCCGAGGACTGCGGCGCAGCCTCTACGTGCAAGACGACGACTACCGGCTCTCCTTCCTCTACGGGAACTTCACCACGCTCACCCGTTTCACCGAGCTCGATCTCGAGCGGGTCGTCACGGAGCGGCTCTCGCCGCTCTACGTCTCGATCCACGCGACCGATCCGGAGGTCCGGGCGCGCCTTTTGCGCAACCGGCGCGGGGCGACGAGCCTGCGCTGGCTGGCGCAGCTCCTCGACGAGGGGATCGAGGTCCACGGCCAGATCGTCGTGTGCCCGGGGGTGAACGATGGCCCGGTCCTCGACGACACGCTGGCGGGGGTCCTCGAGCGGTACTCCCGGCTCGCCTCGGTCGGCGTCGTCCCGCTCGGCGTGAGCCGGTTCTCGCGAGACGGAACGATGCGCCCCCACACGTCCGGTGAGGCCGGGGCGGTCCTCGCTGCGGTCGGGGCCTGGCAGGAGCGGTTCAGCGCCGCCCTCGGCCGCCGCCTCGTCTTCGCGGCCGACGAGTACTACCTGCTCGCCGGGCGGTCCTTCCCCGCGGCGGCCGACTACGAGGGCTTCCCCCAGCACGAGAACGGGATCGGTATGGCCGCCGCCTTCGCCGCGGCCTTCGCCCGCCCGGACGGCAGGCGGCCAAGGCGGGCCGGCGGGTTCTTCCGTTCCGTCGACGGCGCCCCGGCCCTCGGCTACCGGGCGGCGCGAGCCGCCCAGCGGGGTCCCGCCCCCGACGGGGCCGGAACGGCGGGGGCGGCGGTGTCGATCCTCACCGGCGCCTACGGGGCGGCCGTTCTGCGGCCGGTGCTCGACGCGACGGGGTTCGGCGACGTCGGGACGGTCGCCGTGGAGAACACCTTTTTCGGCGGGAACATCGGCGTCACTGGGTTGCTCACCTTTGCCGACCTCGCCCGGGCGCTGGCGGGCCTGCCGGCCGGCGGGCGGGTCCTCGTCCCGGAGGTGTGCCTCTCCAATGGCCGCTTCCTCGACGGCGGCGCGCCCGGCGACCTGCCTCGCCCCGTCGAGTTCGTCGCCGAGGACGGGGCCTCGCTGCGCCGGGTGCTCGAGGGGGCTCGCCGGCGGCGCCTCAAAGTTCTGGCCGCGGGGGAGAGGCGGTGATGCCGCCCCCCGCCGGGACGGAGGGCGGGGCCCCACCGGCCGGGGGTGAAGCCCCGCGGGCCGCGTCGGTGCCGGTGGTCGTCGTCGCCGGGCGGCCGAATGTCGGCAAGTCGACGCTCGTCAACCGGATCGTCGGGCGGCGCGCCGCCATCGTCGAGGAGCGGCCGGGCGTCACCCGGGACCGGCTCGAGCTCGAGGCGACGTGGACGGGGCGCGGTTTCGTCGTCGTCGACACGGGTGGGGTCGTGACCCGGGGCGGGTCGCTCGACCTGCTGGTGAGCGGTCAGGCGCGCCGGGCGATCGACCAGGCCGATGTGGTGCTCTTCGTCGTCGACGCGACGACTGGGATCACCGCGGAAGACGACGCCGTCGCCGAGCTGCTGCGCCGGACCGGTCGGGCCGTCCTCGTCGTCGCCAACAAGGTCGACTCCGCCGCCCAGGAAGCCGAGGTGTGGGAGCTCGCGCGCCTCGGGCTCGGTGAGCCGGTACCGGTTTCCGCCCTGCACGGGCGCGGTGTCGGGGACCTCCTCGACCTGGTTGTGGCGCGCTTTCCCGCGGAGCCTCCCGCCGACGGGCCGGCGACCGCCGCCCGGGCGGTAGAGCCCGTCGACGCCGGTGTCGTCGCCTCGGTGACGATCGTCGGACGGCCGAACGTCGGCAAGTCGACGCTGCTCAACCGGCTCGCCGGCGCCGACCGCGTCGTCGTCCACGACGTCGCGGGCACGACGCGGGACGCGATCGACACGGTCGTCGAGACCGACGAGGGCCGGATCCGGTTCATCGACACGGCCGGGCTTCGCCGCAAGTCGCGGATCGGTGCGGGCACCGAGTACTTCTCGCTGGTGCGGTCGCTGGCGGCCATCGACCGCAGCGACCTGGCGCTGCTCGTCATCGACGCGAGCGACGGCGTGACGCACCAGGACCAGCGGCTGGCCGAACGGATCGACGCCGCCGGCAGCCCGATCGTCGTCGTGTTGAACAAGTGGGACCTGTGCACGGCGGAGCGGCGCAAGGTCGTGACCGCCGACGTCGCCGACCGGCTGGGGTTCCTCGCCTACGCGCCGGTGCTGCGGCTCTCCGCCCTCACCGGCCGGGGGGTGCACCGGCTGCTTCCGGCGATCAGGGGCGCCATCGACGCCTACCACCGGCGGATCCCGACCGCGGCCCTCAACGAGGCGATGCGGGCGATCCAGTCGGCGCACGCGCCGCCCGGGTCGCGGATCCTCTACGCCGTGCAGGGGGCGGTCGACCCTCCCACGGTGACGCTCTTCGCCAGCCGCCGTCTGCAGCCGGGCTACCTGCGGTACGTGGAGCGGTCGCTGCGCGAGCGATTCGATCTCGGGCCGACGCCGATGAAGCTGCGAGTGCGCCTGCGCGTTTCATAGCCACTTGACCGGGGTTGTGCCGCCGTTTGGCCGGCCCCGAGAAGATTGCTGACCTAGTCCCTTCTTGCACCCATGCCAGATGCAATCACGCGTTACAGCTTTGCCAAGAAGGACCAAATCGACTAAGAGGCCGCGCGGATAGGCGATTGAAAGGGACCATCCACCGGTCGCCGTGAAGGCCCAACTGGACTGTCGGGTGCTTACCCCACCCGACGACCAGCGGAGGTCTCTACCATCATGCGCGCGCTCGACCCCGAAGTGTTCGATGCCGTCTGGGCGGCGATCGAGCAGCTGCTCCCGCCCCATGACGACCGCCACCCCCTCGGTTGTCACCGCCCTCGAGCCGGTGATCGA
>Ga0187873_1000346_pt1 | contig 50584 bp, 48 predicted proteins | sample June2016WEW_16_1_2_FD_133012 | JGI IMG/M metagenome (GOLD analysis project Ga0187873, IMG submission 133012) | Peatland microbial communities from SPRUCE experiment site at the Marcell Experimental Forest, Minnesota, USA - June2016WEW_16_100 | ecosystem: Environmental > Terrestrial > Soil >...
AGCGACTGCCTGTGAATATTGGTCAGTTCAACGCAGTCATCGTCCACGAGCCGGAGATGCCCGACGCCTGCGCGGACGAGCAATTCCGCAACCCAGGAACCAAGACCGCCGACGCCGACAATGAGGGCGATGCTGTCGGCGAGCCGACGCTGGCCTTCTTCGCCGAAGGGCTTGAAGGTAATTTGCCTTGCGTAGCGTGATAAATCCTGATTCTTCATTTGCGGGGTCGATACCTGTTTTTTGATTCGACGCAATCCGTTATACGAGCGGCAATTTTTCTTTTATCCACCCGCCCCCGAGAAGACAATCCCCGGAGTAAACCACAGCCGCCTGGCCGGGAGTAACCGCCTCCAATGGTTTATCAAAATGCACCTCAAAGGTGTTTTTGCCGGTAATAATAACCTTTGCCGGGGCGCCGCGATGATTATAGCGGATTTTTACCGTCGCGTCGAATGCGGTCGGTACGTCCACCTGCCAGTTTGCACCATCGGCGGTCAAGCCGCCTGCTAAAAGGTCTTGTTTTGTGCCTATGGTTACGTCGGCTGTCTGAGGATTTATGTCGGTAACATATACCGGATGTCCCGCCGCGATGCCCGTGCCGCGACGCTGGCCGATGGTGAACCTGCCGTAGCCGTCGTGTTTGCCGATGATTTTGCCGGATGTATCTATGAAATTTCCCGCCCGAAGCGCTTTGCTATTGTGCGTTTCAAGCAATTTCGCGTAGTCGCCATCAGAGACAAAACAAATATCCTGGCTGTCGGGTTTATCGTGGACTTCCAGTCCCAGCTCTTTGGCGATATCTCTTACGGTCTGTTTGTTTTTCAACCGGCCGAGGGGGAAAATAATCCTGTCTAATTTTTCACGTGGTATGCTGAACAAAACGTATGACTGGTCCTTGCCCGGAGCAAGAGCGGGAGCAATGGCGTGGCTTCCTTTATAATCTACAATTCGGGCATAATGCCCCGTCGCGACATATTGCACACCGAGAGAATCCGCCAGCTCGAAGAGTTTGCCGAACTTTATTTTCTCGTTGCACCGGACACAGGGATTGGGTGTTCGGCCATTTTCGTAATCGCCGATAAAACTTTTGATTATGGTTTCAAAATCTTTGGAAGCGGAGAGTAAAATAAATTTTACGCCGAGCTTCGCGGCGATTCGTCGCGCATCGGCGGCATCCTGGGGAGTGCAGCAGGAGCGCGAATTGTTTTCGGCAGCGCGTTCCATTTGCAAACAAAGGAATACGGCTGTAACGTCGAATCCTTCTTTGAGGAGCAGAGCCGCAGCTACTGCCGAATCAACACCGCCGCTAACAGCAACCAGCACTTTTTTTCGCATATCCGTTTTTGTATCCAGTCAAGAAACAGGTCGTGCGGGGATGACCCGCTGATGTTGTTTTACAATGATTTTAGCTTACGCGGGCCGGTTTTCGAGGATTTTTTAGCTTATCCGGCAGGCAAGGGGCGGTGATATGCGCAAAAAAAGACAACCGGAAACCCCGAAAAGCCGGGAATGCCGGTTGTCAATCAACTCGGTCTGGACCGAGGCGAATTATTACGTTAGGAGGTTAGAGGGAGGATTCTTTGCCTTTGCTTCTTTTCCACCACCCGGGTTTGGCCGACTCCTGCACGCCCTGCTCCCACTGCTCGCCCTGTTTGTCAAACTGCACCTTGTCGGCCTTTATATTCAGCACCTTGACATCGTGAATCACATCCCCCTTGTGAAGCATCTGGTTTTCAATCACTACGCTTGGGGAGTCCTCACAATACAGGATAGCGGTTACGACGCCGAACCTGGGTTCGGGGCGTTCGACGACCACGTCTTTTTTGCCGTCTTTCGACGCCTGTGTGGCGACTTTCCAGCCGAGCATTCCGCAGACGGCGATTGCAGCCAGCACAAGCCATTTTAATGTGCTTTTGTCCATAAGATTCAATTAAGGCAGACCATTCAGCAAGCTCAAGGAAATAAGACCTGTGCCTCTTCTATAAAATTTCGCGTCCAAACACGCCACTAATAATCAATCGGCATTATTTCTCTCGCCCTTAAAATTCGTTTTCGGACATAAATTTTATTTGCACCCAAGTTTTCAACGTCCGAAAAAACTCCCCCTGAAAGGGCACAAATTCAGCTGGATTCCTCCTATTTATAACATAGAATTCGTCCGCCCAAACGCTAAAGACGAAAGGTAAATAACGTGTAAAATTTGGTTTCGTGTATTTCGGCACGCGAAATCAGCCGGCGTGATGTGCGGCCGATTCGGCCTGCTCCTGGTTTTGGGGCAAGGCAGGGGGAGCTTCAGCGGTATTTTGCGGTTTGTCGGTGGTCCGGCCAGCCAATTCCGCCATCGCCTCGCAGCGGATAATTTTGCCGTAGAACCCATCCTCATCGAGGGTGTAAACCTTCAGGGCGATACTTGCAATCGCCCAAAGTTCACCCCTGCGTTTAAGCTCGGTGAAACACAGGCGGCACATTTCGATATCCCTCTGGTCAGGCGAATTGGTTTGCTCAACAACGCCTATTAAAAAGTTTCTGGCTAAAAGCTCCATACCGCCGGAAAGGTCTCTTAGACGCGGTTTGATTTCACTAACTACAGGTCTTTCGTGGGAAGCATGTGCTGTTGCGAGCGGTTTTGCTGGAGCAATAACGGTCTCAATTGTTTCGTCGTGTGCCTGTTGCTCAATGCGTTTAACGCGGGATTTGACTAAGCCATAGATACCGACGCCGGCGGCCAATATGACCACCATCAGCAGTTGAATCCAGAATGTCCCCTCGTCCTCAACCGCCCCCATAACAATAACGGCAAGATACAAATTCACAATCCCTTCCCTGCCTACTGTCGATTAACCCTTTTGCTCGGTTCGACGGGTAAGCTCTTTCATCGCTGCGCACTGAATGTCCTTGCCGTAGAGGCCTTTCTCATCCACGGCATAAACAGTCATCGCGGCGCTGTCAATTTCGCTTTGCTGATTGCGGCGGAGCACCTCGTTGAAGCTTAGCCGGCGCATCGAGACGTCGTTTTTGTCTTCGCCGTCGGTGTTTTCGATTACGCCAAGCAGGAAGTCCATTTCGAGCAAGTCCATACCGCCCGCCAGGTTTCGCCCAGTTCTTGTCTTCTTTTCCATCGTCACTTCTCCTGCGGTTTCTTCCGCACCGCCCAGTTCAACAATTCTTGTTCCGGTGCTTTTACGGACTTCGAATTTTCTGTCTCCGATCCCAAATGCCATCGTCATATCCTCCAAAAAAATAATACCTGCCCCCCGTATTACCGGGGCAGCGTTGTTTTCATATTACCCAGATTATACACCTGCACCAGTAATCATACCAAATAAAATTCCAAATCTGGCGGTTTCCGGTTGGATTATTTGCGTTGAGGAAAAAATTCTGGTATTTTGATGGCGATGGAAGCGTTGGAGCTAAATGGTGTGTGCAAAACGTTCGGGCAGGTTCGCGCGGTCGATAACCTGACGGCGAAGATTCCGGCGGGGAGTATCTACGGCTTTCTTGGGCCTAACGGCGCGGGCAAGACCACGACTTTGCGGATGATAATGAACATTATTCGCCCGGACGCAGGCAGTATAAGCGTGTTCGGCAAAAATTTAACCGAACAGGCCAAGAGTCATATTGGTTATATGCCTGAAGAAAGAGGCCTTTATCGAAAGATGACGGTCCGCGGGATACTCGCCTTCTTCGGCTCGCTCAAGGGATTGACTTCGAGCGAGCTGGCAGGCGCTGTGCCAGCGTGGTTGAAGCGAATCGAGCTGAACGACCGGGCAAACAAGAAAGTCGAGGACCTTTCGCGGGGTATGCATCAGAAGCTGCAATTCGCGGCGACGATAATCAATGAGCCGGATTTGCTGATACTCGATGAGCCGTTTTCAGGGCTTGACCCGCTGAACCTGGATTTGATCAAGGCCATTATCCTTGATATGAGAGATAAAGGCAAAACCGTAATTTTCTCCACTCACGATATGCACGGGGCGGAGACGCTTTGTGATTATATCCTGCTCATAAACAAGGGCAAAATTATCCTCGACGGCAACCTGGGCGATATCCGTTCGCAAAAGGCGTCCAACGCGGTTATTGTCGAGATTGAGGGAGATACAAGCTTTTTAAAAACACTTCCTATGGTAACGAATGTCGTGCAGCAAAAAGATACGCTGGAAATCACTCTTGAGAAAGGGACCGACCCGCAGGATTTGCTCAAGGCAATTGTGGGGAAGGTGCGCGTGCGGAAGTTCGAGGTGAAAATGCCTTCGCTGCATGAAATTTTTGTTACGCTTGTCGGAGCGAGCAATGCGTAAAATTTTTGAAATTGCCCGGCGAGAATACATTGATACCGTCAAAACCAAGACGTTTTTGATTAGCTTGTTGTTCACCCCTGTTCTTATCGTTGGCATAATTTACTTTACGAGCAGGATTAACCAAGTTGAGGGCGGGCGTCCCCCGGTCAGGGTGGTTGTAACGGACTTGACCACACAACTGGCGGGCCAAATAGAAGCGGCGATGAGCAAACATAACCAGTCAAATCCCAAAAGACAGATTATTTTTGAGTCGCTGCCAGCCCAGGATGATACAAACGCGGTCGAAGAACAAGGCAGGGAACAACTTCGTTCGGGTAAGGCCGAGGCGTATATTGTTATTGACCAGAACATCATTGACGGCACGGGCAAGACACACGTTTATACCTACAAATCGAAACCGACTATGATGGACGCGACGTGGGCCGTCGAGGAATTTATCCGTAACGCCGTAGTCGCGCAGAGGTGCAAATTACAGAACGTTTCTCAAAAGCTTCTCGATGATATTCGCAATGTTTCAATCGAACAGGTCGAGATTGGCGAAACGGCCAAAGAGCAACATGTTCAAAGCCAAGGGCAAACGACGGTCAAGATGATGGTCCCGCTCTTTTTCATGTTTATGATATACATGGGAATCATCGGCATAGGCCAGCAGATGCTAAGCAGTGTAATCGAGGAGAAAAATTCGAGGATTATCGAGATGTTGCTTTCGGCGGTTAGCCCGTTTGAGCTTATGGCGGGCAAGATTCTGGGGCTTGGGGCGATAGGCCTGACAATTATTGGCCTGTGGACAGCAGTGTCTTATGGCCCGATTCTGTGGCAGGGCATCAGCGTGGATATAAGCGGCAGGCTGATATTTTGTTTTGTGGTTTATTATATTCTCGGGTTCCTTTTCTTCAGCGCGCTGCTGGCGGCAATTGGTTCTGTTTGTAATACACTCAAGGAAACACAGGAGTTTATGAGGCCCGTCGTTTTAATCCTGATATTTCCAATGATAGCGTGGTTCAAGCTTGTTCAAAGTCCTGACGGCGTTTTTGCCAGGGTGTTGTCGCTGGTTCCACCCGTATCGCCTTTGGTGATGCCTTTGCGGATTTCGGCAGGTTCAAACGTCAGTAATCTTGAGATACTCGCTTCGATAATGTTGCTGGTCGGGGCGGTATTTTTAATGATATGGCTGGCGGGAAAAATTTTCAGGACAGGCATCCTGATGTATGGCAAACGTCCTTCGCTACGTGAAATATATCGCTGGCTAAGGGCTTCTTAAACGGATAACCCGCGAAAATACAATTCCTCATTTATATTTGCTTAACCGTTACGTCGGGGCCGCGAATGTAATTCGGGGTGAGAGTAAGCGGGTCGGCGAATTCGTCGAGCCGGGCTTTATGCCAGCCAAGCTTGTGAACATTCGCGGCGGAGGGATTCCAAAACTTTTCATCAAGGACGCGAACATTTTTGTTATTAAATTTGTCTTTGTAGAAAACTAATCCCTCACCAGTCAGGGAAATCGGTTGATTTGTGAAGCGATAGAGGAATTCTTCCGCGGTCATCAAGCAATCTGGAAGAATCTTCTTCCAGATTGCGTCTTGCGTCTGGGGTCTTAGGTCTTGGGTCTTTTCATAAACGGCGATGAAGAACTGGCCTCGTTTGGCGTCAAGAATTACACCCAGAAATTCGGAGGACGGAGGACTGATAACAGAAGACAGCCGGTTCTCCGTACTCACTTTCACTTTCTCTGCGTTCTCGGCGACCTCTGCGGTAAAACCTGTTACATTCGCGGCGATAACGTCAAGGGTATCGACGGCGACGATTTTAGAGTTATTGGCCAAGGCAACTGTTTTGGCGAAGGTAACGGCAATTCGCAGGCCGGTGAAACTGCCGGGGCCTGCGGAGATATACACATGTTCGATTTGCTCCGGTTTTTTGCTGAATCTGCTCAATAAATCGGTAATCGTGGGGAAAATTTCCGCGCTGTGGCGCATCGGGCCGGAGAAACACGTTTCCGCCAGGAGCTTATCACCCTGTGCGAGCGCGACCGAACCCAATCGACCACTGGTCTCGACGGCCAGTATTAGAGAATTATCGAAATTGCCCATATTCGTCGCCACTATTGCGTTGCGCCCTTAATTTCAGAAGAATAATCAGATGAGATAATACCCTCCGGACAAACATTGGGCAACCCTTCCGGCAGGCGGCAAATCAAAACCGATTAAAAAAACAGGCCCGGAGGTTATTCTCCGGGCCTGAAATTCATCGAGAACACTGTTCTTTCACTAAGACCGTCTCATTACTTAATGATGGCGGGTTATCGTGAAATTATTTCTTGCTGTTTGAATCCGCTGGTTTGTTCGGTTCGCAACTGTTCACATCTTTTGCGAGCTCAACTGCGCAAAGCTTGCTCTTGTTCGGTTCAGCGGGCTTATTCGCATCGGCTGGTTTATTGGCATCCGCAGCATAGGTGCCGAAATCGCTTGCGCTGATTATAGTGGTCTTGTTCGGCTCTGCCGGTTTGTTGGGCTCGTTCGGGTCTCTCTTATGATGATGACCCGCGGGTTTATTGGCATCGGCAGCGTATGTGCCGAAATCGCTTGCGCTGATGATGGTGGCCTTGTTCGGTTCAGCGGGCTTGTTGGGTTCCATGTGGTTCGGGTCTTTCTTATGATGATGACCCTTGCCTTTTTCACCGGGCTTATTGGCTTCGGCAGCGTATGTGCCGAAATCGCTTGCGCTGATGATGGTTACCTTGTTTGGTTCAGCGGGCTTATTGGCATCGCCTGGTTTATTGACGTCAACTGTTGCCGCGAGGCAGTTTGTCGCAACAAAAGCGACAGCCACGACTGCCAGTACTGTTAATAGTGTTCTTGTATTCATTCCCATATCATCCTTAAAAATCTTGAGTAAAGTTCAGCCTGAATCGGCTTAGATACGTCCGAAAATCATATACATTTCTCAGGGAGTAGCAATAAAAATCTGAAAATTTTCAACATTTTTTTCTGATAACCGGCAAAAAGATGGGCGAACCCTCATTTTTAAGCCAAAAATGCGGTTCTGACAAATATGGCAGAAAACGGAAGTTAAAATTTAATAACCAATAAACCGTCGAAAAATAATCCGTATCGACTGCCGGAAAGTAACAGGGCATTAAAATAATTCGATTGTGAAGCGACAGGGAATAGGGCCGAGGAAGGTAACAAAAGAGCTTAAAAACAAGAGATTTTTAAGTAAAGGAGAGCGGATTATGAACGCCCAAACCTTATAGGATTGTATTCTCGCTGTGTCACGGGCCGGTGTTTATCGGGTTGATGGCGGGGTCGTTTAGGGCGTCAAAGCGATTATTGACACAAGGATAAGGTTTGGGTATTGTGGCGTCGGGAAATTAAAGGCACTAGATGGAGTTTTGCGATATGGGAAGTGCACCAAAAGAAGTAATAGAGCTTATAGAGCAATTCGAGCGGAATATCGAATCGTACAAAGGGCACGGATATAGCGAGGCACAAGTCCGACAACAATTCATCAATCCATTCTTCGAAGCGCTCGGTTGGGATATGCAAAACAAGGCAGGAATTGCTCTGGCATACAGCGATGTGATTCACGAAGACGCAATCAAAATAGGCGGAACAACAAAAGCGCCCGATTACTGCTTCCGCGTCGGCCCGGCAAAAAAATTCTTCGTGGAAGCGAAAAAGCCATCAGTCGATATAAAATCCGACATCAGTCCGGCTTATCAATTACGCAGATACGCGTGGTCGGCAAAACTGCCTTTGTCAATTCTGACAGATTTCGAGGAGTTTGCTGTTTATGACTGCCAGATACGGCCAAGCCCCGACGATAAACCATCGACCGGACGAATTATGCTTTTCACTTACAAAGATTACACCGATAAGTGGGAGCAAATCGCAAATGTATTCAGCAAAGAAGCGGTTTATAAAGGATTGTTCGATAAATACGCCTCTGAAAAGACAACCAAAAGAGGCACAACTACAGTAGATAAAGAGTTTCTGGCCGAGATAGAAGAATGGCGAAACGTTCTAGCAAAAAATATTGCGATTCGCAACGGCAAACTATCCGTTTATGACCTTAATTTTGCGGTTCAAAAGACCATCGACCGGATTTTATTTTTGAGGATATGCGAAGACAGAGGCATAGAGCGCAGTGAACAACTCTTATCGCTAATTAGCGGCTCAAGAATATATCCGCGCCTTTTTGAACTTTTTGAGAAATCCGATGAAAGATACAATTCCGGCATTTTCCATTTTCACAGGGAAAAAGACAGGCCCGAGGGGCCGGACGAGCTTTCCGCAAATCTGAAAATAGACGATGATGTTCTGACGCGGATTTTGAAAGACCTTTACTACCCGCGCAGCCCTTATGAATTTTCCGTTATGCCTGCGGAAATTTTAGGGCAGGTTTATGAACAGTTTTTAGGCAAGGTGATTCGGCTTACGGAATCGCATCAGGCAAAGGTAGAGGAAAAGCCGGAGGTCAAAAAGGCGGGCGGAGTTTATTATACGCCTTCGTATATTGTCAATTACATCGTTAAAAACACGGTTGGAAAACTTTGCGAAAACAAAACCCCCAAACAAATTGAAAAGTTAAAAATTCTCGACCCTGCCTGCGGCAGCGGTTCGTTTTTAATCGGGGCGTATCAGTATCTTTTGGATTTTCACCGTGATTATTATGCCAAAGAACCATCGAAACATAAAAAGGCGATATATCAGGGTAAGGGCAAACAGTGGTTTTTGACGATTGATGAAAAGAAAAGGATTCTTTTAAATAATATTTACGGCGTGGATATAGATTCGCAGGCGGCAGAGGTAACGAAACTTTCCCTTTTGTTAAAGGTTCTTGAAAATGAAACACAGGAGAGTTTGAGATTATTTCATGAACGTGCGCTGCCGGACTTGGGGAATAATATAAAATGCGGCAATTCGCTTATTGGGCCGGATTTTTATCAAAGTCAACAATTAACCCTTTTTGGCGATGAGCAGCAGAGAAAGATAAACGCCTTTGACTGGCAGGCGGAATTTGCGGAAATCTTCAAACAAGGCGGCTTCGATGCCGTTATAGGAAATCCGCCATATATATTTACGCGAGAGTTAATTACAGAAGCGGAAAAGGCCTATTACTACGAGAAATATCAATGTACACAGTTTAAAATAAACACGTATTTTTTATTTGTGGAAAAATCTTTTAAACTATTAAATAGAATGGGCGTATTGGGTTATATCCTCCCTAACAATTGGCTTTCTCTGGAATATTCTTCTGAGTTTAGGCGATTCCTGCTGTCCGAGACATTTAATATTAACATCACGAATATTTTAGATAAAGTATTCCAATATGCGAGCGTTGATACTTGTATTCTTTTGTTCGACAAGAGAGGTGGAAAACAAGTTATAGTTAATGAAATGTCAAATGGTTCAATTAAAAAAGCATATGAATGTCCATGCGATAGATATCTTTCTGCTGTAAGCCATATTATTACATATAGCGTTGATAGCACTAAGAAGATTGAACTTTATAAGAAAATAACAATCAATAGTATCCGACTCGATAAGATTTACGAGGTAAAGAATGGCGTTCAGGCTTACACAGTCGGGGAAGGCACTCCAAATCAAACAAAAGAAATGAAAAATAATAGGGTCTATCATAGTCTAACCAAGAAGGATGATACTTGGATTAAATATTTAGATGGTGTTGATGTTAAACGCTATTCCATTGGTTGGAGTAAACAGTTTATAAAATACGGAAAAAATTTAAGCCGCCCCAGAAAGCCCGATTTGTTTAATGGAGAAAGACTTTTAGTTCGGCAAATCCCTTCAAAACCACCTTATTGTATATTAGCCGGTTATGTTAGCGAAGATATTGTAAACGATAATAATAGCATGATTATCAAAAACAACATAGGGGACAGGTATAATATCAAGTACATGATGGGGGTATTAAACTCCAAACTAATATCATTCTGGTTTATAAGTACCTTTGCAAAACTACAAAGAAAAATATTTCCACAATTCAAAATAAAAGAATTGTCCCAATTTCCCATTCATCTAATTAATTTTTCCAAATCGGACGAAGTGAAGCAGCATGACAAGATGGTTTCGCTTGTTGAGCAGATGTTGGAGTTGAATAAGAAACTTGCTGGGATAAAGAATCCTGATGAAAAGACGCGCGTTCAACGGCAGATAGATGCCACCGATGCCCAAATAGACAAACTTGTTTATGACCTCTACGGCCTAAGCGAAGATGAAATCAAAATCGTGGAGGGAAGTTAAAATGAGTGATCATATCACTTTTAAAATCTCTATACCCAGCGATAACGGCTTTGTTGGAAGAGAATGCAAGAATCCTGAATGCAAAAGATACTTTAAGGTCCTTATTACTTCATTTAAAGACAAAATGTTTTGTCCATATTGTGGGACACTATTTGACAAAAGCGAACTAATAACAAATGACCAATCAGATTTTGTAAGAGAAGCAGGCATGGAAAAAGTTCGTGCCTACGCGTTTAATAAGTTGAGGGATATGTTTAAGGAAACAATGGGAGGTAGTAAAGGTATAATATGGAAGCCGGGTAATGCCTATATCCCAAAATCTGTTTCACCAAACTATTCGGAGAAGAAGGTGGATTCGGAACTTGAATGCGCTCAATGCAATGCAAAATTTCAGGTATATGGAATCTTCGGTTATTGCCCAGCATGCAGATGTGATAATGCTTTAATATATGAAACTAACATACAATTAATTATGAAAGAAATCGAAGGTTCAACAAACAAAGATAGAGCATTGAGGCATGCTTACAATGACTTAGTATCCACCTTTGAAGCTTTTTGTAAAAACAAAAATATCAGCAACAAGAAATATAATTTTCAAAATCTTGAAAACGCCAAATTGTTTTTCCAAGACAATTTTAAAATAGACATGCTTCAAGGATTATCTTCGGATGATGAATTGTCTATAAAACGGATATTTCAAAAAAGGCATGTGCTTCAACACAACAAAGGGATTATCGACCAAAGATATGTAAATATAATCCCTGAAGATGGTTATTTGTTGAATAATAAAGCTACCTTGACACAAGAAGAATTTACAAAAGGGGCAGAAGCAATGCGAAAGATATTGATTAAAATTATTTAATTATGGTTAAATTATTAATCTGCAATAGTTAGGACTTAATCTAAAATCGAAAAACAGCGTAACCAGCGCAATCCGCGTCTAAAAGTTCTCGGTGGCAAAGCGATGTTAATCTGGACAACTTAATCAGCCATCTTTTTCCAAATTACCCATATCCCCAAAAAAATCTGGCTATTTTTGAAATATTTTTTTATTCCTTACAGCATAAGAGCTTATCGATTTTTAGGGCGAGCAAGGTTGTTTCGTAACTACTTAAAACGCACGAAAGTTCACCCTATATATAGAGGGACCATGTTCCTCTGTAGTAAGGTATCAGCCCTGGGAGGGCAAGTTTCACGCCAAGATAGGCAAGTTCCAATTTCTAATTTCAGATTGTAACCAAAACAAAAAACTTGGTGTCTTGGTGTCTTAGTGGCTAAAAAAAGGGAGGATAAAATGACTACTATCCAAATCAAAGTTCCGAACTGGCTCGACTTTATTATCACCTGTCCACTGCTCGCCTATCGTCTGTTCCGTTACGGCGAGGTCTTTCGCAGGATTTACTTGGACGAAGGGTTATGGGCCATCGTGAATTTGAAAGATTACTACCGTTTTAGTTGTTTCAAATGGTGTATCGACGGTAAAAATGGCAGTTTCTATGCTGTAAGGGGAAAAAGAATCGACAAAGACAACGCCAAAATAGTGCGTTTGCACAGGGAGATTATGGATGCGCCCGATGGGCTTTTCGTTGACCATTTCAATCATAACGGCTTAGACAACCGCAGGAGCAATCTTCGACTGGCGACGCGAGAGCAGAATAACCGTAACTGCAGAAAACGCAAAGGATGCTCCTCGAAATTCAAAGGGGTGTGCCTTCCTAAAAATTCACGCGGAACAAAACCCTGGCGCAGCTACATAAAAACCAACGGGCGACGAATATCATTAGGATATTTTGCGACGGAAATCGAAGCAGCAAAAGCGTATGATGCCGCAGCGAAAAAATACCACGGCGAGTTCACAACATTGAATTTCCCGGATTAGCGCTTCGATATTTTCTTGACAATTGGGGGGTCGTGGCTTTATTTGTCGTTTTCTTTCAAACATTTTACCGATAGTGTCAATAAGAGATAATTGAGGTTTACCGCCGAGTAGCGATAGACCGCAAAGAAAAAAATAGAATAAACTCCGCGTGCTCTGCGTTCTCCGCGGTAAGAAGTTGAGTAAATATATGGCGAAGGCAAAGGCAAATCCAAACGGCAAGTCGCTGGTGATAGTTGAGTCGCCTGCAAAGTCGCGGACAATCAACAAATATCTCGGCCCCGGCTACGAGGTCAAGGCATCGATGGGCCACATCCGCGATTTGCCCGCGAAGGAATTCGGCGTCGATTTGGAAAAGGATTTTGAGCCAACATATACGATTATGCTGGGTAAGAGCAAAGTTGTTGCTGCTCTCAAGGCGGCGGCGAAGAACTGCAAAGACGTATATCTGGCGACCGATATGGACCGTGAGGGCGAGGCGATTGCCTGGCATTTGGCGCATATACTTGGATTGCCCGAGGATAAAGTTTATCGCGTGATATTCAACGCGATAACGAAGACGGCGATACAGCAGGCATTTGCCAATCCGGGGCGCCTCGATATTGACAAGGTCATGGCGCAGCAGGCAAGACGGATACTCGACCGCATCGTGGGCTACCAGATAAGCCCGCTTTTGTGGAAAAAAGTCGCTCGTGGATTAAGCGCGGGGCGTGTGCAGTCGGTCGCGGTAAAAATAGTTGTCACACGCGAACGGGAGATACGCAGTTTCAAGCCGGAAGAATACTGGCTGATACCTGCGATTTTTACCACCGAACTGGGAAGTCATTACGGGCAGGAGTGGCAGAATTTTATATCGAAGGGCGAAAAACCCGACCAGGAACCTACTCTTGAACAGCAGAATAAGTGGCTTGCAGGACACAATGCCTTTAAGGCGGAGATTCATAAGGTTGGGGATGAGAGTTTCAAGGCGTCGAATGACCAGCAGGCAAAAAGAATTTACGAAGCCATAAAAGACGCCAAGTTCAAGGTTGCCCAGGTTGAAAAGAAGGAATCGTCATCCCGTGCGGGTCCGCCGTTTATAACGTCAACGCTTCAACAGGCGGCGTCGAATCGGCTGGGGTTTTCCACGAAACGCACGATGTCGATTGCGCAGCAGTTATACGAGGGCGTTGACCTCGGCGAGGAAATGGGCCGGCTGGGCCTGATTACTTATATGAGAACCGACAGCACGTATATATCGCCCGAAGCGATTAACGATGCTCGCAAGTTTATTCAAAAACGTTTTGGCGACGCCTATGTTCCCGAAAAGGCAAATATGTTCGCCGACAAGAAAAACGCTCAGGCAGCACACGAGTCGATCAGGCCAACCGACGCCGACCTTATGCCGGAGGACGTGCGTGCGCTTGTCAGCGAAGAACAGTATAAGCTTTATGATTTGATATGGCGGCGGTTTGTGGCCTGCCAGATGTCCGCAGCGAAGTGGGACGTAACGAATCTTGATATTACGGCTGATACCGCGATTGGAAGGGTCCTGTATAAAACCACGGGCAGGGCGATTGTTTTCGATGGCTTTACCAAGGTCTGGTCGCCCGGTTCATCGACGGCAGGTGAGCAGCAACTGCCTCCAGTCAAAACCGGCCAGGAGCTTGCCGCGGTAGATATAAAAGCCGACCAGCATTTCACAAAGCCGCCCGCAAGATATACCGAGGCGTCATTGGTCAAGGCGCTGGAAAAAGAAGGTATCGGCAGGCCCAGCACATACGCCAGCATCATCAGCACAATCCAGGACAGGGAATACGTTGAGCAGAGAGAAAAGAAACTTTACGCAACGGACCTCGGAGAGGTGGTTACAGACAAACTCGAAGAATACTTCCCCAAGGTAATGGATTTGGCGTTTACCCGGTATATGGAAGAGCAGTTAGATAAAATCGAGGAGCAGCACCTCGACTGGGTTGCCGTTCTCAATGAGTTTTACGGGCCGTTTAAGAAAAGTATGGAGACCGCTACCTCGGATATGAAACACGCAAAGGCAGAGACAACGCCGAGCACATACGAATGTCCCAAATGCGGTTCACCGTTAGTTTATCGTTTCGGCAAGAAGGGGAAATTCCTGAGTTGCTCCAGTTATCCGGAGTGCAAGTTCGCCTGGCAGTGCGACAAGGAGGGTAAAATGGTCGAGCAGAAAGTCAGCGAGCACAAATGTCCCAACTGCGGCAAGCCGTTAGTTCATAAAAATGGGCGATTCGGCCCGTTCCTCGGATGCAGCGATTATCCCAATTGCAAAACGATAGTTAAGCTTGATAAGGAAGGCAATATCGCGCCGCCGAAACCACCTGCTGAGCCGACGGGATTAAAGTGTTATAAATGCCGGGAAGGTGAGCTTGTCATCAGGCAGAGCAAGAAAGGCCCGTTTATGGGTTGTAACAGATTCCCGCGCTGCCGGACGATAGTGAGCATCAAGCAAAAAGAAAACCTGCTGAAGCTGCAGGCGGAAGGCAAATGGCCGCCCAAAACAGCTGACGCCGCCGACGAGCTTCTCGGTAGGAAAAAGACAGTAAAAGCCGAAACATAACCGGGCGAGACGGTTTAGCCCAGACACATCCAAATCGATTGACTTTGGCAGCAGCCAGTGATTTAATGGTCATATATCTAAGTGATAAACCACTCCCAAAAGGGACGCCTTACGGCGGAGCGACGATAAAATGGGGTTATCGTATGCCATACAATGTTCGAATAGTCAGCACATATCCGCCGAGGCGATGCGGGATAGCGACGTTTTCAAAAAACCTCGCTAATGCCTTGTCTAATTTTACCAGCGAGGTGGGGCATATAAGGATTGCCGCGATAGATAACGGCAACGGGCCTTACAATATCCCGGTTGACCTTGTTATCGACGAGTATAACCCGCAGTCATGGACGGACACTACCAAGCACATAATCAAAAGGGCGCAGGAAGGCAGCAACCCAACAATAGTTTTGCTTCAGCATGAGTACGGCCTTGACCCGGACAAGAACGGCAACGACGGACAGGGAACAAATTATATTGAAATGGCCAAAGCGTTTGCCGCGGCAAAGCTTACGACGGTTGTGTATTTACATACCGTTCTGGATAACCCCGATAACCACCAAAAGACCGTTGTGCAAAATCTTGCGAAGATTTGCGACGGTTTGATTGTTACCACCGAAAGCGCGATTGACATACTCGAATCGGATACATACGGCATAGAGCAGGACAAAATCAAGCACATCGACCACGGGATACGAATGCACCACCCGTCGCATTACGACCGGCTGGAGATAAAAAGCGAATTAGGCCTCGAACATCAGTTTCTCGTTACGACGCTCGGTTTGTTGTCGCCCGACAAGGGGCTTGAATACGGCATACGCGGGTTCGGTAGATTTTTAGAGGAGTCCTGTACGGATGAGCAGCGAAGAGGCATACTTTACCTTATCGCGGGCGAATGTCATCCGGATTTTATGAGAGCCGACGGCGGCGAACCATACAGGCGTTTTCAGGCATCTCTGGCGGTCACGCTGGAGCAGGCAAAGGTCAAGTGGTGCAAGGTTAAGGACCTGCGAGGAGCAAATCCGGAAGATTACGACGTTGTGTTTCTCGATACATATCTCGACGAGGGAATGCTGCTGAAAATGTATGGCGCGACCAACGTGATGGTATTGCCTTATCTTAATATGCAGCAGATATCAAGCGGCGTGCTTGCCGATACGCTGGGCTCGGGCAGGGTGGCAATTGCGACAAAATTCAGGTATGCCCGCGAGCTGATTTACTCAAACAAGCACTGCCCCGAAGGTCTTGTGATGGGTCGTTACATTCGTGGTATCCTGGTTGACCCGGCGGAGCCGTCGGTCGAGCAGATTGCCGCAGGGCTGGATTACATCGTATTTAATAAACAGCGTCGGCTGTTTATGGAAAAGCAGGCGCACCAGCGCGGCTACCAGATGAGCTGGAACAACACCGCATGGGCATTACTGCAATACATCGATTTCCTGCGGGAGGAGCACGAGATTGTCACGGGCCGAGGGATAACGTTTTCGCGACAAAAGCCATCGAAGTACGAGCACGTCAAACGTGCTTCCAGCGATGACAAATAACTGCTTGCGGGGACATTATAAAGCAACTTTTGCCTTGCCCGCACGCAAGGCCGCACCATATAGTAAAGCCATTACAATCATAACCGCCGCTATACAAAAGATTATCGACATTGTTCCCATCAGTGCGATGAGGTAATAGCCGGCAGCAAAGGTCCCCGCGATACTGCCTGCTGCGCCCCAGGCGTAGATGTCGCCCACGGTCCTGCCCGTGGGAAGCCCCCTTTCGAGCGCCATTTTAGCCACCACCGGACTGATTGTGCCCAGAAGCGCAGAGGGCAACAGGAATACAACTGCGACGTGAAGGAGTATTCTTGCAGGCCAGTTAAACTGCCAAAGCCATGTCCACCCTCCCACGAGGTTGTTTAATACGATGGTGGCAATGCAGGCGAAGGCGCAAATCGCAAAAAGTATGGACAGCACTTTGACAGGTTTGAATCGGTCTGCGAGTCGTCCGCCTGTATAGTTGCCGATGGTGATGCCCGCCAGGACGACGCCTATGACGCTGGTCCAGGTGTAAAGCGATGAGCCGAGGAACCGCGCGATTATTCGACCCGCGACAAGCTCGATAACCATAATGCAGAAACTCGATATGAACACCGTCGCGCAGGGGATAAACAGCGATTTCAGGGCTGAAGAGCTTGTTTTATTAACTTCGCTCATTGGTAAACCTTTCAAAACCTGGGTTTCATATCTTATCTAAAAAAGCAATCATACATTATTTGATTGTTTTTGGGAATCAATAATCATCCGGCGGGATTGCATATCCCGGCCTAATTTGTTATAAGCACGAGAACTATGGAAGTTGCGCAATTAAAAAGCGGAATAGCGGAGATGAAGGCCCGGGTTGAAAATATCCGGGACTGGCTTTGACCTGGCCGGCAAAAAATCGGAGTTTGCGCAATTACAGGAGAAAATGAGCAGTCCGGGTTTCTGGGACAATCAGGAAGTGGCACAGGGGGTGGTTTCCCGGCTAAGTGCGTTAAAAGCGATAATTGAGCCGGTGGAGGAAATCAGCAGGGAATCGCAGGATTTGACGGAACTTTTTGAATTAGCCGTTGAATCGGACCCTGAGGAACTGGTGCAATTAGAAGATGACCTGGCAGAGCTTGCCAAGCGCTGCGAACAGATAGAATTGACGGGCTTGCTAAACGGCCCTAACGATACAAAGAACTGTTTTTTCAGTATTCACGCGGGCGCGGGCGGGACAGAAAGCTGCGACTGGGTGAGTATGCTCTTGAGAATGTACACCCGCTACTTCGACGCCAACAAATATCAATATAGCGAGCTTGATATTACCCCAGGCGAAGAAGCGGGGATACGGTCGATAACGCTCCAGGTAAAGGGGCCTTTCGCATACGGGAAACTTTCGTGCGAAGTTGGCGTGCATCGGCTTGTCAGGATAAGCCCATTCGACGCGAATAAACGCAGGCACACCAGTTTCGCAGCGGTTGATTGTATTCCTGAATTCGATGAGGATATAGATATCGAGATAAAAGAAGAGGATTTGAAGATTGATTATTACCGCGCGGGCGGCGCGGGCGGTCAGCACGTCAACAAGACAAGCTCGGCGGTTCGTATGCTACACAAGCCAACGGGTATTGTTGTTCAGTGCCAGAACGAGCGGAGCCAGCACAAAAACCGCGCATACGCGATGAAAATGCTCAAGGCAAAATTGTATATGATTGAGCAGCAAAAGCGGGACGCCGAGATTGCAAAACAATACGGCGCAAAAGGTGAGATTGCCTGGGGTAACCAGATTCGCAGCTATGTGTTGCAGCCATACCAGTTAATAAAAGACCATCGCACCGATTGCGAGACAGGAAAAGTTGACGCGGTGCTCGACGGCGATATTGAGGAATTTATTGAGGCATATCTGCATCATCGCGCTAAAGGTAAACCAAACGCAAGAGCATCAAAAGTAAAGGCGGAAAAAAATGAAGAGGATAATTGAAGTTGAATTGAAAACCAGGCCGGCGGCATTGGCCGAATGCAAAACTCAGATGCTGGCTATAGGTCATTTCTCGGACGGCAAAAAACCTCTGCCGGAAATCATCGAACTGTGTAAAAAACTCGGCGGAGCTATCGAACAGGTCGTAAAACTCGGCGACTTCAAAGGAAAAACCGGGACCAGCGCTCTAATATACGGTAACAATCGTATAGGCGCGCAACGCGTGCTTATAGTTGGATTAGGCGAGCAGAAAAAGGCGACCATCGACACCATCAGACAAGCAGCCGCATTGGCAGCTAATAAAGCGGTATCAATGAAAGCCAAATCACTGGCACTTGCGATTCACAAGCCCTTTGGGGCAATATTTGATCCTGGGCTTTTGGCGCAGGCGATGGCTGAAGGGATATATTACGGGAGTTTCCGTTACGACGAATATATTACATCCGATGAAGACGGCAGGACTGATTCGCTTGTTGTCGAAGTGATTGACGATAACGCGGCGAAAATGAAACGGCTTGAGGAGGGGTTATTAAAAGGGGCTATTATCGGTAAGGCCCAAAGTTACGCCAGAGCGCTTGCGAACAGACCCGGAAACGTTATAAACCCGCCATCGCTTGCGGCGGAGGCGAAAAAACTCGCAAAAAACACAAAAGGGCTTAGCTGCAAAGTGCTCGACGAAAAGCAATTGGCCAAATTGGGTATGGGCGGAATTCTGGCGGTTGGCAGCGGGTCGAAAACGCCGCCGAGATTGATAATCGTAAAATACGCCCCGAAAGGCAAGGCGAATAAACTGCCTACGGTCGCCCTTGTCGGCAAGGCGATAACGTTTGATTCGGGCGGGATAAGCATAAAGCCGGCACAGAATATGGAACAGATGAAACTCGACAAGACGGGCGGCATCGCGGTGCTTGCGGCGGCAAAGGCAGCTGCGGAATTGAAACTGCCCGTAAACCTGATGGCGATAGTCCCCTCAGCGGAAAATATGCCAAGCGGCACAAGCTACAGGCCCGGCGATATAGTTACCACATACTCAGGCAAAACGGTTGAGATACAAAATACCGATGCCGAGGGAAGAATGATACTTTGCGACGCACTGCACTACGCCGTAAAACAAAACTGCGATGTGATTATAGATGTTGCCACGTTGACCGGCGCCTGCGTTGTTGCGCTGGGGACATTTATGGCGGGGCTGATGGGTAACGATGAGCAATTAAACAAAAATCTCGAAGAGGCGGCAAAGAACAGCGGCGAAAAGGTCTGGCAGCTTCCTTGCGGAGACGAATACGCAGATGAAATGAAAAGCAAAATAGCGGACCTGAAAAACAGCGGAGGCAGATGGGGCGGCGCGTGCACCGCGGCGGCGTTTTTGAGGCAGTTCGTCGGCGATAAAAAATGGGCACACTTAGACATTGCTGGTGTGGATTGTCTCGAAAAGCCGACAGCATCGGCGGCGGAGGGCGCAAGCGCATTCGGTGTTCGGCTACTGACAACGTATCTTATGAATCTTACAAGCGGAAAAAAAGGAAAGTGATATTGGCTGATTGATATGACAAAACAAAAGAAGAAAATAGATGAGGCAAAAATTGAAAAGGCGGTAAGGGAAATTCTTTCGGCCGTCGGCGAGGACCTTAACCGTGATGGCCTGAAGGATACGCCCGCCCGCGTGGCGAGAATGTATGGCGAGCTTCTGGCGGGTATGCACGATGACCCGAATACGCATATCAGCCGGGTTTTCAACGAGAACTACGACGAAATCGTGCTTTTACGCGACATACCGTTTTACAGTATGTGCGAGCACCATTTGATGCCTTTTATCGGTTCTGCTCACGTCGCGTATCTGCCCGCGGGTAAAATCCTGGGCGTAAGCAAACTGGCGCGAATTGTGGATTGTTTCGCGCGTCGTTTGCAGACGCAGGAACGGCTGACCTATCAGATAGCCGATTGCCTGATGAGCAATCTCAAACCGCAAGGCGTCGCTGTAGTTCTTGAGGCGGCGCATAGTTGTATGACGATTCGCGGGATAAAAAAGCCCGGCTCAGTGATGGTAACAAGCGCAGTTCGCGGGCTGTTCAGAAAAGACCCGAGAAGCAGAAACGAAATTATGAGCTTGATACACAATCGCAGCAGATAACAAAAACAAAAAGGAACCACAGATTGCACAGATTTCCGAGGCGGGCTCGTCGCTTCGCTCCGTGTCACTGATATTTATTTTCTGTGTTATCAGTAAAATCTGTGGTTAATAATCGCGAAATATGCACAAGCTGTGCCGCTACGTTCGATTTTCGATAAATCCGTTTTTGCCTGCCGACGAGGCGGGATTCAATTCGTTTGCCTCGAAGCCGGCCGGTGAAGGACTGGCTGTATTTCTCGAACTGGGAGTCGAGCTGACGGGCGAGGCAGACAAAGCAACCGGGCTGATTGTAAACGTCAGCGACATTGACCAGAAGGTACGGGAGTGCGCGGTTGGTGTTTTTGCGGAGAAGATAAAAGCCGACTATCGAGAGGCCCGGCATACCGGTTTCGATGAACTGGTTCGGCTTTTGAAAATTGTGTGGGGAAAACTTGCAGGCGAATTCGGCTCGGCGCAACTATCAAAATTGAGCTTGAAGCTGAGCCCTTTCAGGACGCTGACAGTGGATGATAAGGATTGTGCGATGGTCTATTACAGTGAAAAATTCGAGTTTGCGGCAGCTCATAAACTGTGGAATGAAAAATTCAGTGAGGAGCGGAATATCGAGGTTTTTGGCAAGTGCGCCAATCCTGCCGGGCACGGGCATAACTACATTGTCGAGGTAACGGTTAAATACCCAACAGGACAACCTTTTAAGACCGGCGATTTTGAAAAGGTGATTAATCAGGAATTGATTAAGGCCGTTGACCATAAAAATCTCAACGAGGATTTGCCTGAGTTTGGGCGGACAACCCCCACTGTCGAGAACATAGCCGTATTCGCGTGGAACAGGATTGCCGGCAAATTCGGCCCCTCGACTTCGCTCGGGACAGGCAAGACAACGGTATTGCACTGCGTTACCGTCTGGGAAACCGATAAGACATACAGCTCATATTACGGGTAACGATTTCCTGCCGCGAAAAAATGGCAGGCCAATTATTTGAACGGGGCAAAGCGTGACGAGAAAGCCGGATTTCGAAAATCTACTAAAAGTACTGCGCCGGGAGATACCAGGCAGGCCTACTCTGTTTGAGTTTTTCCTCAACGGACCATTCTATGAGAAACTCACAGGTCGGCTTCTTGGAGCGGAGGGTAAGGACTGGAAATGGGGGGCATTCAATCCTGTAGTAACAGAGGCGTTCAGGGTTGCCGGATACGATTATGTTACCGTTCTGGGTTCGGATATGAAGTTTGAGACCCCTGATATTGAGAGGAAGGCGACGATTTCGCTGAATGCCGGCAGCACAATCACCGACCGGGAAAGTTTTGAGTCATACCGCTGGCCTGACCCCGATGCTTTTGATTATTCCAGTTTGGAATCGGCGAAGAATTCGCTGCCTGCCGGGATGAAACTGATAGTTTATGGCCCGTGCGGGGTTCTGGAGAACGCGATTTCCTTAGTCGGTTTTGAACGGCTGTGTATGCTGCTGGCCGACGACGCGGATTTGACAAAGGACATATTTGACGCGGTGGGTAGGCGCCTGGTTCGGTATTACGAAATATGCGCCGCATTCGATACTGTGGGCGCTTTAATAGTGAACGATGACTGGGGGTTTAAAACGGCGACGATGTTCTCGCCCGCGGATTTGAGGCGGTATGTGCTTGGATGGACCAAAAAAATAGTCCAGGCAATCCACAAAGCGGGCAAACCTGCGATTCTTCATTCCTGCGGCAACCTTGACAGGATTATGTATGATATCATCGACGATATGAAATTCGACGCCAAGCACTCATACGAGGACGTTATTATTCCCGTTGAACAGGCATACGATAAATGGGGCGGAAGAATCGCGATATTGGGCGGCATAGATATGGACTTTATGTGCCAGTCAACCCCTGAGCAGATAAGACAGCGGTGCCGGGCGATGCTGGGTAGAACCGCTGCAAAAGGCGGCTATGCCCTCGGCACGGGCAACAGCGTCCCAGAATATGTGCCTTATTGCAACTATCTTGCGATGATTGACTGCGTGAGAACAAAAGATGCTGCCAAATTAGGATGGCGGTGAACTTAGGGCATGATTTTGGCGTATAGTTTGGGTCTTATAATATAGGTTTTTAGCAGAGGAGGAGCTAAAGCTATCTCCTTGATACGCCGATACTTATGTTGTGAATCAGTGAGGCAATTTTGCGTCTTGGCGAAAGTATCGCCGGCTGCTATAATTGCCCGTTTATCAGGATGTTGACGGTTTAATGTATTAAGTCCCTCGCAGGGATGCGATGGGTGTTTTTTTGCGCACCCGAGGGGGACGGAGTCCAGACGAAACTCATTGGTTAACTGTTTCATTTTGCCTGTTTTGAGTGAGGATTAATGAAGGCGTTGGTTACGGGAGGAGCCGGTTTTATAGGTTCCCATCTGGCACAGAGATTGGTCGCAGACGGCAACGAAGTGATTGTCGTCGATAACCTCAGCACGGGCAGCTTGAAGAATATCACGGCACTTGTTGGTAAGCCGGGGTTCGAATTCATAAAGGGTGATATCCGCGACGAATCAGTAATCGATTCGGCTGTAAGAAGGTGCGACAGGATATTCCACCTAGCAGCGGCGGTAGGCGTTCAGTTGATAGCCGATAGCCCCGTGCATACCATTGAGACGAATATCGCGGGCACACAAGTCGTTCTCGAAATCGCGAATAAATACAAGTGCCCGGTTTTCATCGCATCGAGCAGTGAGGTTTACGGCAAGAGCGAATCAGTGCCGTTTCGCGAGAATGACGACCTGGTCCTGGGCAGCACGAGTATGCCGAGATGGGCTTACGCGTGCAGTAAGGCGGTTGACGAATTCCTGGGTTTCGCGTTTTATCAGCAATACGGGCTTGATGTGGTGATAGGGAGGTTTTTCAATACGATAGGCCCCAGGCAAACGGGCAGATACGGGATGGTTGTGCCAAGGTTTATCGAATCGGCCCTCAAAAACGAACCAATACGCATATACGGCACCGGCAAACAAAGCCGGTGTTTTTGTTATGTTGAGGACGTCGTTGACGCCGTTATCCGGCTGATGAACTGCAGCAACGCGATGGGCGAGGTGTTTAACATCGGTTCGGATGAAGAAATTACCATTGAGGCCCTTGCCGACAAGATAATTGAAATCACAGGCAGCAAAAGCAAAAAGGAATTCATCCCATACGAAATCGCATACGGCAGGCCTATTGAGGATATGATGCGCCGCGTTCCCTGCCTTGACAAAATCAGGAATATAATTGACTGGCGGCCGAAACAGAAGCTGAATGAAACCATACGATTGATTATTGAACGATGAATAAACCACTATCATTACGGAAAAATTTTGCCTGGTCTTTCGTTGGCAGCACAATATTATCAGGTACTCAATGGGGAATGTTGATGACCCTAACGAAATTAGCCTCGCCTGTAGAAGTAGGATACTATACTCTTTCCTTGGCTATCACGGCTCCTGTAGTTCAGTTTTCCATGTTGCAGCTTAGAGCTATTCAGGCAACAGATGCACAGAACCTGAATGAGTTTAAGGATTTTTTGGGGGTTCGAATTATAACCAATATTGCAGCAATGATACTTATTCTTGGAATATTAGTAGGACTGCGCAAAGAATACAGTTTTCGAGTATATGTTCTTATTCTTATAGTTGGGATCACCAAAGTAATCCAATCCACAAGCGATGTGGCATACGGTCTTATGCAGAAATACGAGCGACTCGATAAAGTTTCGCAGAGCATGATTCTATATGGCCTGGGTGGATTTATTTTTTACTTTGCTGTTCTCAAAATAACTGGTGACCAGATACCGGCTTCGCTCTCGTTAGGATTATTATGGCTGTTGATTTTGCTATTCTTCGACAAACAAAATGTTGATAAACTTGACCGTTTCTCACCACGGTTTCGTTTAAAAAAGATTGTTTCAATCCTATGGCTTGGCGCGCCATTGGGTGTCGTAATGGGCATTTTGAGTCTCAACGCCAATATGTCACGTTATTTTGTTGAGGGGTTTCTCGGAAGTGAGAAACTTGGCTATTTCGGCGCCATGGCATACGTGGTTGTCGGGGCTTCGCAAATGGTTAATGCCTTGGGTCAAGCCGTTTCGCCGCGATTAGCAAAATATTTTTATTCCAATCGCCGCGCTTATGTAATGCTAATGTTCAAAAGTCTTTGTGTAGCTCTGGCTTTAGCAATTAGCGTCGTCTTATTTGCGATTTATTTTGGTAAGTCATTTCTATCTTTGGTATATACGCCTGAGTATGCTAAAAACCACGACGTATTTATTTGGCTTATGGTTGTGTCTGGAAGCACTATGCTGGCGTCAATTTTAGGTTACGGAATGACAGCAACCAGGCGTTTTAAATCACAAGTACCTCTGTTTTCGTTAACATGCCTGGTTTCTTTGCTTTCGAGTTGGCTGCTGACCTCAAGGTATCTTATGAAAGGGGCTGTTTGGGCAATGTTGATTGGGGTTGTAGTGCAGGGTTTAGGAAGTATAGTAATAATTTTGATTGCGTTAAGGTCGCCTCCAATAAAAACGACGTCTGATTTGGTATAATTATGCAGGAACAGGACAGACCCTTAAATCTCTGGAGTGCGTCAATAAATTGTGCTTATTATTTTAGAATATAACTGTCAATTACACTCAAATAAAGGGGACTGTGTTGGAAAAAACATGTAAAAATAAGTTGCGCGTGCTTGTAACCATCTCGACACCGGGAATGGGTGGTATTGAAAACCAAGTGCTGTATTTTCTGGAAAAGTACGATCATGAAAGATTTATCGTTGATGTGGTTTGCGGAAGAAGCACTGATGGAGCTTTGCGAGACAAATACATAGCGACGGGTACCCAGATGATACTTTGCAGATGGTCCAGATACGTGATACCCTATGTCTGGCGTATGATCAAGCTGCTGCGACACGGGCAATACGATGTGGTTCATGCTCACTCAGCCGAGGTCAGCGGTGCTGTAATGCTGGCGGCCAAGATTGCAGGTGTGCCAGTCCGAATTGCCTCTTATGATCATATCAAAACACATTGGCGAAATCCCGGATTTGTTAATAACATGGCAGTTGGTATTTTACAGGGGCTGACTCGCCTATTAGCTACAAGAATTTACGGCGATGCCGTTGCCTGCTTGGATGTATTTTTCCCCCACTGGAGAAAATACCCCGAACAATTTCAAATTTGTTACGACGGTATCGATATTGCTCGCTTCAACGAGACAATAAATCCATCTGAAATTCGCGATGAAATGGGGTTACCGATAGATTCTCTGGTAGTAGGACATGTTGGCGGATTTAGGAAAGTGAAGAACCATCAAACATTTGTTAATGTTGCTGAACTTGTGTCAAAGCATTTTGAAAATGTACACTTCCTGCTGGTTGGAGACGGGGAGTTGCAGCAAAAAATTAAGCTTGAAGTGACAAATCGAGGACTGAAGAATCGTTTTGTGTTTGCCGGCAACAGGCAGGATGTCCCGCGAATGTTGGCTGCAATGGATGTTTTTCTTATGCCTTCTCTGGATGAAGGATTTGGTCTTGCTGTAGCCGAAGCTCAACTGGCCGGTCTTTGTATTGTAGCAAGCAACCTGCCAGGTATTTCAGAAGCCATGTACCCCAAGATGCGGGAATTTTGCTGTGAACCTCTTGACTTTGCAAAAATGTCTGAACATGTAATCAAACTTCTGGAAGCACCGGAATTGCGAAGCAGAATCGGACGTGAAGCTCGTGAGTATGTTACCAATAATTTTTCCATAGATAAAACAGTCGAACAATTGGAAAACGATTATGAATCGCTCGCTGTTAATACTTGCCATGAAAAAGTCCATTACTCGGTTCGGAATCCATAAAAGTGCCGTAAACAGTTGTTTTGATAACATTTTAACCAGATACCCTAAAAACCCTTTGATGAAAAACTTTTATTTTATTGCTGTACTCTGCATTAGTTGCGAATTATTAGGAGCAGAAGGGGCATCATCGTCTGGAAATTTTAAGGACCCTAATGCAGTGCGCAGAGTTCTCTCCGGGGAAGAAACCGTGGCCAATGCGGCTTGGTGGGGATTTGAAAAAGAAAATTCAACCAGTGCAATCCAAGGCGCAATCAACTCAGGAGCCAAGAAGGTAATTATCCCCTACGTTGGAAAAGAATGGGTTGTTGATTCTATAAAACTTGTGAGTAATCAGGAAATAGTCCTCGACCCCGGAGTAGTCGTCATTGCAAAGAAAGGGTCATTCAAAGGCAAATTTGATTGTTTGTTTTCATTACGCAACTTAACTAATGTAACTTTAAGGGGCTATGGGGCAACTTTATCAATGCGAAAGACCGACTATAAAGAACCTGAGTACATCAAGTCCGAACATCGACACGTTTTGGAATTAATGAGTTGTGGTAATATTAATGTTATTGGTTTGAAGATGGAACATTCCGGGGGAGATGGCATTTTCATAACAAGGGATGAAAATTTTGTCCCTTGCAGGAACATACTTATCAGAGATTGCGTCTGTAATGACAACTATCGGCAAGGTGTCAGTGTGATTTCTGTGGATAAATTGCGAATAGACAACTGTGTTTTCAGTAACACAAGAGGAACATCACCTATGGCGGGAATAGACCTCGAACCTGACGATGGCGCGGATATGCTGGTTGATGTAGTTATAAGCAATTGCATTTCTGAAAACAACGGTGGTTCGGGATTTATAGCGAGCATAAGCCGACTTACTGAGAAGTCACGTGAAGTTTCTGTCCTTTTTGTAAATTGCTACTCGAGGAATTGTTTAGCACCTGGATTGCGGGTTAGGGCCGTCAACAAAAAAGGTCCTGGCGGATTGGTTCAGTTTGAAAACTGTGTCGCTGAAAACATGGTTTATTCTGGTATTTATGCAATCTGGGAGTTAACTTCTCCGATAAAGCTTTCATTTAGAAATTGTAAACTATATCAGGTTGCGACTGGAGAAGGAATATGCCCTATATCTCTGGAGCCGGGAGAGGTCAATCCCATAGAGCAAAGCGGCGGAGTGGAGTTTATCAATTGTTATGTGTATGACCTTAAAAACAGACCTTTTCTGAAAATAACTGATAACAAAAGCAATAAAACAGCCTACAATATCAGAGGCGACATTAATGTATACAGTCCTTACAGCGCAAAATTTGACCTGCCCACAAACGGCAGAGTAGAATCCCTCAAGGTCAATTCGTTCAACTTACAAGGTGATTGATAAAACATGACCATAATAATACTTATATTTTTGTCTATAGTAATTCCAATTTTAATAATGCGACCATTCAGTGGTTCACGGAAATTTCTGGTTTTAGTAATAATTCTAAGTCAGTTAGCAGCTATGTGCGCATGGCATTGGCTACTGGTTCATAGAACAGGACTCCCAATTATTTTTGATGTTCATAAAGATGAGGAACTTTATTACCGAATAACAGAACGTTTTGCCAGTTATCCCCCCTTTGGCGTAACGATAAGTGAAGCCAAAAAAGCGACAGGAGAATCTGTGTTTTTTGGGTACCAGTATATACTTGCTATATTCTGGACAATATCATCAGATCCTGTTCTTGCAATGAGAATATTCAAACTATTGGTGTTTTTCGCAGGTCTTGGTTGCTTGGCTCGCGTTTGGCTAAGAGATTTTGGCGAACGGGCTGCTTTCCTCGGGTTTATCGTGCTTAGCGTGTTCTGTACTACCGCCTTTTATTATAATTTTAGAAATCTTAAAGATGGTCTTTTGCTTTCTTTTTTCATGATTGTCATGGCGATTTTGGATACAATTTTTCAACCTGCGAGAGACCGTGTTTATTCAAGGACCATTCTTGGGAATACCTTCCTCTGGGGACTTGCATTGGCGATGTTGCTTGCAATAACAACCATCAGATTCTATCTTGCCGCCATGGTAATTTGCGCGATCGTGATGCATATAGTAATAAGGAGCGATGCCGGTATTAAAGGACGCATAACAGGTATTGTCCTTTTAAGCATTGCAATGCTTTGGGTCTTCAAAAGTAACGTTATGACCGCTACATTGCAGGAAGGGGAGCAGGCTTCCCAGGCCAAATATGGTGTTTACGGTCTGCTTCAGGCATTTTTAAGCCCGATACCATGGAGCGGTTATATCGAAAAATCGGTTGCTCTATTCCATTGCATTTACCTGTTGTTTCTGCCTTATGCAATATATGCTTTTTTCAAACATTTAAGAGACAATATCGACTGGCACCTGTTTTTATATGTTATGACCATGTATGTGGCCGGTGTGATAACCAGCGACCCACACCGTAAGCGGCTTATTATCTACCCCATTATGTTGGTATGGATATTAAGACATCTATCTAGTAAATGGCAGCAAGCAGATGAAACATTAAACTCAGAAGATGATTCTCAAACCAACAAGGAATTAGTCTGTCAAAACTAAATAAGTCTGGTATATTCTAAACATCTTCTGGAAGTATTTTACAACCAACAATATGTGCCTTAACAAATACCTTGTTCATGCACGATTATTTATTGAGATATAATAAAAATGACGAGTATAGCCGTAAGTTTGGAACAGCATTTTGTGGAATATCGAGGCGGCATCTATACAGATATTGCTTTTGCATATCCGTATTGGAGAGAATATCTTGAGATATTCGAAGAAGTTTACCCAATTGCCAGAGTACGAAGTGTCGATATATTACCTGAAGGGTGGCAACGGGCCGATGGCGAAAAGGTGCATTTTATTCGCATTACGGATTACCGTGGTTTTTGGGATTTTCTCCGAAAGATGAGTAAGGTCGTTTTAGATTGCAGAAGGGCTACACGTTACGATACCTGTTATCTGTTCAGGGGAGGAACAACCGGGACCATCTGCAGTTTTTTCCTGCGAGTTGCCCACAGACCTTATGCCGTGGAAATCGTAGGGCATGCAAGTGAATCCGTTGTGATGCTTAAAAATCTGCAGTTTTTTGGTCTGGCTAGGATCATCGGATATATATGCCAAAAAATCGCCATATATCGGGTTCGCAAAGCTGTTTGCGCGAGTTATACAAGTTGTTATCTCAAGCGCCTATATCCGACCAAAACCAGCACTAATGAGTGGGTGTTCAGCAGCGTTAGGCTTGATAAAAGTGTCATTTTGGGTCCTAAACATACAGAGCAGTTTAATGCAAAACCTTTTACGATTGTGTCTGTGGGAAGAGTCGAGCCGGAAAAAGGACATATTGTACTCATTCATGCAGTTGAACAACTGGTTCACTCAGGATATAATATCAGTTTAACTATAATCGGTCCAGGTTCTGAGATTGACAACCTAAGAAAATATGTCTCAGAACATGGGTTATCACAACAAGTAACGATATACGGCCCTGTGCCTTGGGGACCAGATTTGTTTGCGGAAATAGATAAAGCATGTATATTCGTGTTGCCTTCGTTTACTGAGGGAATGCCTCGTGCATTGATAGAAGCCATGGCCAGAGGATTGCCAGCTATTGGCTCGGATGTAGGAGGCATAAAAGAGTTGTTATCCGAAAAATACCTGGTGCCCCCAAAGGACAGCAAGGCGATCGCTGCAAAGATTGCTGAGATGATTGATGATATCCCACGGCTAACCATGGCTTCAAATGAAAACTTTCAAAAGGCTTTGGAATACAGACCGGAGATAATGAATCAGCGAAAATTGGCCTTTTGGAAATGCATAAAGGATACTTGCCGTTCCAAGTAAGCAACTTATGAAACAGTTATTATATCAGTTGCGTTACGCAATCCCTCTTTGGTTCGTCTGGTTGATCACAAACTGGCTTCCGGAAAATAGAATCACTATACGTATACGTGGTCTGTTAATGTCGCCTTTCTTCGGCAAGTGCGGCAGAAATTTTAGGGTTGCACGCAATGTTACTTTTCTGAATTCAACAGGTATCAATATTGGAAATGATGTTTATATTGCAACTGGCTGTTGGATTGACGGAATTGGCGGCCTGACAATCGAGGATGAAGTAGAAATCAGCCCCTTCGTTGTTATAACGACAAGCTCGCATTGTTTCAGAAATGATTCCGTCAAGGGAGGAGGTTCTCGAAGTGGTCCGGTTATAATTGGCCTGGGTTCTTGGATTGCTTCACATGTAACAATTGCCGCTGGAACAAAAATAGGGCGAGGAACAATCGTTGCCGCCAACGCAGTCGTTTCGAAAGATTTGCCGGACAATATTTTTGCTGCTGGCGTGCCAGCAAAGGTGATTGGACCAAGAGTGGATAAAAAACCAGATATAATAACCAGGTTTGAACGTCTTAAAGATTAATAAATCTTCCACCATGGATATACCAAACCCAAAACTGTGTATAATTACCACCATCGCCGGCTCAATAAAATCTTTTTATCGAGGGCAAATTGACGCCCTCAACAGGGCGGGGTTCAAAACGACGGTTGTTTGTGCGTACGATGCGGCACTGGCTTCAGAGTTGCCTGCCGATACCGATTTTGTGCCCGTAAACTTTTCGAGAGTCATAAGTCCCTTCAAAGACATAATCGCCTTGTGGCAGTTGTTTCGCCTGTTTCGAAAAAGAAATTTCGACATCGTTCAGTACAGCACGCCAAAAGCCGCCCTGTTAGCTTCTATCGCCTCTTTTACAGCACGTGTTCCGATACGAATATATATTCTGTGGGGACTTTACTATACCGGCACGAAAGGATTTGGGAAATTTATTCTGAAATCTTTTGAGAAAATTATTTGTTGTCTCAGCACGCATATTGTTCCCATTGCTCATGAGATGGTTGCATTCGCAGAAAGTGAAGGGCTGGCGCCCGCAGCCAAATGTGAGGTAATGCTTAACGGCAGCGCCAAAGGGGTTGATTTGCAGCTATTTGACCCGGACAAATATCGCGATGCCGGCAGGCACGTAAGGGAGCAGTATAATATACCTGCGGAGGCTGTTGTAATTGGCACAATGGCGCGACTAACAAAAGACAAAGGCATCTGCGAACTTGTTACTGCTTTCGAAAAGCTCGCACGAGATATTCAAACTATCCACCTGTTAATTGTCGGCGAACAGGAAACAAAAGACCGATTACCGCAGGATATAGGGCAGATGATAACCAGTCACCCGAGGATTCACGCTGTCGGCCGGCAAAATATGCCTGTGCCATATTTTGCAGCTATGGATATTTTTTGTTTGCCCACGTATAGGGAGGGATTTGGGGAAGTGAATCTGGAGGCGCAGGCAATGAAACTGCCGGCTGTATCGACAAATATCGTTGGGCCGCGAGAATCTATAGCAGACGGCCAGACCGGCTTTCTTGTAGAACCAAGAAACAGTGAAGCGCTTATACAGCCGCTAAGAACACTTATTTTAGATGCCGCGCTCAGGAGGCAAATGGGTGATAAGGCAAGGCAGAGAGTCGAGCAAATGTTCGACCAGAATGATATGATAGAAGCTGTGGTCAGACATAGACACAAGCTAATATCAGATGAAGAAAAAAAATAAACCTGTTTTTTTATGCTGTCAATCAAAATAATATGAGCAACACTGCAACTAACAATAAATCTGTTATAATATTTTTCGTTGCCGCTATCGCGGTTATCACCTTGATAATGATAGTGAGCAGGCGAAACTCACCGATGGCTGATGAGCTGCGTTTCCCTCTCAATAACGGCGTGGCAGAGCTGTCGAGCAACAATGATTCGATTACAGCCGTCTGTCAGGATGGAAAATTCTATGTCTGGGAATGGTCGAAGCTGGCCAAAAAACCGCAAGTTTTGACTTTAGATTCGGACCAGGCATTTCTAACAAACGCTGGCCTTGTAGTTTCGCTAAAGCGATTTCAACCGAATGCGATTGTAATTACTGATATACACAATCAACAGCACAAAGATATTCCGCTGAAACCAGATATTAGCCACACATTGATGGGGGCAAGCCGCGACAAAAATTATATAGTAGCGTCACTGAGCCGCTTAGTCGGCAATAACAGTTCCACGGAAAACTATCAGCTTGTGACCGTGGACCCGAATCTTGGTCGCGTCGAAACGATAGCGGAAATCAACCCATCTTCAGCGACACGGTTGTCTAAGCTGGCGGTATCCGACGACGGCTCTCTGGCGCTGATGACGGGCGAGCAGGATAAAAAAGGATGGATTGTGCTTGTCGATGTAAAAAACCGTAAGGTGGTATGGGAAAAGCATGTTACGGATGTTGATAGATTTCACAGCGGGGTCTTTTCACCAAATGGGAATTTAATTTACGTAAGAGGCAGTGACAGCGACGTCTGGAAGATAGAGACGCTTTCCGGCAAAATCACGGGACGCCTGAAGCCTCTGATTGAAAACCAGAAAAGCACTGTTAGTTCAATGTCGACCCAGGATATGGCGATAAGTTCAGATGGCCTGGTTGTTGCTTCGATAGTTCATATGACCCTGTATATGTGGGACACTCAAACCGGCAAGATAATTGCACACCTATCGACTGGTCACAAGGTAATAAATGGGCTTGTTCTCTCCCCGGACGAGCGATTTGCGGCCACTTCGGCCATGCGTCAGGGAGACACAATAAGAATATGGCGAGTACCCCAACATTAAGCAAAAAATGAACAACAGATTAAAGCAAGTGTCGGCCTCACGAAAAATTCAATTATTTATAAAAAGTGTTATAGATGTCATAGCAGCAGCAGTGGGGCTGGTTTTGTTATTTCCGCTGTTTGTCTTGATTTCCGTTGCGATTAAGCTTACAAGTAAAGGACTTGTGTTTTTTCACCAGGACCGGGTGGGCATAAACGGTCGGATTTTCAAACTGCACAAGTTCAGAACAATGGTGGTGGGGGCGGAGAGTATTGGAGCCGGCCTTTCGGTCGCAGGCAACGACTCGCGTATAACAAAAGTGGGGGCGATATTAAGAAAGACGAGCTTAGATGAGCTGCCGCAGCTTTTCAACGTGCTCAAAGGGGACATATCTCTTGTAGGACCCCGCCCAACGGTTCCTCAGCACCTGGAGTATTACGGCGAGTTTGAACGTCGTCGGCTTGAAGTCAAACCGGGGATTACGGGGCTTGCGACGGTCTGTGGCCGAGCGAGTATACCCTGGTCACAACGAATAAAATACGATGTGGAATATGCTGACAACTTCAGCTTGTGGCTGGATTTAAAAATCTTAATCAAGACCGTTTGGATTGTCCTGAGGGGTCAGGGAACTTACTATGACCACAAAAAATACGGCCCCGCATTCGACCTGGTTAAGCGCGACGCCTCAACAGACCCCGGCCAAAATGAAATTGAACGACAGTGATTGTTTGGGCCTCATTACTAAAACAAAAAAGCACATTCGATATCGATAATTCAAGCTCAGCTAATGGATAATAAAGACAAAACTAAACTGCAACGTTTGTGCTTGGCGAACATTCCAAGCCCCTTGATTCCAATGCGTGGTTTGGCCGATAAGACGAATGTAAAATCGCTGTATATCAAAAGAGACGATCTTTTGGGGCGTATTCTTGGCGGGAACAAGCTGCGTAAGCTCGATTACATTATCCCTCAAGCGAGGAATGAAAAAGCCGACTCGCTTATTACTACGGGTAGTTTCGAATCAAATCACGTTTGCCTGACTGTCAGCGCAGCGAAAATGCTGGGTATGGAAGCAGGTGTGGTTCTTATGGGGCCGGAAGGGCATACGCTAAAAACCTTTAATGAGAAGATTCAACGGGAACTTGGTGCGACCATTAGAACTGTATCTTTTAGGGAAGGAGACCTCAAGAGTCGTTCTCATCTAGACGAACGCGTAGCGCAGCAGGTAAAGAAGCTTACAAAAGAATTCAAAGCAAAGGGTAAACAGCCATTTTTCGTCCCGCCTGCCGGCTGCTGCCTGGAGGGGACTTATGCCTTCGTCGAAGCATTCGAAGAATTGGACAGCCAGATGCAGGCGGAAGGACATCACAGCTACGATATTGTGCTGGCCGTGGGGACAGGCAGCACCTTTGCCGGGCTTTGGTGTGGCACTCAGCGTTCGCAGTCAGATGTTAAAATTTATGGCATCAGCATTGCAAGGTTGAATCCACGTTGTCGCAGCGAAACGATTAAGGCGGCTGAGCGCGTATGTTCATATCTGGGACTCGATATTCCGAAAGCCGACGAGCTTAATATAATCGATGAGTATATTGGCGATGGTTACGCCAAACCAACGGTGTGGTCTGAACGCGCGATTAAAACCGCTTTGGAAACAGAGGGCCTTTTACTCGACCATACATATACCGGCAAAGCGATGGGAGCAATGCTAATGATGATAGAAAAGAAACAACTGGGCGATAGGCCCGTCGTTTTCTGGCACACGGGTGGTGTGGCGGGCGCTATAGATTCCTTTGGGCATTAACAGCCGGTTTAACAATTATTGTTACCACAAGAGACGCAAGGTATGAAAGAAGAAGTCATTATCAGGAGTGAAAATTACATCCTAAGGCCGCTTAAAGAGCAAGACCTGGAGCTGAAAGTGAAGTGGATAAATGACCCTGATGTTCACGCCTACCTTCATTATGACGTTCCTCTTAATCTGGAAAAAACCAGAATATGGTTTGAAAAAGCCGTTAAAGATGATTGCCGCTATGACTTCGTAATTGAAACACTGGAGGGTTTGCCAATTGGTATCATTGGCTTGATTGGAATAAACAAAAAAGACAATACCGCGGAAATTTATATAGCCATCGGTGAAAAATATTGCTGGGGCAAGGGCGTCATGTTCGAGACCGAAAAAACGCTTATCAAATGGGCGTTCGACTATTTAAGTTTGGATAAAATATGGGCGCAAACAAGAAATGTAAACATTGCGAGCATCATAACAATGAAAAAGCTCGGTTTTAAAATCGAGGGAACTTTACGAAAAGAAAAATTAGTATCGGGCAAAAGAGTGGATATACTTCGCCTCGGCCTCCTGAAAGAAGAGTTTAAGCCGGTATGAATCTTCATCATATTGCGTATGTCTGTAAAAACGTCGAACAAAAAGCGGAAGAATTTTGCCAACTCCTCGGATACAAAATCGAATCATCTCCCGTTATTGACGAAAACCAGAACGTTCGGATTTTATTTCTGGTTCACCGGGATGGTTCCCGTCTTGAGCTGCTCGAACCATACGGCCCCAAAAGTCCCGTGCGTAAGTTCCTTGAAAAAGGCGGCGGGCTGTATCATTTGTGCTTCGAGGTGGATGATTTGGAAGCAACCCTGCGCCAGATTACTTCCAATAACCAGGCCTATATAGTAAAACAATCGACCGCTGCGCCGGCAATCGAGGCAAGGCGAGTTGCTTTCGTCGTTACGGCCAGGAACGACCTTATTGAATTTGTTGAAAAACAGTAATGGCTGATTGTGATGGATTGGGAATTATTTAAAAAACTTAAAGGTGATGAGGGCTGGCTTGTAATACGCCGGGCTGCAAAAACCATTCAGGATGCCCTGCGGCAGAAGATGAGGGAATTCAAACATCAGGCCGATATTGCGTTTGTTTCTTCTTATACAGCGGACCCACTTGCTGATTATGTGCAGGTTTTCTCTGCTCAAAATGATTTGGCGATAAATCAGTATATCGCCCCATACGGGCAGTTTAATCAGGAATTACTCAATCCCCAAAGCGAGTTGTATCGCGCCTCTCCGCAAATCACGTTTCTGTTGATTGAAGCCGAATCTGACGCCATTGATGAACAAGCGTTGCGCCTTGGGGGATTAGTTGACACGTTTTTAAAGAATTCAACGGGCATCCTCGTTATCAATACTTTCCCCGCGTGTTCGTCCTGGCCTTTGAATGTCCTGCCTGACCAGCGTCGTATTTTAATTGAAAAGCTTAACGCTGGCATAATCGAACGCTATCAAAACCATCCTCGAATACAGATTCTCGACCTCGATGCCTTAGTCGCCTATTTCGGCTACCAAAACGCGATGTCCCCCCAGATGATGAGTATGGCCCGAATCCCGTTCAGCGAAGCGTTCCTTGCGATGCTCGCCCGCAGGATTGTATCACATATTGTCGCTACCAAAGGGATTGCCCGAAAATGCCTTGTCCTCGACTGCGATAACACCCTTTGGGGTGGAATCATAGGCGAAGACGGCCTCGACGGTATTCAAATCGGCCACGATTCGCCCGGCCGCGAATATCTCGAATTCCAAAAAACCATCCTCGAACTGTATGAGCAGGGGATAATTCTCGCCATCAACAGCAAAAATAATCCCGATGATGTTATGCAGGTTATCAATAAGCACCCTCAAATGCTCCTGCGCGAAAAGCACTTCGCTTCGATTATGGTCAACTGGGACAACAAGCCACAGAATATGCAGAAGATTGCCAAGCAGATAAACATCGGCTTGGATAGCATCGTCTTTATCGACGATAACCCTGCCGAACGAGAGTTGATGAGACAGTCACTACCACAGGTCGAAACGCTTGATATGCCTGCCGACCCTTCGTTATTCGCTCGAACTTTGCGCGAAACTGGCCTCTTTACCCGTGCATATTTGACCGAAGAAGACAAAAATCGCGGCCAGATTTACGCTGCCCAGCGTCAGCGGGAACAGTTCCAGCAGTCCTGTGCAACACTCGAAGATTTTCTCAAATCACTTGAAATGGTCGTCTCGATTCATCCCGCGGGCAAAGAGGACATCAAACGCATAGCACAATTGACTCAGCGAACAAACCAGTTTAACCTGACCACCCGCCGATATACCGATGCCGATATTGCCGCGATGGCGCAAAACCCGGCCTGGCGAATTTATATCCTTGGCTTGAAAGATAAATTCGGCGATAATGGAACGGTAGGGCTGGCCCTGATAGAAATCCAGCCGAAGCAATGGCGAATAGATACATTTTTGATGAGTTGCCGGGTCATTGGCAGGCAGGTCGAAGATGCCCTGGTTGACCGAATTTGCCGGGACGCGGCCAAGGCAGAGAGTACGAGCATTTCCGCCGAATACATTCCCACGGCCAAAAATAACCTGGTAGCAGGTTTTTGGGATAAAATGGGCTTCGAAAAAGAAAACGCGGATGCGCACCGGGTTCGATATTCGAGGCAGTTAAAAAATTATCAACCGCCGCAATTTTTATACCTTAAAATCGTATGATAAAAGACAGATTGGAAACCATATTCAGGCAGTCATTTGAAATAGAGCAATTCACCGAAGATTTATCTATTGATAACGTCCCCGGCTGGGATTCGATGGCCCACGTCGGCCTGATTCTCGCCCTTCAAAAAGAATTCGCTGTGTCCATTCCCCCCGCTGATGCGATTGAGTTAATCAGCGTGAAAAATATTATTCGGTATCTGGCAAGTCAGATTTCCCGATGACAAATGATAATTGTAAAATAATTAAAGTTGCTTGCCCTTTGTGCAAATCTATCAATACTAATTGCCGCAGAAGATATTCCGATTATTCATTTTTTTCATGCAAGAACTGCGAGTTAGAGTTTGTTCATCCATTTAAAGGGACAGGTGATGTTTTTAATAATTATTCTTGGACTTTACCCTACACACAGCAATATGCTCATTATTTAAATATGGTGAAATATTCGGTGACAAAAAAAATTGAAATTGCGCAAAATATAACAAATAAAAAAATTGAAAGTTTTTACGATGTAGGCTGTGGTAATGGGTCGCATTGCGAGGCCGCTAAAGAATTGGGATTAATAACAAATGGTAATGATATCGATCCCACAAATGTCAATTTTGCGAAAAATCGCGGTCTCAATGTTTCTCTCGGCTCTCTGGAAAATTTAAATACAATTGAAAAATATGACTTTGTTCATGTCAAACTGACTTTTCACCTTTTGGAAAATCCTATTGATATTATTCAAAAATTAAAACGCATCCTTTCGCCTAAAGGCGTAATATTTATTGATTTGCCAAATCAGTCAAGCATTTATTCCTTATTGCGTAAAATATTAATTAAGTCTGAATATGGCCAACTTCAACCGCCCGCAAGAAATAGAGCATATCATTTAAGTACCATTAAATATTTAACTCAAAAAACCGGTTTGAAAATAACAAAATGTGTTTATTTTTGTGTTGGTGACCCGATATACTACCCGTTACTACACTTAGACATTGAGGCAAAAATCATATCTTTATTATCTAAACTTGGCATAAGTCCATTAATTGGTTTTTATTTAACCGTTATGGAGTAATAATAATATGGTCGATAATCAATATCCTCCCGTATTTGTGACATATGGTTGGTGCCGAACGGCATATGCGGCTGTCTTGTCGTTAGGCAGGAGGGGAATAGATGTTCATGTCAGCGATGCATCGTCTTCTGCAATGTCTCGCTACTCGCGATACTGCAAATCATACGTCAAGGTGCCTGATTTCTTTGTTGAACCGGAGAGATACTTTGATGCGATCTGCGAGGCACTTAAGAAAACAGGTGCGGGGGTATTGCTTCCCGCGCACGAAGATGTTGGGATATTCTGCCGGCGAAGAAACGAGTTGCCCCCAGGCGTTCGTGTAGCTCTGCCGAACTTGGAAACCTACAGGGTGGCCGAAGATAAATTGGCGGTTCTCGATGTAGCCCGCCGAGCCGGCTGTCCCGTTCCTTCCACCACCGAGGCAAGCTCATGGAACGAAATAGAGAAACTGTTACGTTCCGTAACCTGGCCGGTTGTGATAAAAACACACATTGGCAATAGCGCAAAAGGAGTCCGTATTGTTCATAACAGAAATGAGTTTCTCGCCCAATACAGATATATGGTCGAAACATTTCACTTGTCCGAGGGTAGATGGCCTGTTGTACAGGAGTTTTTGCCGGGCGAAGCGGCGGGCGTCTGTGTATTGTATCAGAACGGTCGATGTATTGCCGGTTTTGCTGAACGATACCTGCGTTGCAAAGAACCGGGTAAATTCGGCACCTCGACGCTGCGGGAGTCACTTGCTGACCAAAAACTGGTGTCCCACGCTATTGCCGTGATGGACAAGCTGAAATGGCACGGGGTGGCACATCTTGATTTCATAGCGGACAAGGACGGGGACTTTAAACTAATAGAGATAAATCCTCGCCTTTGGGGTGCTCTGGCGCTATCCGTATTCTCAGGGGTCGATTTCCCTTATTTGTGGTATCTTACTGCAATGGGAGAATCTGTCGAAAAACAGAACCCGTCGGGATACCCGCCGATAAAATGCAGGTGGATAGTTGGCGACTGTATGGCATTTATGGGGCTTGTTAGACGAGGGCTGTTCGCTGAGGCGATGCGGGTTCTGGTCCCACAGCGAAAGTGTTTCCATGACGATTTTGTCTTGTCCGACCCGTTGCCCTTCATATTTGAAATTACCGACTACGCCGCGAAATACATTAAATCCGGTGGCTCAACGAATCCTGTCTCAGAGGGAATGATAAGGTGAATAAGATGTATTATGAAGTGCGGATTTGAATTAAACACGCAACTTGACGGCCCTGGAGTGAACCTGAAAATTTAGAATCATTTAAAATACGACATGTTCAATATCATTATCGCCTTAAGGTTTTTTGTGAATCGCTCCCCGTAAACCCTCCATTTTCAGAAAACCCAGTCGCCAGACAACTAAAAACGATACGACAAAAATAGCAGTCAATGGAATTAGGTTATACGGCGTCGAAAGCATCGAGGTTAAAAGACCTGCTAATGCATACAGGCCAGCCAGCAGATAGCATATACCAACCGTTCGTTTCAGAGGTACGCCCCTGTCAATCATCTGGTCATAAATGTGGCCGCGGTCCGAGATAAACAATGGCCTTTTGTTGAGCAGCCGTCTTAACAAAGCGGTGCCTGTATCCACTATCGGCAGTCCGAACACAATTATAGAGGCAATCCACCATCGCGGAGCTTTACGGGCGAACATCATCATCATCGCTGCGACAACAAACCCGAGCAACATGGAGCCGGCATCACCCATAAAAATTTTGGCGGGATACCGATTGAAGGGCAGAAACCCTAAAACTCCGCCCATCAGGGCAAGACAAACTACAACTCTGACAATATCACCCTGGCTGCTGAATGCGAAAGTGGAACGCTGGATTGCAAGCAAAAGCATTCCGACTGCGATTATAACAGTTACCCCCCCGCACAAACCATCAAGCCCATCTAAAAGATTAAGCGAGTTGGTCGCGCCAATAACAAACAAAATAACAACCGGAATACCAATCGCTATTTCGGTAGCATCCGACATCTGCCAGCCAAAAGGCCCGACAATTTCGCTAAAATCCGGCAGGATTCCAGCCTGCATAATTGGCACTGCGGCAAGAATCTGGCCGAACATTTTTTTCGCGGGACTGATATCGAAAATGTCATCGATAACGCCAACGAAACAGGATATAGCGGCCCCGGCAATTATACCGAAAAACCGCCGCATTACTATTGGCAGAACGGGTTCGTTGCGGACAAGATAAACACCGCACAATATGCCGACGAAAAAACCGATTAACACCCCGATGCCGCCAAGGTAAGCAACTGGTTTTTTATGCGTTTTGACAAGGTCGTCCGGTTTGTCAACTATGTTGAACCGAAGCGCAATCGCTTTGCATAACCACGTGGCAATCAATGCACAGGCGAAAGACGATAACAGGACGGGCCAAAACTGAACAGACCAGTCAAGCGGTCTTTTAGGCCCAAGCAGTTCGTTGAACATATCGTTCACACTAAATCCTCATTCAAGCACAAAAACTTCCATTGCCCATTATGTAAGATTCTACAATTTTACGCTGACTCGTCCAGAAAAAATATTTGGATGTCCGGCGATTTCAACGTATAATTAACTAACTTTTAGATGTGACTGTTGGTAATAAGAAAATTGCAATAAATAATCCGCCATGTGCGTCTAACAGTCCGGATTATATCTATGACAGGAAACGAATCATAAATGCGTGTGCTGCTCTCCAATGTTGGGAGACGTGGTTACCTCGTTAAGTACTTCAAGCAGGCATTAAGGGAAGCCGGTGAAGTATGGGGGTCGGACAGCAATCCTTATACCCCTGCGTTCCAATATTGCGACAATGTTTTGCTGGCACAGAAGGTGGAGACGGCGGACTATGCCGATAAACTCCTCTCTCTGTGCATTAAAAACAAGATTGATATGGTCGTGCCGCTGATAGACCCTACTCTGGAAGTTCTTGCGCCACATCGTGACAAGTTCCGCAGCAAAGGTGTTATGGTGGTAGTTTCGCCTGTCAAAACCATTGAAATCACTTTCGACAAATACAAGACCCATCTTCACGCCAAAAAGGCCGGAATCGCGGTTCCTGAAACGGTTACTACCATAGAAGAAGCACTCAAGCTTATCGCCGATGGGAAACTGTCCTGGCCTGTTATGGTAAAACCACGAAAAGGCAGCGCATCGATGTTTATCAATTGTTGTCGCAATGAAAGCGAGCTGAAACTGGCGTTTCAGAACTGCCCGGAGCCATTGATTCAGGAATTTGCTCCCGGCGAGGAATACGGTTACGATATTTTCTCGGACGGCGATTTCAAACCCATTAGCGTCTTCTGCAAGCAGAAAATTGCTATGCGGGCCGGCGAAACCGATAAAGCAGTCAGCGTCAACGATAAAAAACTTATAGATTTGGGCGTTAAAATAGCCCAGGCCTTTCCCGTATTTGGGCCGGCAGATGCGGATGTCAAAATGGGCAAAAACGGACCGTTGTTGCTGGAGATTAACCCGCGTTTTGGAGGGGGCTATCCCTGCTCTCACCTGTGCGGAGCCGATTTCCCCGCCAAGCTGATTGCCCTATGCAAAGGGCAGAAACTTTCGCCGGACATTGGTAATTATCCCGCCGGCGTTTATATGTTCAAACAGGATGAAATAATATCCCCCACTGCCGACGAGCTGAAAAACATTGCCCGCGAACATGACCCAAAGGCCGTTTAATACTCTCGTGTGCCATTGGGGCATTTCCCGTTAAGAGGTATCATTGGTGAGTAGATATTTAGCCGGCTTCGTAATACTAATAGGGTTACTTTTTTGCACAATTGCCGCGGCACTGGAACCCAACGAAATACTGGTTATCGTCAACAAGGATATTCCGGCGTCGGAAGAGCTGGGACAATACTATTGTCAAAGACGCAATGTCCCAAAAGAAAATATCCTGGCCCTGTCTCTTGGAAAAACCCTTGCTGATTCGATTAGCCGGGATGATTACGACAAAAATATCGCCGAGCCGATTCGAAAACGCATTGCTGACCAGGCGCCAAGGCAACCAATCCGGTGCCTGCTTACAACATACGGCGTGCCATACAAGGTAGGTCCTCGCGGGCCACTAAAAGACGAGCAGGAACGCATCACACAACTCGAAGCAACTGCCGGGGAATATGAAAAACAACTCAAGAATTCGCACCTGGCGGATGTGAACGCCATAATCAACAAGGAGCTTAGCAGATTAAAAAGCGAAATTGACCGGATTTCAGGCAGGGAAACCGGGGCGAGCGTTGACAATGAGTTATCGATGGTATTGTTCGGCCCCTATGAGCTTTATCGCTGGCAGCCAAACCAGTGGAACAGGCATAGCAATTATCCCGAAGGCCTGATTCTGGATGTTATGGTTTCACGCCTCGACGGCCCCTCTCCGCAGATTGCCCGCGGACTCATCGATAAGGCGCTATATGCCGAAAAAACCGGCCTGCACGGCTTCGCTTACATCGATTCTCGCGGTATCCCCGACGACAAACAGCCCGGCTCTTACGGCAGTTTCGACCAGAAGTTGCGTAATCTGGCGGTTTTATTGCGTTTTCGCACGACTTTGCAGGTCAGGGAGGAACGAACCGAAAAGCTTTTTGAGCCGCACAGTTGCCCCCAAACAGCGATTTACTGCGGCTGGTACAGCTTGAAAAAATACATCGATTCCTTCGATTTCGTGGATGGTGCGATAGGTGCTCATATCGCCAGCTTCGAGGCGATTGACATTCGGGACCCAAACAGCACCGAATGGTGCCCTTCGATGCTGGTTCACGGCGTTACTGCGACTTTTGGCCCCGTGGCGGAACCATATCTCAGCGCATTCCCGGATCCGGAAGAGTTCTTTCTTGAATTAATAGAAGGCAAATGCCTCGTCGAGGCATTCTACCGCTCACAGCCGTTTTGCTCCTGGCAAATGATGCTTATCGGCGACCCCCTTTATACCCCCTTCGCCAAAAAAGGTTCCTGAGTCGGGCATCAATGATATGCGTATAAGATAGTTACGGGATGCCAGAAAGTGGAGCCATTTGTCCGAAACCTCTGCTTTGTAAACAATTTTCGGTATTGGTATATGCGTTGAGACAAACAGCGTAATAAAATAAGACACTGCAACTGCGATTGTTATCTTATGTCTGCCAGTCAGCCCCACAGCCACCTCTGATTTTTATTGAATATTGATAATTGATAATTTGCCGCCGACGGTCATAATAATCGATTATCAGTTATCAAACGTAAATTATCAATAAGGAGCAACGCTATGTTGCAGTCGATAGTCGAGTTTTTCAGAAGCACAATTACCGAACAGGTGGCAGGTCATCCGGTCTGGTTTATTGTCGGTTTCGCAGGACAGGTGACCTTCGGCGCGAGATTCATTCTCCAGTGGATAGTCAGCGAATACAAAAAACGTTCTCACGTCCCGGTTGCCTTCTGGTACATTTCTATCATTGGCAGCGTCATCCTGCTGACTTATTCAATTCACCGCAGGGACCTTATTTTTATGCTCGGCCTTTCTCTTAATACCCTGATTTACGTGCGAAATCTTCACCTGATTCACAAACACGGGACAAAAGAGCCGGCCGGCAGCCCAGGTTAAAAATTTTGCCAAATTAAATTTGGAGGCCCATAATTATGAGATTGAACGGAGATTCGAAAATTACGAACGGCGTTTTATCCGCCAGCTGCTATCTGGCTGTTTTACTCATTGTCGCACTGTCCGCCTTTGGCGAAACACCGAGACGGCTTCACCCAGGTGAACAGAAAGTCTTTCAACTCCCGGAACCAAACAAGTCGGGCGCGGTCAGCGTGGAAACGGCGATTAATACCAGGCGCATCGCTCGGCAGTTTGCCGATAAGCCGCTAAATTACGCTCAGATTGGACAATTGCTCTGGGCGGGCCAAGGCATAACCGACATGCAGCAGATGCTTCGGGCAGCCCCCTCGGCTGACGCCTTATATCCAATCGAGCTTTATCTCGTCACGCCTGAAGGCCTGTTCGTTTATAATCCCGAAGGACATTCGCTTAAGCAGATTTCCACCCTCGACCTGCGAAAACAGCTTTCGGCTGCCGCCCCCGGACAGGGGCCAGTAGAAGATGCCGCCTGTGATATAATTATCGCCGGCTCCATCCGAAAAGCCGCGGCCAAGTATGGTAATAAAGCCCAGAGATTTGTGCTGTTGGAAGCCGGTTACGTCGCCGAAAATATTCAGTTGCAGGCCGTACCAATAGGCCTGACCTCATTGCCCGTCGGCTCGTTTGAACCGAGAAACATCGCAAGAATCTTCGAATTGCCCGGCGAGCTTGAACCGTTGTTGATTGTCTGTGTCGGCTATCCCTTTGTGCAGCAAAAAACTCAGGAGCAAACCGCCGTCCAAACCACAAAAAAAGCCGTCATCATTGTCACCGCCGCCCAGTATGCTGAAGCGGAGCTTGCTGATATCCTGCGAGTTTTGAAAGAAGCAGGTATCGTACCCGTTGTCGTCAGTTCAAAGATTGGGGCCTCGCAGGGGATATTTGGCGGCATCACCGTCTCCGAGATTACCTTCGACAAATTGATGTTTGAGGATTTCGACGCGGTCGTCTTTATAGGAGGGCTTGGCGATGTGGATTATTTTAACAATCCGACCGTGCTCGACATTGCGCGTGAGGCCTCCGCCAGGAACAAAGTCATCGCGGCTATCAGCAACGCCACCACGATTCTGGCAGACGCCGGCGTCCTGCGCGGTATCCGGGCAACCGGCCTGCCGCAGCAGCGGGAGCAAATGAAAAAAGCCGGGGCACAATATACCGGCTCCCCCGTTGAACGGGATGGCCCGATTATAACCGCCAACGATTCGTCGGTTGCCGTGCAGTTTGCCCGCGCGATTGTTACTGCGCTTAAAGCAAACCAGCCGAAATCTGACAAAACACCGGCAAAATAATCTGGGCAAACCTACTTCGAGCTGTTGCCGTGATTATAGCGGTTTGTAATCGGCAGACGCCTGTCCCTGCCGAACGCCTTATGCGTGATTTTTACGCCCGGCGGCGACTGCCTTCTCTTATATTCGTTGCGGTCAACCATACGAATGACCCTGTTCACCGCCTCTTTGGGCAATCCTTCGTCAATCAGTTGCTGGGCCGATTTATCTTCCTCAACGTATCCCTTAAGAATCTCGTCTAAAAGGTCGTATTCAGGCAGCGAATCGCTGTCCTTCTGATTCGGACGCAGTTCCGCTGTCGGCACCCTGTCAATAACGCTTCCTGGTATTACCTCCCTGCCGTTTATTTCGTTGATATAACGAGCAAGCTTGTAAACCATCGTCTTGAAAACGTCTTTGATAACCGCAAACCCCCCTGCCGTATCTCCGTAAAGCGTTGTATAACCCACCGCGATTTCGCTTTTGTTTCCCGTCGTCAGCACCAATGCGCCGAACTGGTTGCTCAGCGACATCAAAATTGTGCCTCTGATTCTCGCCTGTAAATTCTCGTACGCAAGCCCCTTGCTGTCCCAGCCGTCAACTTTTTCGAGCGAACCGTTGAATTGTTCCAGAACAGAGCCGATTGGGATGGTCATAAATTTAATCCCAAGATTTTTGGCGCATCTTTCGGCGTCGCTGATTGTCTCAGCACTGTTGAATTTCGAAGGCATCGTAATTCCGATTACGTTCTCAGGCCTCAGCGCAGCGACCGCGATAGCCGCGGTTAACGCCGAGTCAATACCCCCGCTTAATCCTATCAGCACCCTGTTGAAGCCGTTTTTCAGCACATAATCCTTTGTGCCAAGCACAAGCGCGTGATACGCCTCTTCAAGCACCTCAATATCAGCAACGCTGCTGTTTGGTTGCGGCTCGACGTGAACCGCTTTGCCTTTTTTTGTGATATCCGCTGTCAGCAAATCATCCTCAAACGCCTTGGCCATAGCGACGATTTTCCCCGTTGCGTCGGCGAACATACTCTGCCCGTCAAAAACAAGCTCATCCTGCCCCCCGACAAGATTGCAATAGCCGACCGGGCATCCGAACCGTGTCGCACAATCGCTGATTACACCCTGCCGCGTCTTGATTTTTCCCAGATGAAATGGCGATGCCGATATATTCAGCAGCGCATCGATTCGCCCTGCGCTTTTGAGAAATTTGCCAAGCCAGTTGATATCCCATATATCCCTGCAAATCGTTATAGCAATATTCAACCCGTCCAGCGTGATAATCATCGGCTTGTTGCCCGGCTCAAAATACCGCTGCTCGTCGAAAACGCCCTCGTTGGGCAAAAGGCCCTTGCGATAGACATTTGCCAGTCGCCCATCCTGTAACACCCCTGCGGCATTATAAGTTTTACCTCGATAATAATCCGCAAAACCGGCGACTATCGTTATCCCCGGACAGTCCGCAGCGAGTTTCTCTACAACTTTCCTGTTGTCATCCAGAAAATGTTTCTTTAGCAGCAAATCTTCCGGCGGATAACTGCAAACCGCCAGTTCCGGAAACACAAGCAAATCAACCCCCTGCTTTACCGCCTGCCCGTAAATCTCCCGCATCCTCTTGGCGTTACCTTCAAGGTCTCCCACCACCGCGTCAAATTGTCCTAATCCAATACGCATTTGCTTTGCTCACCAATAAATATAAACACAAGGGCATCGAATTGAAATTGCAAAAAACGGAGAGGGCGGGATTCGAACCCGCGGTACTCAATAAAGAGCACACTGGTTTTCGAAACCAGCTCGATCAGCCGCTCCGACACCTCTCCGAAACCGCCCCGGCTACGACTTAACCCTTCGCCGAGACCTCTTATCCTATACATTTTACCGCGCCAAATTGCAAGAATAATAGGCCTCGCCTGAAAAACCATTGATAACAAGACGCCGCTGCCCTAAAATGGCTGGCTGGCCTATGCGTTCAGTATCGGGGGTAACCTGTGAGCGATTATTTGAATAACCAAGGTGTGATTTGATATACCGACAAAAAACCGGCTTGTCTGTGATTGCCATCTTTTGCACGCTGCTTTTAATGGCGGGCCTCGGTATCTGCGCCGACCCCAACAGCCGCGACACCAAACCGGCAGCGGACATTAATGACCCCAATGGCCCCACCGTTATGTTGAGCTACAACACTCTCAAGCCAGTGAAAACTCCTACCTCCTCGTTTATGTATTTTATTCCCCTTATTTCGCCCACCCTCGTTTCTACCCAAATCAGCCCCAATAACCAACAGCAAGCGATGTTTATATCGTATGAAAAAACCGTCGTCCTTGATTCCTTCACTGTTAGCTGTGAATTCGAGTTGCAGGGAAACGGTTTTTTCAGGGATATCTTCGACTCCAATGGGGTTATAGCCACTTTCCCCGAAGAGATAAAGAAAAACGCCCCCGTGAGTAATCTCCTCGACTATATCAGGTTGGAAGGAGAAGGGTTTGGCCGAATAGACGTCAAGGGAACCATAGCCGATTCCAATGCAACCGTTACGCAGGTGGACGTGCATTTCAACACAAAAGGGAAAAAAAGCCCCGTTACGATTGGGCTCTATAGCATAAAACCTGAAAACGGGCACTATAAATACGAGAACAGGCATAATGAAATTGTCGCACGGGTTGCCACGCTCACGTTCAAAAAATGCGACGGCGAGCCCAGGATGGATATCGAAGTGGTGTCCGTCAATAAGGCGTCAAGACCAAACAGCTACATCGGCAGAGTCAAGGGATTCATCGTCAATTTCTTTATTGAGCCCATCAGAATCTCCAAACTCGGCAATGACACCATGCTCAATTTCGGATACGCCCTGCTGAATAAACAAACGTCGTTTACTTTTCCAAAAGCTATTAATATAAAAAGCCAAACCGTAGCACCGTAACTATTAGGAAGGAGTAAACTATGAACTTACATTCGATAAATCCTCGCGCCTCTATAATAACCGCTGCTTTTATCCTGCTTTCATTCGCCGGCATCGCAATCTGTTCCGATACAGATAACCCCGCCGTCAATTCACAGCCGGACAACGGCGACCCCAACGGCCCAACGGTTTCCTTGAGCTACGACGGCTCGAAACCCGTGAAAAATCCCTCGTCTTCCTTTATGTATTTTATCCCGCTTGTCGCCCCCACACGCGTCGATATGGACATCAGCCCCAATAATCAGCAGCAGGCCTGGATTGTGTCATATGATAAGAAGGTCACAAAAAAAACCTTCTACGTAACCTGCGAATTTCAAATGCAGGGAGCCGGCTTTTTCAAAACCACTCTCGACTCCGACGAGATAATCGCCTCTTTCCGCGAAGAGGTAAAAAAAGGCGATCCTGTTAAAAACGCCCTCGATTTTATCAATTTCCAAGGCGAAGGCATCGGGCGATTAGAGGCATGGGGAACAATAAACGATTCCAACGAAACCGTTAACGAAGTTCAGATTCATTTCAACATCGGCGGCCACGAAAGCCCCGTCACCATCGGCCTTTACTCCGTTAGCTCCGAAAACGGGCGTTATGATTACAGCAAAAGATATAACGAGCTGGTCGCCCGCGCGGCTACCCTTACTTTCAAAAAATGCCGGGGCGAACCGAAAATGGATGTTGCCGTGGCCTCGGTCAACAATGCCTCGGACCCAAACGGTTTCTTCGGCGGTATCGTGGGTTTCTTTGCTAATTTCTTCATCCCCCCGACCAGAATCTCAATTGTAGGCAACGACACTATGCTCAACTTCGGCTACGCTATGTTCAAACAAAAAACAACGTTTACCTTCCCGAAGGCGACCAATATAAAGCCCCCCAAGCCCGCGGCGAATAAATAGGTTTGCTCCGCCGGTTCTGTTCGCCCGAAATATATTGCAACGAGCATCGGATAATTCTAAAATCCCTGATGACTGGTTTAACTCTTTGAAGGACGAAACAATGTATATCATACCGGCTATCGACCTTCGCGGCGGCAAATGCGTCCGCCTAATACAAGGCGACTACCATCGCCAAATCAATTACCAGGAAAATCCCGTCAAACAGGCCCAGGAATTCATCACGCAGGGCGCCGAATGGGTCCACATTGTTGACCTCGACGGCGCAAAGGTCGGAAGGCCCGTCAACTCCCCGACCATTTCCGCCATTGCCTCCCTCGGCAAATTAAAAATCGAGGTCGGCGGCGGACTGCGAACCGAAAGGGATATTAAAACGCTCATAGATTTGGGCGTCGAACGGGTTATCATCGGCACTCAGGCCGTTAACGACTTCGAGTGGTTCAGCGATATGGCTAAGCATTTTCCCGGCAAAGTAGCGCTTGGCCTCGACGCCAAAGGTTCACACGTCGTTACAGGCGGCTGGTATGACGAGCATCCCAAATCCCTGCTCGAACTTGCCCGCGAAGCCGCTGTGCTGCCCATAGCCGCCATAATCTACACCGACGTTGCCAAAGACGGCATGCTCGCCGGGCCTAATTTTGAAAGGACCAATGTCCTTATTCACACCGTTTCGGTGCCCGTTGTCGCCTCCGGCGGCGTAACTACCGTCTCGGATATCAAAAAACTGGCCTCCCTCGGCGCTGCCGGCGCTATTGTTGGCCGGGCGCTCTATGAGGGTTCTCTTACCCTGCCGAACGCCATTAACGCCACAAAAAACCCTTCCTGATACCCCCCACAATGCCTCTCCACAATACTCGTTTGGGGAGCTTTTACCGCTTTTCTGCAAATATATAAACACACAAGAGGGTTGACTTTTTCAACCAAATCGTTTATGGTATTACTAATTGAGGAGTAATATAAATTTTGGTGGGAAAATTTTAGAGGGTGTTCTTATGAAAAGCACCAGGATAGGTTTTTTTGTCATCATCTGGTCACTTTGGGCTTTTTGCTCATTCGTCTGTCCGACTGATTCCTGTCTTGCCAAATAC
>Ga0187873_1000356_pt1 | contig 50200 bp, 38 predicted proteins | sample June2016WEW_16_1_2_FD_133012 | JGI IMG/M metagenome (GOLD analysis project Ga0187873, IMG submission 133012) | Peatland microbial communities from SPRUCE experiment site at the Marcell Experimental Forest, Minnesota, USA - June2016WEW_16_100 | ecosystem: Environmental > Terrestrial > Soil >...
CGCCGCATTCGTCTCGAAACAGCGCGCGAAAAAACATCTGCCGCCGGTCGAACCGCTATACATCATCGCCGACGCCGAGAAAACATTGCATCAATTCGTCGCTGTCGGCTATGAGCGTCCGTTCCAGGTCGTGGATGGCGTGACTGTCACGTTCCGCGATGCCGGACACATTCTCGGTTCGGCGCAGGTCGTGCTGGACGTGCGTGAAGGCGGGCGGCAATTCCGTTATTTGTTCAGTGGCGACGTGGGCCGCGGCAACGATGAAATTTTGCGCGACCCGGAGCCGGTGGAAAACGTGGATTACTTGCAAATCGAATCCACTTACGGAGGGCGCGAACATTCCCTCCGCACGGACGCCGACGAAACTGTTGGCCGGCTCGTGCTTGAAACCTTGAAACAAAACGGCAAGGTCATCATCCCGGCGTTTTCCGTCGGGCGCACGCAGCAGATTGTTTATGTGCTTCACCAGCTCACGCTCGCGGGGGAATTGCCGCGCGTGCCGATTTTTGTGGACAGCCCCTTGAGCGTGAACGCCACGGAGATTTACCGTCTGCACCCGGAATGTTTCAACGACACGATCAACAAATTCCTGCACGAAAAGGCAAATCCGTTCGGCATGGAAAATCTGACTTACATCCGTGAGGTCGCAAATTCGATGAAGCTGAATGATTTGAAGGAACCCGCCATCATCATCAGCGCGTCGGGCATGTGCGAAGCCGGGCGCATCCGCCATCATCTCAAGAACCATATCAGCGATCCGAAGAACCTGATTTTATTCATCGGCTATTGCGCGGAATACACACTCGGCGCACAAATTGTGGCGGGACAAAATCCGGTCAACATCTTCGGTGAACCGCAACCGGTGCGCGCCAAAATCGTTTCGCTGGACACCTATTCCGGCCATGCGGACAAAAATGAATTGAAGCGTTACGTCGAAAGAATCTCCGGCGACATCAAAAAAATCTGCTGCATCCACGGCGAAGAATCGCAATGCCTCGCTCATGCCGAGACGTTGCGCACGATGAAACCGAAGGCCGAAGTCATCGTGCCGGAATATAAACAGGTGGTGGAGATTTAATCCCTGAAATTCACAAACTGGACGGGCACGGGAAATTCCTGCGCGCGCACAGCGGCGATGACGGTCTGTAGTTCGTCCCGGCTCTTGCCGGTCACGCGGATGGCGTCGCCTTGGATCTGGGTCGTCACCTTGAATTTGCCGTCGCGGATGAAGCCGGCGATCTGCTTGGCGACGGTCGTTTCAATGCCTTGTTTGATTTTGATGACCTGTCGCGCGTGGCCGAGCGGCGAGACGTCCGGCCCGGCCTTTTCAACGCTCTTGAGGCTGATGTTGCGTTTGGCGAGCCGGCCCATGACGATTTCCGAGAGAGCGTTGATTTTGAACTGGTCCGCGGCGGAGAGCTTGATTTCGTTTTTTTCGAGAACGATTTCCGCCCTGGTGCCCTTGAAGTCGAAGCGGTTGGCCAGTTCCTTGTTGGCCTGATTGGCGGCGTTTTCGATTTCCATCGAGTTGACTTGGGAAACAATGTCGAATGAAGGCACGGCCCCAGCGTAAAAGGGTGACCGGGAAAGAAAAGCGAATTTGCCAATGATTATGGCCGTGACATTTCCTCCTGGGAGCACCGTGTAATTTGCGAGTTGAACCGCTCCGCGGTTTTTGCCAGTTTCAATTCAAACTGAACCGCCTTGGGCGAATGCTCAAATGAGCGAAATCAAATCCAACGCCGACATTGAGTCGTGCCTTTCGGTCGTCATGCCGGTCTTCAACGAAGTGGCGACGGTGGCCGAATTGATTAAAATCGTGCTGGCGCAACGGCCGGTCCAACAACTGGTCGTGGTGGACGACGCTTCCACAGACGGCACCTGGGAAAAGTTGCAGGCGGCCACGAACGGCGATGCGCGGGTCACACTGGTGCGACACAATCAAAACCAGGGCAAAGGCGCAGCTTTGCGCACGGGGTTGGAGCGGGCCACTGCTGCCATTGTGATGATTCAGGATGCCGATTTGGAATACGACCCGACGGAATATCACCGGCTGCTCGTCCCGATTTTGACGGGCAAGGCGGACGTGGTGTTTGGCTCGCGGTTTCTGGGCGCCGGGGCGCATCGCGTATTGTATTACTGGCACTCGGTGGGAAACAACTTTTTGACCACTTTTTCCAACATGGCCACCAACCTCAACCTGACCGACATGGAAGCCTGCTACAAAGTTTTCCGGCGCGACCTTGTTCAAAAGATCAGGATTGAAGAGGACCGTTTTGGTTTTGAGCCGGAAATTGTGGCCAAAATGGCCCGGTTGAATGTGCGCATCTACGAAGTGGCGGTTTCCTATTACGGCCGCACTTACGCCGAAGGCAAAAAAATCGGCTGGCGCGACGGAGTTCACGCCTTTTGGTGCATCTTCAAATATAATTTTCTGCGCGGCTGATCATCATGCCAACGCCATTTTAATCTGGGTGTGTTTCTGCGCGTATGTTATCCGATATGAACAAGTTCTTGATATGCATACAAACCGTGGCGGCGAAACCAGACACAGAGTCGTAAAACAATGAACTGGCTCGTCTTCGAAGCAAATCACGCGGAGCGCACCTGCGGGTCCGACCCGTCTCCCTTCCGTGAGAAGCGAACTGATGCGGGCGTTTCCGGAGAATGAAAGTGTTATTCCAACGAACCGTCCGATCGGCCGCGGCTTGGAGCTTCCTGGCGACCCTGCTCCGGGTGGGTGCCAGTGTTTTCGTACTGCCCCTGATTTTGCGTAAAATACCGCCCGAGCAACTGGGGCTCTGGTATGTCTTCGGAACCATCGGCTGTTTTGCCTCCCTGTTGGATTTTGGTTTTGAACCGACGATCACCCGTCTGGCTTCGTACACCTGGGGTGGCGCAAGGCGGCTGGCCGCGTTTGGCATCCACAAGGACGAATCGGCCCCGACCAGCGTCGAACCAAACCGCCCGCTCCTCGGCGAGCTGGTGGCGACTTTGAAGGTTTACTATTTCTGGATTGGTCTGGCCGTGCTTGTCCTGCTCGCACTCGGAGGCGGGGGTTGGGTGTGGATCGTCACCGCAAACCTTGCCACGGCAACGTCGTTGCGGCTGGCCTGGCTTGTTTATGCCACTGGTTGCTGCCTTAACTTCATCAGCGGTCGCTGGCCTGCATTGCTCAGCGGCGTCGGCGCAGTACGGGAAGCCCAACACATCGGCATTATCTCCTCTCTTTGCTACTATATTTTCGCCGTGGGCGGCCTCCTGGCAGGGCTGGGCCTATGGGCAATGGTATTGGGGTTCCTGGCTATGGGCTTCGCGACGCGAACCCTGGGTAAACACGTCTTTCAACGGGTTGTTGCCTTGCCTGGCGGATTGCCACCCGCCCACTTTCATCGGGAAATCTTTTCCGTCATCTGGCCGAATGCCTGGCGGTTGGGCTTGGTATCGGTCGGGGCCTTCCTGATCGTGCAGGCGAACACCCTGGTCTGCAGCGCTTTTCTCGGGTTGAAGACCACGGCCTCTTATGGCATCAGCACTCAACTCATTGCGATGCTGGTAGGCCTCTGTAATGTCTGGGTGAGCGTGAAGTGGCCGTTGATCAATCAATTGCGTGTCCAGGGACGCAATGATGAAATCGTCCGGGTCTTTGTGAGCCGAATGCGACTGACCATTCTCAGTTATTTCGCCGGGGCATCCGCCATTCTGTTCCTGGCTCCCTTGGTCCTGCGGGTGATCGGTTCGAAAACAACATTGCTTCCATCCGGGCAACTCGCGGTCCTGGCCCTCATCCAGTTTCTCGAAATGCACCACGCGATTTATGCAACATTGGTCCTCTCGGAAAACCGGAATCCGTTTCTGAAACCCGCCCTGATTTCCGGAGTGGCGGTCATTATTTCCAGCGTTGTCTTGACGCCCAGATACGGTGTCTGGGGCATGTTGATCTCCACCGGATTGGTCCAGGCCAGCTACAATAACTGGTGGCCCGTTCTGCGTGCCCTGCGCGGCCTGGAACTGAAACCGTCCCACTATTTTATCCATATCTTTTTGCGACCTCGCCCATGGAACAAATCATAACCAGCACCATCCCGGTTGATGATCGTTCCCGTTTCTTAACGGAGACGCCTGAATCGACCTTGTCTCCAACCGTTTCGCCTGGTTCCGGCTGGTCAATGAATGGAAGGCTGGTTTAAACTGGATTTTCATGAAGACACCATCGCCAGACCGGCATGCCGCGGATTTTCTTGAGGTTTGCCCGGACCCTTTGCGCTATGACGGGCAGACAAACGACCCGGCAGAGTCAGCAGGAATGATCGCTGCGCTGGTCCAACCCAACGCACGTGTGCTGGACGTGGGTTGCGGCACCGGTTCAATCTCAAAAATTATCGTGGAAACCACTGGAGCACAATTGACGGGCATTGAGCCTGATCCTCAACGTGTCGCCGTTGCCCGGTCGCGCGGGATCAATGCGCTACAGGGATTTTTTGATGCGAAAACCATAGAAAACCTCGGTAAATTTGACGTGGTGGTTTTTGCCGACGTGCTGGAACACCTTCCCGACCCGGCTACAGCCTTGCGGCTGGCGCACCATGTATTAAAACCTGATGGTGCTGTGGTCGCTTCCATTCCCAACATAGCGCATTGGTCAGTCCGGCTGGACCTGCTGTGCGGGCGTTTTGATTATCAGCCTTATGGCATTATGGACGCGACCCATCTGCGCTGGTTCACCGAAAAGTCTGTTCGCGCTCTTTTCGAAACGACGGGTTATCAGATTGAAAGCCTCCGGCACACAGCGGGGGTATTATTGCCGGTCTATTACGAACATTTCCTCTGGCGATATTTTCGGCCTCGACGCTGTCGCAACCCCCTCATCCGGCTCCTGACCAAGGCCATGCCCCGGCTTTTTGGCTGCCAACATGTGATCCGCGCATCACAAAAATAAAAACGGACCGTTCCCGGGTTTTCCTTCTTTACAAGTAAACCCGGCGCATTCCATTTTCAAAACAATCAATGACAACAACATCAATGACTGCTTCTCTCACGGCGCGCTTGATAGCTTTTTACCTGCCACAATATTATCCGACTCCGGAAAATGATCTTTGGTGGGGCAAGGGATTTACCGAATGGACCAACGTTGCGAAGGCGAAACCGCTGTTTCCCGGCCACAAGCAACCCAATTTGCCCTCAGATTTGGGGTTTTATGATCTGCGGGTGCCCGAGGTTCGGCAGGCCCAAGCCGATCTGGCACGCGCCTACGGAATCGAAGGGTTCTGCTACTGGCACTATTGGTTTGGTGACGGGCGACGCCTTCTGGATCGGGTGTTCAACGAGGTGCTTGAAAGTGGGAAACCTGATTTTCCATTTTGTCTGGCTTGGGCGAATGAGGACTGGAACCGTTCCTGGCACGGACAGGAGCAGGAATTGTTGATGGAACAGAAATATCCGGGAGAGGAAGATTATCGCCGGCATTTTGAATTTCTCCTGAAAGCTTTCCGCGACCCGCGCTATATCCGGGTGGACAACAAACCTCTTTTTGTCATCTACAACCCAGAGGATTTGCCAAGATCCAGGGAGGCAATCACTTTCTGGAAAAAACTTGCGGTGGAGGCAGGACTCCCCGGCCTGTATGTTCCTGGTGTTTGCGATGACACCTTGTCACTCGACGAAAGTGGACTGGACGCGCGGATTCCACCACAGCCGGGCCTTTTCCAGCATCTTAAGGTGGATGGCTGGCATCCGGGAGAACGCCCGAATCTGATGGTTCGCGCCTTTCGAAAAGTCTGGAACAAGGTTTATCCCGCGTTGCCTTTTCCTCGAATTTATTCTTACCGCCAAAAGGCGAAAATGTATGCCAATCTTCCCCGTTGTGACTCCCGGACAATCCCGTGCGCTATGCCTAACTGGGACAACACCCCGCGCTGCGGTAAACGCGGTGTGCGGTTTATTCGGGCCACGCCGGAGATGTATCGGGTCGTCCTGCGCAAATCCATTGCTGATGTCACTGACCGTCCGCCCGATCACCGGCTGGTATTTCTCAAATCGTGGAACGAATGGGCCGAGGGCAATCACTTGGAACCCAACCAGCGCTACGGACACGAATTCCTCAAAGTCACTAATGAAGAGGTTTTTCGTAGGGTTCCTCAAATGAGGAATGAAATGGTGTAGTTTAAAAGCAGGACACGCCTTGCAGAACAGCCAATTTTCTGATTGGGTTATGCGCGGATATGATATTCCATGAACGAAAGCACTAAAGCCAGGCAATACTGGACTGCGATTGAAAAGGAAGCGACGATAGGGAAGGGAATCGACATCGGCTGCGGCGGTGACCCGGTTCTGTCGGGCTGCAAATGCTTTGACGTGGCGGACGGGGATGCCAATGAGATCACCCGGTATGTGCATGAGCGGTTTGATTTTGTTTATTCCTCCCATTGTCTGGAACACATGCACAATCCAAGAAAAACCATTTTGGACTGGTGGAAGCTTGTCAGGCCCGGCGGTCACCTTTTCGTGGTGGTGCCGGACGAGGATTTATATGAGCAGGGCGTTTTTCCGAGCCGTTTCAATGATGATCACAAGGCCACTTTTACCATTTCCAAGGCCAGTTCATGGTCGGACAAAAGCATCAATGTGCTGGATCTTGCCAACAGCCTGCCGGGCGGACAGTTGGTAAACCTGCTGTTGCAGGATCACGGCTACGACCGCAGTCTGATGAGCTTTGGAAAACGGCAACCCGGTCTTCTTTCAAGACTTCTGGCAAAGACCTATGGCATTGCGCGCAAATGGATGGACGAACCCCGTTTGACCGCTCTCCGACGATTTCTGACTACATATTATGCCATTGACCAGACTTCTTCGCCTTTCAATGCCCAGGCGCAAATCCAGCTCATTGTCAGGAAAGTTGGCGGTGACACCTGACCGGACTAAATCCCCTTTCAAAATCAAACACGTCATTTGAAAAGCTGGCTGCCATTGCGGAGAAGGAATCACGGTGTTAAAAAAGATTGCGCGGTTCAAGTTCACAAATAATCTCCCAATCTCACATGGACAGCAACAAGCTCAAAACCCTGATTCTGAACGACGACTTGGAGTTTTGGGGGCATCTCAAAACGCTCACCCGGGAGGCGCGTGATTTTGAGGAACTGTTCCTGCTTTCTTCGCTGCGCAAGAAGGCGCTTGCCCGTCAACTTTCTCGGCCCGGCCCGGTTCCTGGAAAAATCCGCCTCGCCATCCTCGGCGGCTACAGCCTCTACCCGCTCCACGAACTCATCGAACTTCTCTGCGAGGCGGAGGGAATTCTCCTGGAATTGTGGCTGGGTGACTACGACAATTACATCGCCGAAATCATGGACGAAGGCGGCGAACTGTATGCGTTCGCGCCGCAAGTTGTCCTGCTGCTGCCGGCGGAGCGGCGCTGCACCTACACCGGCCAGCTCACCGACTCGCGCGAGGCGCAGCAGGCCGGGGCGAAGGCCGTCGTGGATTCGCTGCTGGAACTCGTCCGCAAAGTCCACGAAAAATCCCGTGCCGAGGTCATCACCGCCAATTTCATGCTGCCGGCGCGGCATGACCTCGGCGCGTTCCGCTCGCGCACGCTCGGTTCGGACTGGACGTTTCGCAAATGGGTGAACCTGGAGCTGGGTTTGAACGCGCCGCCGTTCCTGCATGTTTGCGACCTGGAATTTCTGGCGAACCGGCTCGGCGGCGTCGCCGCGCGCGACGAGCGTTCGTGGTTCGAGAGCAAGCAGCCGTGTTCGCCCGCGCTGATGGTGGAGTTTGCCCGCGAGGCGGCGCATTTGATCGCGTCACTCAAACGCGCGCCGAAAAAAGTTCTCGTGCTCGACCTGGACAATACGCTCTGGGGCGGCGTGGTGGCGGACGACGGGCTGGAAGGCATCGAACTGGGCGACACGTCGCCGCGCGGCGAGGCATTCAAGGCGTTTCAAAAATACATCGTGTCGCTCAAGCAGCGCGGCGTGCTGCTGGCGGTGTGCAGCAAGAACGATCTGGCGAAGGCGGCGGAACCGTTCGAGAAGCATCCCGAGATGATGCTGCGGATGGAGGATTTTGTTTCCTTCAAAGCCAACTGGGAGCCGAAGCCGGACAACCTTCGGCAGATGGCCGCCGAATTGAATCTCGGCCTGGACAGTTTCGCGTTCGTGGACGACAACCCGGCCGAGATTGAAATCGTCCGGCAATTCGCGCCGGCGGTGGCGGTGATTTTGCTCGGTCCCGACCCGTCGGCGTACGTCGCGCAGTTGCAGGACAGCCGGTGGTTTGAACCGAAGAGCATCACCGCCGAGGATGCCGAGCGCACGAGCCAGTACCGTTCCGAAGTCCAGCGCAAGGAACTCCAGGCCTCGATCACGGACATGGATGCCTATCTGGAATCGCTGGCGATGGAAGCGGTCATCAGCGAATTCATGTCGGTGGACGTGCCCCGGCTGTCACAGCTCATCAACAAAAGCAACCAGTTCAACCTTACCACGCGCCGCCGCAGCGAGGCGGACGTGCTGGCGGTGATGAACGATCCCGATTACATCGGTTTTTCCATGCGATTGAAAGACCGGTTCGGCGACCACGGCCTGATTTCCCTCGTCATCGGCGAAAAGACAGGCGATACGATGAAGATTGACACATGGTTGATGAGCTGCCGGGTGCTGAAGCGGCAGGTCGAGGAGGAGGTCCTGAACGAACTGGCGCGGCTGGCCCGAAACCGGAATTGCACGCGGCTGGAGGGAATTTATCTGCCCACCGCCAAGAACGAGATGGTGCGTGATTTTTACGGGCGGATGGGTTTTACTCTCACCGCCGAATCGGAAACAAAACGCGAATTTGAATTGCGGCTGGAATCGTTCCAGCCGGCTCCGACCAGAATCAAAATAATCCGCCGCGCTTATGAACCAGGCTGAAGTCATCGCCAAGCTGCAAACCCTGTTCGACACGGTGTTTTTGGAGCCGGTGGTTTTGACGCCGGCCATCAGCGCGAAGGACGTGCCGGAATGGGATTCGCTCATGCACATCTCGCTGATGGTGGCGGTGGAAAAGACGTTTTCGGTCCGGTTCCGGGTGGGTGAGGTGGAGACGGCGAAGAATATCGGTGAATTCGCCGATTTGATTCTCAAGCGGATGCAGGAGCCATGATGCGCCCGGCGTTTTCCTCGACGAAGCAGGCGGCGGCGTTTGCGCTGCTGCTGCTGGTACTGCTGGCCTTGCCAGCGATCGTCAGGAAAAATTGGCTGCCGCCGCGCGAACAGGCCTATTCCGTTCAGGGCTGGGGCAACGGTCCGTATCCGTGGATTCGCAATCAAATCTTTGAGGAGACCAACGACATCGACATCGCCTTCATGGGGTCATCTCATATTTTGACAGCCATAGATACACCTTATGTCCAACAAAAGCTGAGTGAGAAGCTTGGGCGGCCGGCAGTTGTTCGCACAATCGCTTGGGGCGGGCCTGGCTATGACGGCTTGTTTTTAATCACCCAAGACTTGCTGGAGCATCGAAAGGTTCACGAATTGGTTTTTTATGATGAGTCTGTTCAAACCTTGCGCAATTCGGCTATCACTTGCCTGTTCCGTTTCGGTGAAAATGCCTCGTCTTTGACCGGCCTGCCCTTGGCTGACAAAGGGCTTTTCTATTTTGCTTCACTGATAGGGATGCCGCGAAATTTATTAAGTTTGGTCCAACCCAATATCCCGGCGGAATTGTTTTCAGACCGCCCTGGTTACATCAAGCCTCACGACAAAGTTTTCAGTGATGCGCCAAACCAGCTGGGGGCGGTTGCGTTACATCTTGGTTATAATGCCAATCCACTGTTTTCAGATAATGCACCGTTCATGCCTTACAGGCCATTGGCAACCAATCGCATTCCGGCGGCAATTTATACGTTATCCAATCAGTGCAAAGATTTTGAATTTTCAAATGCTCCTTTGCCGCTTTGGCAGGCTCATTTTGCGCGACAATTTGCCATGCTTGCCGAAAAGCACGGTTGTAAACTGGTCATGCTCCATTTTCCTGATTTGGACAAGGTTCAGGCAACTGTCATCAGGGAGCGGGTGTTTTGGCCGGCAATTTTCTCCACAAATATGGCTCTGGTCGGGATACCGGCTCAACCAATGTTCCGGGGTTTGACGGATGATGAAATCAAAAAACTGTTTTCAGATAAGGAACATTTGAATCAGAACGGCATGGAGTTTTTCACTCCACTTGTCACACCTGCACTACTCGAATTATATGATGCCCCGGTTAATCATTGAACGGCTTATATATGTCTTGGTGGTCGTCCTGTCGCTGGTCGCCTTGTGGTTGGTGCTGAACGCCCCAACGAACTTCTTGAACGCCCGCGTGGTCTATCAGGGTTTTTGACAGATGAACACGATTTGTCTGCTGGCCGGGCTGTTGGCTTACATCGTCACATGCCGCGCTGTCATGCGCCGGTTGACCGGCGGCGGCCGCGAATTGGCGTTCGCCGCACTGAATCTGGCGGGCGTTTTTACGTTCCTGTTCTACGGCGGCAAGGAGCACTATATGTTGCGCTTCGGCATTTATGTGGCGTTGATCGTGGCCTTGTATCTGGTCCTGTGCCTGTTCGCGGACAAACGCGGCGGGTGGCCGTGGCTGGCCTTTTTCGCGCCCATCGCGGCATTGATTGTCGTCCGGTATGTTCCCAGCTCGGTATATGTGGCGCTTGGGCAGGCGCTGGGCAAAAGCTGGCGCGGCGTGCCGAACATGGTGGGCATTTCCTACCTCGCCTTCCGGTGCAGCCGGCTGGTGTTGGAAGTCCGCAACGGCGTGGTGAAAAAACCGAATTTCCTCGAATACCTCAATTTTGCCTTTTTCCTACCCACCATGCCGGTAGGCCCCATCAACAACTACGCCAATTTCCGGCGCGGGTTTGAGGCCGCTCCCTATGACGTGCCGATGGGACGCGCTGCCCTGCGCATCCTTATCGGTGCGGTTAAATACCAGTTCCTCGGCAACCTTTGCAACCAGTTGACTTACTCCGGCCTGCTGCTGGACGATCATCCGCACCGCTGGATTGACCTGCCGGTGGCCACGCTCTTTTACTACCTGTATCTCTACCTGAATTTCTCCGGCTTCTGCGACATGGCCATCGGCGCCGCTGCAATCATCGGCATTCCCGTGCCGGAAAATTTTGAAAATCCGCTTGCGGCGCGCAACATGAGGGAATTTTGGAACCGCTGGCATATCACGCTCTCCGCCTGGATGCGCGACTTGGTGTTTTCGCCGCTGTCCAAATTCCTGGTGCGCGTCATGGGTGTGAACCTGGCCAATCATGCGGTGGCGCTGGCCATCCTGGTGACGTTTCTGCTCATCGGCATCTGGCATGGAGCGGGATGGAATTACGCTGCTTTTGGTCTGGCCCAGGCTTTTGGGGTGGCGGCTGTTTATTACTACACTATTTTTCTGAAAAAGCGGTTGGGCCGCGACGGCTTCAAGGCTTACAACGAAAACCGCTGGATCCGCGCCGTGGCTGTGGTGTTCACATTTTGTTATTATGCGATGACACTTTTCTTGTTCGCCAACACGTTCCCGGAAATGAAGGAAATATTTTCCGTTTTAAGATGATTGAAGACGGTTGGAACATTTTGGCGGGCGCCCCGTTTCCCTTTACAATGTGACAGGTATCAGGTTGATTGAAATTCTGGAATGAACAACCGCTGGGAAAAAATATTGTCTCTGGCAAACAGGCACCTTGAAGCTGCGTGGTATGTGCTAACGGTCGTTGTTCCGGCCATCCTCTGCACGGGCCGCCGACCGGTCATCTTTTCACGGTTCGCCGGCATGGGCGACATCATCTGCACCTTTCCCGCCGCGCTGGAATTAAAAAAACGCCATCCGGGCGCGGCGTTCATCTACAACTGCGCGGCCAGCTACGCCGTTCTGCCGCGCATGGCCGGCGTGACGGAACGCGTGACCAGCTTTCGCAACATCGGTGTCGTCGGACATTGGTATGGCTGGTTGCTGGCGGGCTATTATCATTTTAGTTACGCCGATGAAGACAGCCATGCCGCTTCGACGGAGATTGCCATCCGCGAATATGGCCGTTCCTTCGGCGTTGAAACCGGTGACGCCCATCCCCGCTTGGCCGTCGACCGCGAGGCGCTCACGCGGGTAAAATCACATCTTGTGCGGTTGGGCAGCGGACCGGAAAATCTCATAATCATTCATCCCGGCCCAAGCTGGCCCGTGCGCACCTGGCCGCATGGACATTGGCTGGAACTGTTACGGAGCCTGCGGGAGCGCGGTTTCACAAACATCGTGCAGATCGGAGCCGGCGTCCGCACCTACACCAACGTGGGGGCGGAGGAATTTCCATCCCTGCCGGAGACGATGTCACTCGTGGACCAGTTGTCGCTGGAGGAAACCATCGCATTGATTTCGTTGGCGCGGCTGTTCATCGGCATTGATTCGGGGCTGCTACACTTTGCGGCCTGTATGCAAACAACGGCGGTGGGGATTTTTGGCCCAACTTCGCCCAGCCTGCGATTCGCGCCGGCGTTCGCCAAATCATGTGTGACCAGCCGGGTGGAATGTCAGGGTTGCCATCACCGGATACCGCGTTTGCATTGGGAGAAAGGCTGTCCGTACGATATTAAATGCATGCAGACCATCACGGTGGAAGATGTCCTGCGGACCTGCCTCGAAAATCTACCGGCGGCGCAAAACTGAATTTCGTCACCGCACGCCCCACAGCCGCCAGAGCCGGGCGCGCATTTCGGCGGCGTTGAATTCCGTGCGGGCGCTCCGAAGAATATCATCGCGGAAAATCCGGCGCGGCTCCGGAGTTTGCAGGCTTTCCAGCAGAAATTTTTCGAGCGAAGCCGGCTCGCTGCCGCTCGTGAATTTTCCCAAGTGCTGCTCGCGCATGATTTGTCCGAGACTGGTCTGCGGATGGCCGAAACCCAGCACCGGCACGCCGGCGCAAAGACAAGTGCCGATCTTGTTGGAAAAACTGAAGCGGCTGTAACGCAGGTCTCCCCCCTCCGGATCCATGACCACGATGCCCCAGTCACAATGGCGCAGCGACCCGATCAATTCCTGGTCGGTGAACAGGGGATGCTCGATCATCCAGTCCGGATTGAACCACGGACGGTGCCGGTAATTGCGCCCCCCAAAAAATTCGAGGACAACTTTTTGGGAAAGTGAAAGGCGGACCTTTTCCAGCGCGGCGATGACTTTCCGAAAATCGGATTCCGAAATGATGGTGCCGACAAAAGCCAGCCGGATGACATCCCCGGGCGCCCGGGTGTCGGGGCTGTTTTCCAGTGCTTGCAGATGGTGCGGTTCAAAACCGGAGTGAATCAGCAGGCCGTCCGCGCGTCCCGTCCGGGCTTGAATCTCCTCCAGCATGGCCGGGGAAATGCCGTCAAAAGAATCCGCCCGCCGCACCAGACTGAAAATATCCTCCACAAACCGGCGGCTGCGCGATTCGCCCAGTACTTTGCGCATGCCGTTGGTGTCGGGAAAATCCCAGAGCGAAACATGCAGCCGCTGTCCGGCCGGCAACCGGGCTCGCCGCAAGACGGGGACCGACCACCCGAACAGCAGCGCGGCCACCAGGTCGGGCTTGACCGTGGCGATAGTGCGTTCCAGATGCCGCGCCGCGAGCGGCGCCCAGAGGTTTTCCAGCAGGAAAGATTTTGCACCGGTCAGCCGGACGTGCGGCACCAGTTTTTCCGGCATGCGAAAACCATGCACACTGGCGGCACGGAGATCCGGTTGTTCATAAAGCGGCGTCTGCCGACAGTGCCACCAGTTGATTTTGTCAACGGGATAACCCAGAAACATCTGCCGGATCAAGTCGGCGACGATCCGGGCCTCCGGCCGGTAGTCATGAACAAAAAGGATTTTGGGAAAGGAGCCCATGGCGGACAAATTCAACTGACGGGTGGAATGATGCTTTCAACCGCAAAGCAAAAAAACCTCAAGGCGCTGATGGAGATATGCAGCTTCATTGGAATTTGCGGGAGCCAAGCTAAAAGGAAATCATTAGGGATGCGAGGATTTAGTTTACGATGGAGGGTTGATGTTTGGGCGTAGTCGGACGGAAAACCAGTCTGACATCCCGCGATCACCGTTACTCGCTTGATTTCCAGACAAACCACAGCCGTCATGAACACCGTCCTGCTTTTACCCACACGACTTGGGACGGGACGGCGGTGAAAAATTTCTTTGATGCTCCGGTCCTTGTCCCTATCATGGCGGCCATAATCTGGCAACAGCCACGCATCATTAGACACAATCGATCAACAAAATGAGAATACTTGCCACCGGCGGTGCGGGGTTCATTGGCAGCCACATCGTCGAATATTTTCAAGGCAAGGCCGAGGTGCGCGTGCTCGACAACTTGCGTTCCGGCTTCCAACACAACCTGCGCGGTTTGGAGTGCGAGTTTATCCAGGGCTCGATCCTTGACCGCGAGCTCGTGCGGCGGGCGATGCAAGGCGTTGATTATGTTTTCCATCTTGCCGCTTTGGTCAGCGTGGCGGAATCCATGCAAAAGCCGGTTGAATGCGCGGAAACCAACACCATCGGGACGTTGGTCGTGCTGGAAGAAGCGGCCCGCGCGAAGGTGAAGAAGCTGGTCTTGAGCAGTTCCGCCGCGATCTATGGCGACAGTCCGGTCGTGCCAAAGATTGAAGAAATGCCACCGGCCCCGAAAAGCCCATACGCCATCAGCAAACTCGACGGCGAATTTTATTGCCGGATGTTTGCGGCCGAGGGCGGGCTGCAGACGGTATGCCTGCGTTATTTCAATGTCTTTGGGCCGCGCCAGGATCCCAAAAGCCAATATGCCGCCGCCATTCCAGCCTTCATAGACCGCGCGCTGAAAAACCAGCCCATGATCATCTTTGGTGATGGCGAACAAACGCGCGATTTCATCTATGTAAAGGACGTCGCTGCTGCAAACGCCTTTTTCGCAATTCAATCGTCCGCCACCGGAATCTTTAACGTCGCCTGTGGAAGATGCATTACCATCAATAATCTGGCCTCGACCATCCGCCGGCTCACGGGTTCCTCCTCTGAAATCAAAAACGCCCCCGAACGGCCCGGCGATGTGAAACACTCGGTGGCGTCCGTGGAAAAGCTGCGCGCCGCCGGCTTTGCGCCACAGTTGGATTTCCGCGATGGGCTTCAGGCCACGATTGAATTTTCAAGGTGCCCGGCCCTGTAACTGTCCACGTGCCCAATTCTCCCCTGCGCCTAAGTGCTGTCATAAGCGCCTGTCTGTTCCTCTGTCTTTGGCGAGGAAGAAGGTGTAAACGTGAAAAGGAGCAATATAATACCATGCCTGAACTTGAGGTTGAAGATGGATTCTGGTAATAAATTTTTGTGCGAGTTGCCATTTTAACCACCGACAACCGGGAGCCATTCAAGCAATACGACAAGCCGGAGCCGTTTTTCGGCACGGCCCTGGAAGCGTTGTTTCAAGGTTTTACCGGACTCGCTGATGTCGAAGTTCATGTCGTAACTTGCACCCAGAAACCAATGATTGCCTCGCCGGAAAAACTGGCTGACAACATCTGGTTCCACAGCCTGCTGGTCCCCAAAATCGGCTGGCTGCGCACCGGTTATCAAGGTTGCATCCGCGCGGTGCGGAAGAAGCTGAAGGAAATCCAGCCGGATATTGCGCATGGCCATGGAACGGAACGCGATTCCTGCATCAGCGCAATTTTCTCCGGTTTCCCCAATGTGCTGACGATTCATGGCAACATGCGGCTGGTGGCGCGCGTAAATCGCGCCAAACCGTTTTCCTTTTTTTGGTTGGCGGCGCGGCTGGAAGCATTCACTGTTCCTCGTTCCCTTGGGGTCATTTGCCTGACCAACCATACGCGCACCGCCGTGACTTCACTGGCCCGGCGCACATGGGTCTTGCCCAATGCGGTGGACAAAACTTTTTTTGACATCCAAGCAAAGCCATCGTCTGATGCAGTGCCGGTGATTCTCTGCGTGGCCACGGTTTTTCCACTCAAGAACCAAAACAATTTCATTCGAGCGCTCGATCCGCTCGCCGGAGAGCGCAAATTCAAACTCATTTTCCTCGGCCAAGCGCTGAGAGGACGCGCGTATGGTGACGAGTTTTTTCAACTGCTGGAATCACGCCCATGGTGTTCCTACGAAGGGTTTGCAGACCGTGATAGGTTGAAATCCTGTTTTCAGGAAGCTTCGCTGCTGGTTTTGCCCTCGCTGGAAGATAACTGTCCAATGGCGGTACTTGAAGCAATGGCGGCGGGTGTGCCCGTGTTGGCTGCCAAAGTGGGGGGCGTGCCCGATTTGATTGAAGAAGGCGTCAGCGGTCTGTTTTGCGACCCATGGGATGCGGCCAGCATGAGAACCGGAGTGGCAAAATTGCTTGAAAATACAAATCTTCGCCAACAACTGGCAGTGGAGGCAAAAAAACGCGCCCGCACGCGATTTCATCCCGCTGTCATCGCCCGGCGCCACGTCGAGATTTACCGCGAAGTGCTGGGGGCGAAGGGCAATGGTTGAGAGTTGGGCGAAAAAGACAGGCCTGTCCGTTGGATTTCATTGATGAGCCGGAACAGGCTTGTCACACCAAAAACATGTGACAAAATTGGTTTTTCAATGGAAGCAAACGTGAAAAATTCGACTTCTTCAACTTCAGCGCTGGCTTCGCCCGCAAAAACATGCGTCCGGCATGAGTGGAAATGGATGGTGGCAGTATTGTTCATCTTTGCTGTATTCAACATTGTCAGCGCTCCTTATTCTCCAACCCCTTGGCTGGACGAGGTGGCCTATACGGATCCCGGGGCATCACTGGCGCTGGAGGGAACATTCACCAGCACACTCTGGGCGGAACGGGGAACGCCGCTGTGGACGGGTAACGTGCCGCTGCATCAACTGGCCCTGGCGGGCTTTTTTAAGGTATTTGGGTTTAGCTGCCGGGTCGCTCGCAGCGCCAATGTGGTCTATTACACTTTGGCCATCCTGTTGATCTGCCAGATGATCAGGAATTACAATATTCTCCAGACCGCGCGCGCGCGGTGGTTGTTTTTTTGGATTCTGCTGGCCGGCACGGGACTTACGGCTTTGTACCGCAATGGACGCTACGACACCATCGGATGCCTGCTGTACGTCGGCTGGGTTTTCTGTTCTTTGCAAAGCCAGCGCCGCCCGCTGATGCTTTTGGGCGTGGGGCTGGCTGCCAGCCTGATGCCGGCGGCCGGGCTGGTTTTGGGGCCATTGTTGCTGGTATCCGGAATTGCGGCGTTTTTTTTGTGGAGATGGAAAGCTTTTCGCGTGCTGATGATTACCGGGATCGGGGCCATCAGCGGCATTCTCATCATGCAATTCTTTTACCAGAGGCTGGGCGTGCCATGCATCTTCAAGGAGGTGCTGAAGTCTAACAATCCGTTGGTGATGTCTGATTTCACCATGGCAACAATAAAAAATCCATCCTATCTGGCCGCGATAGCAGCGGGAATCTTGGCCATCGTAGGACTGCAACGCCTTCATTGGCGGGAAGCGCAGGCCCGAACGGCCTTCACGCTTCTCGCACTGGGACTGCTGGTTCCCGTGGTCATGTTTGTGGTAGGGAGATACCAGTTTTATTACAGTTGGATGGCCATCATTCCCGCCAGCTTGGGAGCGGTCATGTTGGTGGAACATCCGTCGGTCCCCCGTTTTGCCCGGATAACGGGAGTTTCCCTGTTGCTGGCCGCCACTCTGCTTGGGTTGCCGCGCCGATGCATCCGGATTATGGCGGCATGGGAACAGGACCAGCCCGGGGCGGTCAGCCGGTTTGCCTTGAAAAATGCTTCGCCATCGGATGTTGTTTTCTTGGATGCCAGCATGGAAGCCTTTGCCGTTTACTATCCTTTGCGCGCGACTGTCCAGACGGGATATTGGGGCGAGTTGCCAGTGAACAAGGCCGATCTGCCCAAAATCAGTGTCGTGTTCCTGCCGAAAACCGGGGGCGAGGCTCATCTGCATGAGATTTTGGGCGGTAATTGGCGACAGGTGGACAGCCAGGAATTTGGCGCTCAAAAGCTGGGTTTTTTCCTTGGATCACGATTCCTGCTGACTGCCTACCGCAGGTTTTAGCGCTGAATGGCTCACTTTTCAATCGCCGTTTACCGTGCGGCCTCGCGGCGAACCAGGTCGGCAATCTTTTCGCCCTCGCGCACGGCAAAGTTGGTGCCACGGTCCTCGGGAAAAATTTGCGAGAAGTTTGCGAGAAATACTCCCGGCAATGGTGTTTTGTAACCGGGAATTTTTTCCTCGTAGCGCGTGTCCACAATGTGCTGCGCGGCGCGAAAGCGGAAGATGTGCCGTTCGTCCACGCGCCGCCCGTCAAATTCGGGAAACATTTTGGGCAGATATCCGAACCAGAGTTTGGCCAGCTCGTCGTCGGGCAGTGAAAACATTTTCCCCTCTGGTGGCAGATACGCGCCGATGTAATAGACGTGTTTGCCACCGTAAAAATTTTTGTCCACGAGCCGCGTGTGGTTGAGGAAGACGAGGAACGGCGCGCCGGGTTCGTTGACGTTGACCCAGTAAATATCGCCGAGGTTCTGGCCGCTGGTGAAGACGAGACAGACCGCACCGAGGTATTCGATGCTGCGAAGTTTTTGGGCATAGTCGTCCAGCGATTCACCGGCGGGCAACAGTTTGGCGAAGGCAGGCGACGGGCCGGTGAAAATGCAGAAGTCGAACGGCACAGTTTCGCCGGCGATGACGGCGGCGCGTTCGTCCGGCAGAAATTTTTCGACGGTCGCGCCAAGCTGGATTTGCACGCCGCGTTTGCGGATTTCGGTTTCGAGCGCCTGCACAACCACGTTGAATCCGCCGCGGAAGTAGCCGAGTTTCTCCCTTCCGCCGCCCGGCCCGCGCGAGTTGGCACGGATGTGGATGCGCGCCCAGAGCCACGCCATGGAAACGGAATCGTAGTAACGATCAAACTTGCCCTTGAGCAGCGGCGTCCAGACGGTTTCCATCGCACTGCGCCCGCAGGCGCGCGCCATCCATTCATGCGCACATTTGCCGGCAAGGCCGCGCCAGTTTTTTTTATGTTTGAGGTAAAGCGCGGTAAAACCCATCCGCAGCCGCCCCCAAAAACTGCACGGGCTGAAGCGCAACAAATCCGGCGGCGACATGAACGGATAAACGCGGCCATCGCGATAAATGCCCACGGAACTTTCGCCCCACATCAGTCGGTCATTCAGGCCAAGCTCCTCAACGAGTTTCAGGATGCTGGTGTCCGTGAGAAACAGGTGGTGATAGGTTTTTTCCAGCGAGGTGCCGAGCAGCGGGAATCCCGCCGCCAACCCGCCGAGATGGCCGGAACTTTCCACGAGCGTGATGGAAAAGCCCGGGGCCTGCGCAAGTTTGTATGCGGCGGTCAATCCGGTGAAGCCGCCGCCAATGATCAGGATTTTTTTAGCCATTCAGTTTTTTGCCGGCGGCGATTTGCGGAAGGAAATCAGCCGGTTCAGGTTGTATTGCAACGCCACGACCACCGCCAGCGTGGCGAGCTTGGAAAGATATTTGTCCAGTCCGAATCGCGCGACTAGCAAATAGAGCGTTCCGGCGGAAGCGGCGTAGCCGAGCAGCGCCACCGCGCAGAACGAAAACAGGCGCAGCGCAAGCCAGTTACGGGTCTTGAAATTGAAATGCGCGTTCAGAAAAAATGAGAGCAACGTACCGGAGACGTAACCGGCGGCATTGGCCACCTGATAATTGAGCGCGACTGTCTTAAGCAGCGCCGAATAAACAAGAAAGTCCAGCGTCACACCGCTTGCGCCGATGACGCAGTAAAGGATGAACTGCCGGTTGCGGGAAAACAGTTCTTTCACAAACATCAGGATTTTCCGGCGTCGGTTTGATGGTTCGGCGGCACGGCGGGCAGGATGCCGGCGCTGTCGCGGATGATCCACAGCGGGCGGCCTTTCACCTCTTCGTAAATGCGTCCGATATATTCGCCGAGGATGCCGAGGCAGATCAACTGGACGCCGCCGAGGAACAGGATGGAAATCACCACGGTTGGAAAGCCGGGGCCGGGCGCGAGGCCGATTTTGGCGAACTGCGCCGCGAAGAGTTTTTGCACGAATGTGAACATCGCACCAAGAAATGCGAAGCCGGACACCCACAGTCCAAGATACGTCGCCAGGCGCAGCGGCATGGCGGAAAAGGAGAACAGCCCGTCCATCGCCAGCTTGAAGGATTTTTTGAAGGTGTATTGGGGCTCGCCCGCCGCGCGTTTGGCTCGATCAAATTCCACCGAGGTTTGCCGGAAGCCGCACCAGGTTCGCAGGCCGCGCAGGTAGCGGCTGCGTTCCGGCAGTGCGTTCATCACGGCGACAACTTTTTTGTCGAGCAGACAAAAATCGCCTGCGTCGCGCGCCATCGGCAGCGGCGTCATTTTTTTCAGCAACCGGTAAAAGCCCCACGCGAGAATCCGCTTCAGGAGCGGGTCGCGCCGTTTTTTGCGCGTGGCGAAAACGACTTCAAATCCTTCGCGCCATTTCGCGAGCAGATGCGCGATTTCCTCCGGCGGGTCCTGCAAGTCGGCGTCAATGATGACGGCGGCGGCGCCGGTGGAGTGATACAAACCCGCGCTCACGGCGGCCTGATGGCCGAAATTCCGGGCGAATGAAAGGCAGCACCAGCGCGGGTCCTTTTGATTCTGCGCCTTCAGCAATTCCCAAGTGCGGTCGTGCGAGCCGTCGTCAACACAGATGATCTCGTAGCCCATGTCCCATGTCGCCGCAGCCCCACTCAACCGCTTGAATAATTCGGGCAGGACGGCTTCTTCATTAAAACAGGGCACGATGACGGAAATTTTTTGCATATTGGCCTTCGCCGGCGGTTTGTAAGCGCGTTGAACCGCGGGCGCAAGAAAAAATGGTTTTATCCCGGCGTGTTCGGCACGCCTTCGTAGACGGCCTTGAACTGGCGGTGGAGGCAATAAAAACATTTTAAGCTTGCCGGTCGTTCAACTTGAAGGACACTTTTTCAAAGCGACCATGATTCGAAACAACGCCAGCATTAAGCCGTCCACTTCGCAGATCGAAAGGCGTCAAACAAGATTGAACCGGCGTTTTGGTATGTTGGGGAAAACCAACCCTTTTGGGCCTGTCATCAAACAAATCTTTGAATGAAAGCCAACACCAGATTGATCTTCAAATCCCTGTTGCGACGTTGCCAGGTGGATTGCGTCCTCGACATCGGTTCCTGTAACGGCTCTGAATCGTTGTTGTTCCGGGAAATCCGGCCCAAAGCGGTGGCCGCCGCGTTTGAAGCCAATCCCATTTTATACAAAAAAATGGCAGCGGATCGGAATCTCATCAACCACCAAATCGAGGTTTTCCCCTACGCCATCAGCAACCGGAATGGCGTGGCCCACTTTCATGTGATCGACGCGGATTATGGCGATGGAACCAGGGACAATATCGGCATCAGCTCGCTGCTGGTCCACGAGGGTTTGAAGGTCCGGGAAACCGTCGAGGTGGAAACACGCCGAATTGATGAGTTTGTTTTGTCCCGGTATCCGAACGTTCACAGCGTCGGCCTGTGGATCGATGTGGAAGGCGCCGAGTTTGAAGTTCTTGAAGGCATGGCTGGCATCAAGGATCGGGTTGTGGCGGTGCATGTGGAGACGGCGCGCACACCCATGCGCGTGGGGCAGAAGGTTTATGCCGAGTTGGAAGTCCTGATGAAATCATACGGATTTGTTCCGTCAGGCACCAACATTTCCGGGGCGAGCAACTGGGGTGATGTTGTTTTTGTGAATGAAAAAGTGCTTGAAAATCTAGGCATGCGTTTTCATTTAAGCCGGCTGGCCGGCTGGTTGAGTTATTGGGGTCGGGTAAATTATATCGGCGGTTATTTGAAGGAGCACTGTCCTCCCCTTTACCGGTTCCTGTCGCGCCTTTATGTCAAACTTTTTACCTGATTGACGACGGCGTCAACGGCCTGCTTTTTGAGCCGCAACGATGCTGACGCGATGCGTGCGGCAGTGCTCCGGCTACTTTCCAATTCCCAAGCCGCCGGTTCAATGGCGGCCGCGGGCCGGAAACGCGCCCGGGAACACCATCACCCGGTGGAAATCGCCCGGCGCCACGTCGAGATTTACCGGGAGGTGCTCAACACCCGCTCGTAAACCCTTTTCAACCCGAGCGCTGTATCATCCCAACTGTATAACTTGACGGCGGGCGCCGGCAGGCCGGGCGCATCCGCGTAAAATCGCTTCAGGATTTCAACGTTTTGCGCCGTGACACCAATGCTTGTGAAATAGCGGGCCTGATCACCGAAACGCTCGCGGGACCATTTTTGATCCTGCACCAACAGTGGCAGCCCGCAGGCGGCGGCTTCGTGGGCGGAAAGGCACCAGTTTTCATGATCGCTCATAAACACAAATCCGCGCGCGGCCTGGAGCAGTTTGATCATTTCCATCTCGCCGCCGGCTGGCGATTCGTATGGAACCAGATGATGTTTGACCCACCGGCCGTCAATTAATTTCCTAAAGCGTATCCAGTAGGGATCGTTGGGCTGATAGGGCTTGCCGGTGAAGAGAATGGGAACCTGGGCCCGATGCGCCATCTCGGCGAGTTCAACAAAGTTCTTTCGCTGGGTAATGGTGCCCGTGCAAATTAAATGAGGTTCATTGCGAGGCCCGTGACCCGCCTGCAAATAAGCGCCGGAAAGACCACTGGGAATAACGGAAATTTTGCCGGAGGGAACGCGATAGACCATTTGCAAAACACGGCGTTCCGCCTCAAGCCTGACGATATTATGAGTGCAATTGTGGTAGGTACGCCAGGTCAGCTGTTGTTTGACTCCTTCGCCAAAAGGCAGGGCCAAAATCATTCGCACCAACAAACCCTGGCACCTCAACCGGGTGTCGGAACGGTTGCAGGTTTCGGTGAAAAGCGGCGTCATAACCACCGGCAGCTTTATGTCACGCGCGTGCAGGAGGTAGTCATTGCTGGCGAAGCCAAAAAAATAAATCAAATCACCGCGCTGCCGTTCATCCCACCAGCGGAGAAACTCGACTTCCACACCCAACTTTTCCAAAGCGGCTTTAGTTTGTTCGATTTCGGTTTGCAACCCGCCATGAGCCAGAAAAAAAGGATGGGCGTGATCGTATAATACTTTCATTACATTACTTTTAGTTGACTGGAATTCTGGTAAAACGCCGATGGAAACACAATAAGATTCACAGGCGAGGGCGGGGACAATGCTTGCGAACAGCCATTTTCCCGGGGTAGGATATGACCTGCCACCTGGCAAATGTGCTGTTACTGTTAGTTTGATGAAATGAATAATGTCCCGGCCGTTTTGCGTTCGCTCATTACGTTTGCATTGATTGTACCGCTTGCGGTGTTCGTCGGTTACATGCTGACGAAGCCGCTGAGTTTCTCAACCCTGGCAATTTTTGGCGTCTTACTTTTGGCCCTGCTTTCCCCCCTGTTGATGCGCTGGCACTATCCCTTGATGTTGTTGTGCTGGAACATGTCTGCCATCGCATTTTTTGTGCAGGGAGCGCCCGCTTTTTCACTGGTAATGATCGCCTTGAGCCTGGGTATATCGGTTTTAGAACGGATGTTGAGGCTGGAGAAGCAATTCATCCGGGTGCCGCAGATCACGTGGCCGTTGCTGTTTTTGGTCGGCGTGGTGCTCTTTACCGCCAAAATGACGGGAGGTTTCGGGTTGCGGGCATTTGGCTCGGAAGTTTATGGCGGCAAAAAATACGTCTTCCTCATCGTGGGCATACTGGGATATTTCGCCCTGACGGCGCGCCGGATTTCGCCGCAACAGGTGGGACTATATGTGGCCTTGTTTCTACTTGGCGGGGTGACCAGCTTCATCGGCGATCTTTACCCCATCATACCCTCGGGGCTTCATTTCATCTTTTGGATCTTCCCACCGCAGCGTTACGAGGGGGAGTTCGTAATTGGAACGACAAGGCTGTTCGGCGTATCCATTGCGGCGGGAGCCTTTTTTTATTACATGATGGCCCGATTTGGGATCCGTGGAATTTTCATGGGGGGCAAGCCCTGGCGGCTGGTTGCGACCGTGCTGTTTCTCATGGTTAGTTGTCTTGGGGGATTTCGTGGCGGGCTGCTGGGGGCAATGCTGTTTTTTTTGATTCAGTTTTTTCTGGAGGGACTGCACCGGACCAAACTGTTGCCCATGTTGGCCACCATCGGTGCGCTCCTGGTGGTCCTGCTGATTCCCCTGGCTCCCAAATTGCCTTTTACCTTCCAACGATCCCTGTCCTTTTTGCCGCTGCCACTGGACCCGGCCACAAAAATGTTGGCGGCAGAGAGTTCGGAGTGGCGCATCGAAATGTGGAAAGCGCTGCTGCCGCAAATCCCCCAGCATCTGCTGGTGGGCAAGGGTTATGCCATTTCAATGGAAGACTATCAGATGATGAGCTATGGCTCGGCATTTAAGGCGGTTGATCCCAGCCAGCAAGGTCTGGCACTGGCGGGTGATTATCATAATGGTCCGCTGTCGGTGATTCTCCCCTTCGGCATTTGGGGGGTTATCGCCTTTGTCTGGTTTTTGGCCGCAGGCAGCCGGGTGGTTTACCGCAACTATCGTTACAGTGACCCGTCACTGCAAATAATAAACACATTTTTACTGGCAAGTTTTATTGTGCAGGTCGTGTTTTTCCTGTTTATCTTTGGCGCATTCAACGGCGATATGGCCAAATTTGTTAGCACCCTCGGGTTGAGCGTCGCCCTCAACGGCGGAGTTTGCCACCCACTTGGAACAATGCCTCCCAAGCCTCAAACCAATTCCCAGTGATAATCGGTGTAAAGGCGGAACTTCCGCCGGACGCGCGGACACTTACTTGTTGAACCGGAAGTTTGTGATGTCGCAGTCCTGCATCACGTATTGCTTCGTCTCCAGCCGCATCTTACCGGCGCGCCTGGCCTGGGTTTCACCGCCCGCCGCGATGAAATCCGCAAAGCCGATGATTTCCGCGCGGATGAAACCCTTCTGGATGTCCGTGTGAATGGCACCGCCGGCTTCCCAAGCCGTCAGACCCTTCCGAATCGGCCAGGCGCGGTTCTCCTTGCCGCCGACGGTCAGGAAGCAGATGTAGCCGCCCTCCCGAAACGCCCGCAGCAGCAGGGCGTCGGGATTTTCCAACTCCGGCGGTCCGGCCACCACGACCGGCTTGGCGGTGAAAAAGTTGTGCGCGGCGACGGCTTGAAGATCGCCCGGTTCCAAGCCTGAATTGAAAACGAATTTCTCCTGTTCAAGGAGCGTCTTTATTTTTTCCAAGGCCCGGCGCTCGGCTTCCTGCGGGTCGCGGCCCAGACGCGTTTCCACAAATTCCAGGTCCTTCAAAATCAAATCCGCCCTGCCCTCCACCGACACAAGGATCGCGTCGGAGTCCAGAAGCTGGTCCTCTCCAACCACGTCCACCTGCGCGTGGGTTTTCTTTTGCGCCTCAACCAGTTCGTCCGCCTGGTCAAGGCGCGGATCTTTGAGGTTGTGTTTGCCTGGTTTTATTTCAGTGAAACCGAACAACGCTATTTTCATAAAAGGTCAATTCACCGGCGACTGTAGAACACGGCCCAAATACTGCCCGGTAAAACTTCCGGCGCAGCGAGCCACCTCTTCCGGCGGCCCTTGCGCGACAATGCGGCCGCCGGCATCCCCGCCCTCCGGGCCGAGGTCAATAATCCAATCCGCCGTTTTAATCACCTCGAGGTTGTGCTCGATGACGACGAGCGTGTTGCCCGCATCGCGCAATTTGAAAAGGACTTCCAGCAGTTTCGCCACGTCATGGAAATGCAGGCCGGTCGTCGGCTCGTCCAAAATATAAAGCGTGCGACCGGTCGCCTTGCGGCCCAGTTCCGTTGCGAGCTTCACCCGTTGCGCCTCGCCGCCGCTCAACGTCGTCGCCGCCTGTCCCAGGCCGATGTAACCGAGGCCGACCTCGGCGAGCGTCAGCAACGGTCCGTAAATTTTCGGCACGACGCGGAAGAAATCCACCGCTTCGTCCACCGTCATGGCCAGCACGTCCGCGATGTTTTTGCCCTTGTAGGTGATTTCCAGCGTCTCGCGATTGTAACGTTTGCCGCCGCACGCCTCGCAGGTCACATAAACCGGCGGCAGAAAATTCATCTCGATTTTGATCAACCCATCGCCCTCGCACTTTTCGCACCGGCCGCCCTTGACATTGAAACTGAACCGTCCCGGCGCGTAGCCCCGAATCTTTGCGGCCGGCAGCCTGGCAAACAAATCGCGGATGGCATTGAACATTCCGGTATAAGTGGCGGGGTTGCTGCGGGGCGTCCGGCCAATCGGCGTCTGGTCAATCACGATGACCTTGTCGAGGTTTTCGAACCCGCACAACGCCCGATGCGCGCCGGGCGTTTCCTTGGAACCGTAAAACTTGCGGAACAATGCGCGGCGCAATATGTCGTCCACCAGCGTGCTTTTGCCGGAGCCGCTCACGCCGGTGACGCACGTGAACGTGCCGAGCGGAATCCGCGCGTCAATGTTCTGCAAATTGTTTTCACGCGCGCCGAGGACTTCCACCCAGTTGCATTCTTTCGACGGAGCGATGCGTTTTTTCGGAATGGGAATTGAAAGTTCGCCGGTGAGATATTTCGCGGTGAGCGAATGTTTGTTCTGCAAAATTTCCGGCAACGTGCCCGCCGCCACCAGTTCACCGCCGTGAACGCCCGCGCCGGGGCCCAGGTCAACAATGTAATCCGCGTTGCGGATCGTCTCGGCGTCGTGTTCCACGACGAGCACGGTGTTGCCGAGGTCGCGCAGGCCTTTGAGCGTGGCGAGCAGGCGGTGGTTGTCGCGCTGATGCAGGCCGATGCTCGGCTCGTCCAGAATGTAAAGCACGCCGACGAGACCGGCCCCGATTTGCGTGGCGAGCCGGATGCGCTGCGCTTCGCCGCCGGAGAGCGTGCCGCTTTCCCGGTCGAGCGTGAGGTAGCCGAGGCCGACATTTTTCAAAAAACCGAGCCGCGCGCGGATTTCCTTGATGACTTCGTGCGCGATTTTTTCCTCGAATTCCGTGAGCTTGAGACCGGCGAAAAATTCGTCGGCACGTTCGACCGAAAGCCCGCAGACGTCCATGATGGAGAGGCCGGGAATCGTAGGACAGGCGTCCCGCCTGTCTCTGTTTTTTTTGGGAGAAGATGGAGACAGGCTGGAAGCCTGTCCTACGCTGATATCATTCCCCAGTGTCACCGCCAAAATTTCAGGCTTCAAGCGCCGGCCTTTGCAGGTGTCGCAAAACTGCGGGCTCATGTAAGGCTTGATGCGATTGCGGACGAATTCACTTTCGCTTTCGGTGAACAGCCGTTCCAGATTCGGCAGCACGCCCTCGAACGGGCGGCTGATCACGTGCAGGCTGCCGGTGCGCCAGAATCGAAAATCAATTTCGCCTTCGCCCGAACCGTGCAGCAAAACCTTTTTGAAATCCTCCGGCAAATCCTTGAAAGGCGCTTCCAGGCTGACGCCGAAATGCGCCGCGACCGACCGCAGCATCGCCTTGTAATAAATGTTCATCCGCTTGCCGGCGCGACGCCAGGGCTGGACCGCGCCGTCTTCGAGCGATTTTTCGGGATCGGGCACGACAAGGCTTTCGTCGAAAATCATCTTCTGGCCGAGACCGTGGCAAACCGGGCACGCGCCTGCCGGCGCGTTGAACGAAAAATGTTTCGGCGTGGGCGGATCAAAACTTTTGCCCGTGGCCGGGCTGCACATCTTGTTGGAATGGAGGGTTTCCGTCCAAATTTCGGATTGCGGATTGCGGATTGCGGATTGTGATGACGCTCCCCTCGCCCCGTCCCTCTCCCCGTTGGGCGGGGAGAGGGTGGCCGCAGGCCGGGTGAGGGGTTTGTTGCCAGTTTTTAAATCGTTCTGCGGCATTTGATGCAGCGTAAACATGACGCCTTCGCCCCAGCGCAACGCGGTTTCGACCGAATCGCCGAGCCGCACACGAATTTTGTTGTCAATCACCAGCCGGTCCACGACGGCCTCAATGTTGTGAAATTTCTTCTTGTCGAGTTTGACGCGCGTGTCGGCGGCGAGTTCGACGAATGCGCCGTCCACGCGGGCGCGCACAAAGCCCTCACGGGCGAGGCGTTCGATAACATCGCGGAACTCGCCTTTTTGCCGGCGGACGACCGGCGCGAGCAGCATCACGCGTGTTTTGGGCGGCAGCGCGAGGATTTTGTCCACGATGTCGCTGGTGGTTTGCGTGACGATGGGCACGCCGGTGTCCGGGCAATGCGGCTGGCCGACGTGCGCGTAAAGCAGCCGGAGGTAATCGTAAATCTCCGTCGTGGTGGCGATGATGGAGCGTGGGCTGCTGCCGGAGCTGCGTTGTTCGATGGCGATGGCCGGTGAAAGGCCCTCGATGAAGTCCACCTCCGGCTTTTGCATCTGGTCGAGGAACTGCCGGGCATAGGCGGAGAGGCTTTCGACGTATTTGCGCTGGCCCTCGGCGTAAATCGTGTCGAACGCGAGCGACGACTTGCCGCTCCCGCTCAAGCCGGTGATGACCACCAGCCGGTCGCGGGGGATTTCCAGCGTGAGATTTTTGAGATTGTGCTCACGCGCGCCGCCGATGCGAATGAATTCCCTACTCATAGCCGCGAATTTCCCGCTCAAACCAACCGGGCAGATTAGGAGAAACGGCAGGAAAAGAAAAGCACGGAAAAATTTTGGAATGCGCCGACGTGTCGGCGCTTTGAAAGGCGGTGACATGTCACCGCACTCCAAATCCGGCTCGTCAGTAGCCTCGCCCCACCGGAATTCCAGCCTTGGGCTGGTAGGGTCGCCTCGCCGAGGCGACCGCGCAAACCAACGGACGCATGAGGCCATGCGTCCCTACCTTAAAACGTCACTGCACCCGGAGGAGCCGGTAGAAACGCATGGGCGAGTTCGTCGCGCCGGGGTCGGTAAACGTGAACGTCCCGTTGCTGGAAGTGATGATGTTTGTATCGGCCGTCCAGACCATCGGCTGCGAAAGGTTGGTTGCCCATTCCACCTGGAACTTGTCACCCGGCGGCGCCGTCCATTGAAGCTGAGCGCCACTGCTCGTGATATGGGCGGCGGAAATGGAGAACGAACTGTGCGTACTGCCCCCCGGCACGTCAAAATCCACCTCGATGCTATAGGTGACGGGAGAGCTGTTCGTGTTTTGCACGGCCAGCCAGTAACTGCCGCCGGGCACGATGTTCGTCGGCGAACTGCTGAGACTCAGCACGGAGGAACCGGCGGTCACGCCATTGAGCAGCAGGTAATCGCCCGGCGAGCCGGTGCCGCTGGGTGGCGTGGTTTCATTGAACCACAGGTTCAACGGCGCGCTGGCGGAGAAGAGCATGTTCGTGGCGCGAAGCGCGTTGGTCGGCACCCGGATCAAATAATAAACGATGCCGCTGGGGGGAATGCTGTTGGTTTGCGGCGGCACACCGTTGAGCGTGCCGAAGGCGGTGGTGTAGGTGAAACGCAACTGCCAGCTCACGAGTGTCGCGTTATTGGTCGCGCCGGCGCGGTCATCTTGAATTTCCAATGTCCATGTGCCGTAAGCGTTTTTGCGGGCAAACGCGTCCAGCGACTGTTCGGGAAGATAATTAAGATCAAGATTGGCGCTGGCGGCGAATGTTGAGTTGGTAATGATTACTTCGACAACACCGTTCCCGTCCCGCCCAGCACCCGCGGTAAGGGCATAATTATCCTCGTCATTCCAATAGCCGGGGGGCTGCGAAGACCCTTCACCACCACTCATTCCCCATCCCCAAATAAACGTGTAAAATTCGATGTCGTCGATATTGTTCGGTTCACCTGCAGCCCAATGGGTGTAGGTCACAGGCTCTCCGCTGACCCAGCCAAAATTATTGGAATGGCATCCATCATGATCTCCCGGACAATTGGCGTCTAGATTCGTATCGTATAAACCAATCCACAAATTGTGGCCAGTGCCACCGTAATAAGCGAACGTGTCATAGACCCAAGCGTCCTCATTTGCGTCCCTGATTGTCGCCAAATGTCCACCCAACTCTTCAGCCCAAGCCTCGGAATTGGTCCAACCGTTGGTGCCAAGGAGATAGTAGGCGTGACCATTGACAGGATTGAAAATTGGCCCCGCCAGCACCACAACATTTGTTGGAATTGGCAGGACTATGAAATTGGTACCGGTACTGGGTACAAACGGCGGCGGCGCGAATTTGATCGGCGTCGTGGTCAGATTCGTATTTTCCGTCAGCGTGAGATAGGCGAATCGGGGCTCCGTTGCACTCACTGCGTAATCCCACTGGTCGCCAACAGGGGGGGTGATGTTTTGATTCATCACGATTTTGACCTGTGTGTTGGTGCCGGGACCATAGGAAATGTTAGTGACCCCACTGCCGCTGATTGCTCCGGAATCAAAAATCAGCGCACCTTGGTAATACACCTCCATCTCGTCCGGTATTGGATAAAAATTGTAATTAATCGTCAGGACACCACTCGTTTGTCCCGTATCAATAACGTTGGTGGATGCCGCCCGCCCGCCGGAAGCCGAGCCCAGTATGACGTTTGTGACAGAATAGTTCATGCCCATGCCATTGGTGCTGGTGCCGCCGCGATTCTCCACGAGCAACACCCGCGTGCCGTCCGGGCTGATCAGATGGAACACCAGATCGGAAATGCGCGGATGATCCACGCGCAACCCCACGTCCACAGAAGAAATGGTTGCGTTGTCTGGGACGGGAATGGTGGAAGTCGTCACCGCGTCATCCTTCAGCGGCGTGGTGCCCGTGGAAGCGTAATCAAACTGCTCCGGCACGGCGCCCGTGTAATACGTCGCGGTGATGGAGACGGTTTGAGGCGTAGCACTGGGATTAAACACGCCAAAGAAATAGCGCCCCGCAGTCAGCGGCGGGCCGATGGATATAGAGCCTTTCACCTCGGGCGGAATGCTGGTGGTTTGGTCAATATTTGTCATTTCATCGAAATCGCTTGTCGTCGGCTCCGAGCCATATTTGACGAACAATTCGACCGTTTGCGGGCTTGGCGTCGTTAGATTTGTAACGGTAATGGTGAGATTTGTTGCGCCGGGCGGCACATCAATGTAATCGTAAAACCATGTGCCTCCCGCAACAGTGGCAGTAAAGGTTACGCCATTGTTCGCCAGATGCGGTTCAATCGTCAGGCTGAAATTTTGCACGACGCCGATTTGCGTCCACGAATCGTCCACTTCCGTCAATCCCCACACGCCGTTGCCTTTCTGTCCGATGAAACCGTTCAAGCTGCCCGGCCCATCCGACGGTTGCGAACCGGCAATGTCCCCCTGCCCGCTGTCATCATAAACGAATGGGGTAAAGTTGACCGTGTTGCCCAGTGAATCGTGATTGTTCAGCACATCGAGATTTCCGCCATTGAGCGTAAGAGTGCCAATCAGGTCGCCAAAATTTTGATGCCAAACCTGGTTGGTGACGACAACGCGCCGCACTTCAATCGGGTAAATCGCAACGCCAAACACATAACCGTAACCCGGATGCGCCGGTGTGCCATCGAGTATGTTCACCGGCACCGGCGCGCCGTTGACGATTTCGCTGCCATTTGTATTCATCTGGCTGAACGGCGTCGCGCTGAATATGGGAATGAATCCATATTCGGACGCCATTTGATCCTCCGATTTCACGCCGATGTAATAGACCTCATTCGGCCGGGAATTGGTATCCACGACATATTCCGTGCCGCCGCGACTCAGCGATGCCATTTCAAAGATTCCCCCAGCCGTGGCAAAAACGTTCGGCGTGGGGCCACTGACTGATGCCAAATAATTGGAAGCAGCGGCGTAAATGCTTGTCGGATTGAGAGTCAACAAATTCGAGTCGGTGGTGACATAAAGGTCAATGTCCGCCTCCGGACGCGTGGCATTGGCTTGGGAATCGGCAAACACACCCATGCGCGGAATCGAAAGGGTGTCTGGAATGAACGTGACGAACGCAGCGTTGGTGTAACCGGTGGTGTTCGTCACCACGTAAAAATGCCACTGGTTCGTCATGCCAATGGTGATTTGCCAGTTCGTTTCGCCGCTCACGATGATTGAATTCGTCAGCAATAACGCGTTCGTGCCCATCAACGGCGTGTTCGCGCCGACGAATTGATTGAACAACGGCTGATTGGTGGAGGCCACAAAAGTGATTTGCTGGTCGGACGTGGGATTGGAAACAAAAGAAGATGAATTGGTAGTCACCGTCATCGCATTGGTGACCGAGCCGTCGCCACTGGAAATGACCAGCGCGTAATCCTGCACGACATTCGGCGCGTAAGCGCCTGCGAAATTATTCGTCTGCGCCGTGACGGCGTTGACGTTGACGCGGTAGCCCATGACCGTGACGGAATAATTCGTGCCCAGTAGCGGCGTGACATAGACATTTTCAACATTATTGATGGAATCGAAAGCCGGCGGCGAATTTGTGGTCCTCGCACTATTAAACGTGTTGCCCGTCGGGATGTCATTGCCGTAATAGACGATCGGATTGGTGGGGTTGCTGAAATTGGTGACGACCAGGATGAGATTGTTCACGAGCTTGATGGCGGCTGCGGGGTCGCCGGGCGGATCCGTCCACGCCAGCGTGATGCGCAACGGTTGTTGTTGCGCCTGCGCATTGGTCACGGAAACGTAAAACGTCTGGCTGTCGCCGGTGGCCAGCGCATTGGTCGGATTTTGGTCGAGAATGAAAGTCGAACAAGGCGCGTCGAATTGATTGGTGATTCCGGGCTGCAAGGCGCTCGGCAGATTAATCAAACCCCAGCCTTGGAAATTAATGGAATTGTTGACCTGTAAATCATAGTCCGGCTCTGAACGCGCGCCGTTGATAAGCATCGCCTTGAGCAAGGCCGGACTGGGCAGCGCATGCCATTGATTCGTAAAGAAATCCTGCATCAACGCCAGCACGCCCGACACGTCCGCCGCCGACATGCTCGTCCCGGTTTCATAACGGTAGTATTCAGGCGAAGTGCCGAGCGAATCGTTCATTCCCTGTAAAATCTGATAATAATTGCCGAGGTCGTTGGTTGTAACGATGTCAACCAGCGCATCATAATTCACACTTTCGCTGGTGTTATTGCTGATGGCATATTCCCAGGTCGCCTTGACAGGGGTAATCGTGGGCGGCGGCAGAGCAATGGAACCCGCACCGGTCAGATAAGGTGGAGAGGTGCGGGGACTGGTTCCATTCCAAACAAGAATGGGCAGGCTCGGAAACGGGCTTGGTGAAGCGATATTGGGTTCGAGTTGGATGGTGAGTTGTACGATGTTTTGTGGGATCACGAGGGAATAAAAATTCTTCGAACCAGGGGCCACTGCGTCGGAAAACCCGGTCAGATTATAATTTGTCGGATTATAATATGCATTGGTATCCCATTGCCCGGAACGGGTGGAAACCACAAATGTTCCCGGCGCAACCACGTCCGGCTTGAAACGTCCATACGTGCCTTCAATCCCGACACCCACATTGCCACGGCTTGAATAACTGGCCACTTCGTTACTCGAGTCCGTCATGGGCTGCCACACGGCGTTGGAGGAACCATCGAGCGCTGTAACTATGTTTGTGATGTTGCGCAATTGCTCAAGCGCACCGACGGTGATGACGTTCTTGGCCGTGGCCGGCGACAGGATGGTATCGGGATTGCCATTAAAACCACCATTGTCGCCGCTGCCGGAATTGCCGGCGGAAAACACAAACAACACCGGCTGCGAACCGGTCACTTCCGGCAATGCATCGCGCACCGCCGCATCGTAACTCGCCGCCGCTAGGTCATAGGCATTATCGCCGTCATTGTTCCAACTATTGTTGGAAATCAGCGCGTTGGTCAGCGCCGGAATTTCCTGAAGCACCTGGTCGGAAACAACCTTGCCGCCATCATTGCCGAGCGCCGCCACGGAAAACAGCGTTGCTCCCTCCGCCATGCCGCGAAATTGATAATTCGTTCCCGGCATAATTGAGCCTTGTGCGTCGGTCACCGTCGTTGATTCAAAACCATCTCCGGCGATGATGCCCGCCACGTGCGTGCCGTGGCCGTTAGTGTCCACCAAATCCCAACCCGCGCGTCCCGTAAGGTTGGTATCAAACAAGTCGCCAATCACACGCGGTTTCAAATCGGGATGTTGGGCATCAATGCCGGTATCGTTCACTTCCACAATCACGTTCGAACCGGTCAGGTTCATGTAATTCGTCGGCACAAGCGTGTCGGTGGAAACGCCGACGGTCACGCGGCTCAAATCATTCGCGTGAATGCGCGGATGATACGGCTCAACAATTTGCACGCCGGGCAACGCAGCCAGCGCTGTCCAATTTTGCGGCGGCTGCACGCGCACAATCGGCCCGAACGGCGAGCTGTCCCGTGCGACAATCTGGCCGCCGAGCTTTTCAATCTGTTGAATCGTCGCCGGGGCGTCGTCGCTGAACAAACCGAGCGTCAAATAGGTTCCCGCGGGTAGCGGCGCGTGTTTCACCGCCAGCGTCAGCAACGAAGGCCCCGCCGCCCGGTGAGTTTTCATTGGCGTTGCGGAAAACGTTTTTTGTCCAACCGTCACGGGCATTGACGACGATATTTTGTAATACGGCTCGTAGGGAACCACCGACTGCGCCAGCGGATTCGCCCCCAATCCATTCGCCACGCCCGCCGGGGCGCGCACGAGATAGGCGTTGTTCGGGATGTAGGAAACAATCGTCGCGCCCGAGGCTTTCAACATAGCGCGGAAGGCGTTGTCTATCGGCCCGCGCGCCTGGACAATGTAAGCGCCCGGATCACCTGACGCGCGCAGATTGGCCGGAATGGAAAAGTTCAATGGGCTGCGCGTGTCAATCAGCGCGTTCTCCAGCAAAATCGCCCTGTCGTCGCGCACCAACTGAGCGAGCGACTTGGCCGTGTTGCTCAAGCGGAAGGCGAATTTGTTGGTATTAGCTGCCGCGATGGTTTTCGCGGCATTGGTGGAAAGGGAATGACTGGTGGCGACCGCTTCGTGCGGACGGCTCGGCGAGCCGTCCCTACCATTTTCCCGCTGCCAAAGCAGGCACACGCCCGCCAGACACAGCAGGCTCAACAAAATCCATATTAACCGGCGCGAACGCATATTTTCTAACTGCCAATTCTCAACCGCCAAGGCGCAAAGAACGCCAAGCGGAGTTATTACTTGCTTGAATTAAACCATTTTTATTTTTGACGCACATGGTGTCATGGCGGTTTGTATATCAGTGTAAACTACTCTCTGTATCCCGTTTTTCAAAATAGAAACGTTAAAATTTATCAACAAGCCAAGCGAAAGACCGGTCGCTTTAAGATAAGAAATAACCTGTGCGTTGTGAATTTCTGCCAGCGCCTCGACGGTTTTCAATTCAACGACCAGTAATTGTCCAACCAGCAAATCAATTTTATGCCTCCCAATCGTCCGCCCCTTGTAAAGTACGCCGATTTCCTTCTGTCGCTCAAAAGGAATCCGCCTGTCCGCCATCTCGACGCATAGCGCTTCCTCGTAAACGCTTTCCAGAAAGCCCGGCCCCAAATGACGATGCACCTCAATCGCCGCGCCAATAACGTCGCGGGCCAGCTCATCCGTCCTTGCGCTCGGTTCAATCAATGTTTTCATCTTGGCGTGCTTGGCGTCTTGGCGGTTAAGTGGTCAATCCGGCGGCAAAACATTAAACCTTTCAATCACCGCATTGTTGTTGATTACCTGGTTCGTCACCGTTGGCGGTGAGTTGGTAAAATAAACGACATTGGCCAGCGCGCTGTTAAAGCGCACCACGGCGCGCGTGGCGGCCTCGGAAACGATTTGATAATTCGTGACCATCCCGAACAGCGGCCCGCTGCCGGTGTAAATCGAATTTGGCGCGGGTTTCAATGCCTGTCCGTAACTGTAAATCACGTAACGCATCGGCGTTTGCGGCGAGCCGCCGACGCGCAGCAACGACATCGCCTGCTGCGGCAGCCATTCATACATTTCGTCGCTGATGCCGTATTGCTGTTGCATGCTTTTGGTATTCAGGAATGGCGATTGAACGCTCAATTGTGGAACGGCAAGAATGTCGCCAACATGCTCGAAAGCGCCTTTTAATCCGTCCACATTGACAAAATTTGTGCGCGTTTGATTGATATTTGTCACGATCTGCCACAAAGCCGGGGGATTGGTAATAATCACCGGGCCGGTGGGGTTAATCGGGAAATTGGTGATTTGCAGTAATGGCCGTGGGAAATAAAGCACGCCATTCAGCAAGCTACTCGCGGTGTTGGTTAGCACCTCAACCCCACTGAACAAGGCCGACCACGCGGCGAGTCCGGCTTGAGGATTATTCGTCAATCCTGCTTCGACATTCACCGAGAGCTGGCCGCGCGTGGCATTGTCATTGAACGCCGTGGTGAAAAGGTCAAACAACAGCCGGTCCTGAATGGGTGCCATGTTGACCGCGTCATAACCGTTACCATCATAATCGCCGGTCCAACTTATCCACGGGTTGGTATTCGTGACGATCAGCACGTTGGTCCCGGTAGTTTCGGGCCAATATACTGCTGTGATGGGAGCGCCGGGAGGACTGGCTGCAAGCATAACATCCGGCGACTTGAGATAAACCGTCTGCCACGGTGTGCCGCGATGGACGCGGCCCAGCCAGCCAACGGTCGGGAATTTGTTCGTCGGAAAATCCCAGTCATCCGACGAATAGATCAGCGAATCTTTGAGAGAGAAGCTGTATGGATAGGAACCCACGCCCCACGGCTGGTAACGCTTGTTCAATTGGCCGAGGTCGGGCAGTATAGGAAACGCCGTCTTATTCGTCGCGGTTATGCCGGTTTGAATGCCGCCATAGTCCATGCCTGAATAATTCAAATCGCTCGCCACATAATGCACCAGCGGGTCATTTGCCTGCCAGGAGATGTAGTCGAACATCGTCTTTGTGGGTGTGAAAGGCACTTGAACGGTCAAAAGCGTATTGGTTGCGTAGGATACTTTATGCGTGTTTGGATCCGTGCCCATGCCCCTTAAACTCCCGTTGATAACCTGGTTCAAGAAGGAGTCGAAACTGGCGATGGCATCTCCAACCGTTCCGCCACCCTGAGGGTTAACCCAAGTGCTATCATCGTTTGCGGTGAGGGTGTTGGCGCGATTTTGTATTGGATTGTCGGAGTAATTGATTTGATTGTTAACACCGTTCGGCACAGTGCCTGACAAGTTGGTATTCCACAAACCCAAGCCGTTCGGATCCACATCTGCAAGTTCCGCGTTCAGGTTCCAAGCGCGGTCCGGCCCCGCAAATTGGACATAATCAATGACGTGATAATTGCCACTGATATCCTGATCCAGCATGACCACCTGCAAGCGATTGGTCGTCAGCAGACCAAACTGCGGCAGCGGCTGAATGCCGACATTCGGGTAATCAACGACAGTATCAATATCGACCGGAGCGAAAATATTACCCAGATACCCGCCACCGCCCGGTGGGTAAACATACATGCTGTTTGTGAACACCATGACATTGGTGAGCAACGGAATGACGAAAGAATTTGTGCTCGGAAAGTTGGGGTTCGGATTTTGCGACCACGGTTGAGAAGTGCCCGGCCACTGGGCGGGCACATTGGTAATATTGGCCGTCAGAAGAGAGACGGAAAGAGGAAGCATTCCATTGTCATTGGTCAACGTCATTGAATTGGTATCCCGCGCCCAAATGAGAACGCGGTCTAGATAATTGGAACTATATGAGTTCCAACACTCGACGCCGAACACGTTGCTGATGCTGAAAATATACATTTGGTTCGTCTGCAAATTACTTGGCAGCGCGGTAAGAGTTGGCCTGTGAATTTCCAGCTTGCGGGTGACCTGTACGATACCTTGCATGGAAAACTCGTTGAAGTTCGGGAAACCCTTCTTCGCGCCAATAATCCACGGCACGCCATAAACGTTCACAATACCGCTTGCATCAGTAATTGGTGTAAAATTGAGCGAAAGATTGGTTACGTTCGCAACATCATACGGCAGTGCCAGTTGAGGGTCGCCCGTGCCAGTTACAGTGTTTGGACCGAAAGTACTGGAAAGGTTTGTATACCCAGTGATGAAAACATTGCCGAGATTGTCGTGCTCAAAAATCGGACGGAAAACCGACGGGAAATTAGTACCCATCGCGGCAGTGTTAGTTGTCGTAGCATCGTAAATGTTGGCTGCCAATTGCAGCACACGCTGAATGGCAGATCTATAAACGAAGCGACCGTCCACCCAAACGGGAATGTTCGTGATGCCAAAACTGTTGGTTATGATTGTGCCGAAGGTATTGGTGAAAGCCTGCGGATTTTCAGCCAGCCATTCCTGCGAATAGTCGCGCAGCATCCTGTCGGCGGCGTTGGTAAAAAATTCAATCGCCGTCCACGAATAAAAATTTGTCTCCAGGTTGGGAACAACGACGCCATTGGTCACGTTCCGGTAATTGAGATTCATTTTGTTCTGCTCCGGCGCGGAATCCGTGCCGAGCTGCGAGAGCAAACGGTAAAACGTGTAGCGGTCGTAGGTGGAAACATTCGTGCCGGCGCTCCAAAGGTTGTTCGTGAATTGAAATGAGCTTTTTGCCGGATCAAACAAATCCGACGGTAGGCTAAAGAAATGATTCACATTGTCCGCGCCAGCCCAATAGATGTTCGTGTTATCATTTTCAACCGGCAACGGGAAACCGGTTTGCAACGGTCCATCACTATAACCGTCAATGTTGTCATTTAGAAACGCTGCGCCATTCGTACCAAACAGGGCACCGACTGTTAACAAGTTCGTGTAGTTGTTCGCGTAACGGTAAGCCAGCAGCGCGCGCGCATCTTCAAAAGCGTGCCCGCTGTTAGCTGCAGGTACTGTGTTGGCTTCGTTGTAACGGTAATAGATGGTGTCTGGCGGAACGACTGGAAGCCACTGATCCGTGTTTAAATCCGCCAGAAACGCGGCCAGATTGATTTCCCACGAGCCGACGCCTTGATTGCGGAAATAGCCATCGGCGGTGTTCAAGTTTTGATTGAAAACCTGATTGTGAATGGCGTTCAAATCGAGCGCGTTGCCAATGGGCAGGGCGATGAAGGCAAAACGCGCCACAAACGGATTGTTCGGCCCATAAGGCTGGTCGGGCCGCTGCAATACGCCTATCCATTCCGGGTCGCCGACTTGGAAAACAAGTGGATTGTTTGTGATGACGTTGCCCAGATTGTCCACGTTCGTCACCCAGCCGTTGGCGTCGAATCGTGCGTTGCGATTCAGGTCGAGGTAAAAACGGAAATCAAGCGGTCCGGTCGAATTGGTCTGGATGAACACCGGCGCGCGCGGACTGACATACAAATGGGTCAAGTCCGACGTGTTGGTAAAACTCAAAGGCCAAGCATTCGTCGAGACGAGCAGGCTGAAGTTGTAGGGATTGGTGGTGGCGAGGACGTTGGCGATGATTTGCGCCTCGGCGTTGGCCAGCGCGGCATCGGCGGCCAGACGCGCGGAAGCCGTGTCGGTGGTCGTGGTGACCGCGCCGCGTTCGCGCCGGCTCAACATCAGAAATGCAAGGATCATCAACGTCAACACGGAGAGCAAAATCACCGTGATGATGAGGGCAACGCCCTTTTTGGATTGACGATTGGCGATTGGCGATTGGCGATTGGCAACAGCGGTATGCGCCGGTTTTTTTTCAATCGGAAATCGGAAATCGGAAATCGGAAATCGGATTTTCATTTATAGGCCGAAGGGTCAACGTTGTGAATCCAGGCGCGCTGGCGGAAAATGTGCACCTGGCCGACATGATTCGACAAATAATTTAGTTGCGCCACACCACTCAAGGATTCGGCGCGCTGCAATGCGCGGTCTTCAAGCACGCCCAGTTCCACTTCCACCGAGGCCGGCAGCGTGTTGCTGAACATGTAAATGGTGTTTTGGTTGGTAATTATGGTGTTTTGGTTGGTGATGATTTGCCCGTTGTAAACGTCGTAGGTATTCGTCATCCAAAAACCGTTTGGGTCGTAAGCGCGCACGCGCAATTCCACCACGCCGTCCATCAAATGGCTCCAGGGCGGGGAATTGGTTAATGGAGTCCAAATAAAATTGGAGTAAAGCAACCAGGGGTTTGCAGCCATCACGTTCGTGCTCATGGAAAAACGGTAGAGCGAATTGGTGGGTTGCGACGCCGTATCTACCCTGTAGCCCACACCGGTCCATGTCCTGTTTTGGAGGGTGAGGATGAAAAAGTTTTCCACCACGTTGGTTCGTTGATAGCCGCTGATACTGCCGGGCAAAGATTGAAGAAGCGCAGTGTAACCGGAATTGGTATTAGCGTAAAAATTCACCGCGCCGTTGTTGGTGCCGAGCGACGGCGTCATCCCCTCCAAATCGCTTTTGATCAAATCCGACACGGCGCGGCCGGATTCCAGCACGCCGGCCTGGGTGATTCCCGCGCGAAACGCGGTCTGCGTGCTGTTCAAGATTGTCATCAGCGACAGCACGATAAGCGACAGCAACGCCATCGTAACCAGAATCTCGACCAGCGTGAAAGCAGGACAATTTTGAATTTTGAATTTTGAATTTTGAATTGGATGAGAGCGCGGCGCGGCCATTTCCAAATCCCAGTCCGGAACTTGAAACTTGCCCGCCTCGGCGTAGCCTTTGGCGAAGCCTGGGAAACTTAAAACTTGGAACTTCGTGCTCATGGCGCGTTGGTGAAGGATTGCGACTGGAAAAAATATAAATTGGTGTTGAGCGTGTCTCGAACAAGTTGGCCGGCGACCATCGTGCGGAACGTCTGGCGTTTAGGTCCGACGTTGCCGTTGGGCAGCAACGGCCAGAGAAACGTCAGGCGCAGTTCGTGTAAATTGGCAGTCAGTTGCTGGTTGTAAATGTAAAGCTGGTTGGTGGAAGGCAGTTTGAAAATGTTTGTGTCCACCGCCACCGGCACGTTCTCGCAAATCAATTTGTAACCGAAGGAACCGCCGGTCACGATGTCGTTGTCTTGCGGCGGTTTTTCCGATGCAGGCCCGCTGATGGAACGGACATAAGCGACAACGTAGTTGCTGTAACCACCGTTGAAAAGATTGTTGGTTGGATTAAAGCGTAAATCCATGTATTCTGGCGTGCTCAGGAGTCCGATGATGCGTTCGCCATTGGTAATCACAAATGGTGTAGTGGAATAATTGTAACCAATAGGTGTAGTTATAGGTGTAGTTATTTCCGGATTGTATCGCGTTTGGAAATTCGTGATGGCATAAACGTAATTGGTCAAATCATCCGCGCCGCGCGCGCCGTTGCGGATGTTTTCGATAAGCACGGTGGCGTCCTGATTGATGATGGTTTCCTCGCGATTGTCCCTTTGCACGTTGATGCCCAGCGGCAGCACGCCGATGATGGCCACCAGCGCAATGCCGATGATGGCCAGACTGATGGCAATCTCAATCATCGTGAAACCAAATTCGAGGCGCGAGGCGTGGGGCATGGGGCGCGCAGAGAACATGCCTCGTGCCCGGAGCCTCACGCCCAATGCCTTTTTAATCGAAATTTTCATTGCACTTTCGGCTGCTGCAAAGTCGCGCGGCCCGTCAGCGGCTCGATGTCAATGATGTTGTAGGTGCTTGTGCTGTTGCCGGGCGGCAATTCCGAAACCGAGGGCGAACCGGCCGGCGGAGGGAGCAACACAAACGCCCTGGTTGCCACGTTTATCGCCGGCGACACGCTGCCACGCGCCAGCGGGATGTATTCATGAGAAGCAACCGCATCAACGCCGTTTGTCGTCAGTTGGCCGAGATAGTTAAACTCAATGCAAGGCATGAAAATAAAATTAGCGTTGGTCTCGGTTGGAAATGGAACCGCCATACTGGTGAAAGCATGAATCGTGTTGGTAGTATCAGAATGGGGATAATCCTGATTCCATTGGTTAAAAACCGGCGGAGCAATCGCAGGATTGGAGGATGATACTGGCGTGCCGGGTGAAGCGAATTTATTGGTTACGATGAACGTTCCATCCGGCAAATTTTGCCACGGCGCGAGATAATGCCATTGGTGTTGTCCCGGTTGGTCGCCCATTGCGCCGTAAGCCATGAATGTATAACCGGTCAATTGCTTGTCGCACAAATTGGTGGCGGCGGTTTGCTGTGCAGGACTTAAATTGTTCCACCAAGTTGTGTAAACAGCAACCGGAGTGTTGTAATTCAAGTTTGCCCAAAAATTCGCCGGGACGAAAACCATATAGACCGTCGTGCGCTGGCTGACGGCCAGTTGGCGGGCGCGCGCCACGTCATCCAGCAATTGCCGCGTGGCGGAAGTCATGGCGTCCGCGTGGCTGACATTTTTGAGCGCCGGCACGACCAGCGCCGCCAGAATGGCCATGATGGAAATCACCACCAGCAGCTCGACGAGCGTGAAGGCCGGAGAATTGCGAACTGCGAATTGCGAATTGCGAATTGAAAAATGGCGAAACCCGGCATTTTTCGAGCCCCGGTTTGGAACCCGAAACTGAAAGCTTGAAGCTTGAAACTTGAAACTCATTTTCACTGCCAGCTCAGGAGGTTGTCTTTGTTTTCACGGTCATTAGCGGGTTCGATGGGATCAATTTTCCCATTCGGCCCGGCGGACCAGACCATGACCTTGCCGTGATAAAGGAAATTGTCAGTATTGGGGGCGCTGCTGTTCGGATTGAACAGTCCGTTTAGTCCCGTCTGGCTACCTAGTTGTGTCTGGGACACACTCTGTCTGCAATAAAACGCATCCTTGCATTGCTCATCGTAATTCAAGTCCATGCTGATGACATAGGGATTGCCCCACGGGTCGCGATAAACCAAATCCTGACCGACAACGCCGTTTGTATTATAGGCATCGCCCATTTTTGCATTCAGAAAAAGGGTTTGTTGCGGATTCTTTTGATAGTTGGTGTTGATGGTCGAACCGGAACCATTGGGATAGTTGGTGTAATCCATCAAAATCGCGATGACATCGCAATTGTTTGAAACGGAACCGCCAATAAGAGTTCCAATTGGCACCGGGCCGGCGGGCGTTTGGAATGTGCCGCCAAAGGTAAAATCGTTCGTCCCGGCTGCCTGCTCGACATCAGAAACCGGGAACCGGCTGTAGGCGGAGTCGTATTGCTGAATGGCGGTGACAATCTGACTGATTTGAAGACGCGCCTGGGCTTTCTGCGCCTGTTTTTTGGCCGCCGCCAGCACCGGCAACAGCATGGCCGCGAGAATGGCAATGATGGAAATCACCACCAGCAATTCCACAATGGTGAAGGCGCATCGAAGGTTGAATGGCCGTTTACGTGTTGCCCCCGTTTTATCACTTTTCATAACGATCGTTTTCATATTTTCAGCGATGGATATAACCCTAAAAACTCATGGCAATGGACTGTTGATTTGCACCTGTTTGCTCCAATTACAGATGAGATTCGTTTGCCCGCCCATCGAAAGCTGGACCCACAAATCATACGAGCCGGGATTGTTGGTGGGGCTGGACGAATTGTAACGCCAGGGATTCAGGTCGATTACGGTCAATGGCCGATAGGTCGCATCCGGCCCGCCAACGGAAGTGATGAGTATCGTCACAAGCACGTTGTTGTTCGTCACTGCTCCAATCCGATTAGGTTTCAGGTCTGGAAGAAAATTTCTGGCCTGCGGCGTGGACTCGTCGGCGTTGGTTTTACTGCAATTCATAAAACCGCTCACGTTAAATGCGGTGGTCACAGAACTGACGAGAATTGGCACCGCGCTGCCATCCAGAGTGACGTAAGCCGTGCCATTGTTGGTCGTTCCCAAGAGTTCATAGTAAAGCTGGCTGACCAAGGTGCGGTTGGTCGAGTTTAGCCACTGATTGTCCGGCGGATAAAAGCCGTAGGCGGATTTGTAGCGGTCAATGGCGGTTTCCAACTGCGCCATTTCGGCCTGGGCGGTGCGAATCATCGCTTGTTTTCTCACCGCGCCCACCACGGGGAAGAGGAGCGCGGCAAGCACGGCGATGATGGAGATGACGACGAGCAGTTCGACGAGAGTGAAGACGGAATGAGTTTCAAGTTTCAAGTTTTCAGTCTCAAGTGACTGCGAGCAACCTCCGCTCGACACTTGAAACCTGACACCTGGGACTGTTGATTCACTTTTCACGGCTGTCATTTCAATTCTTTTTCCATTCGCTCGCTCAACCACTGTTTGATCATGCTCTGGTAATTCAAATATCGCGACCGGGCCAGGCGTTTGATGCGCGCCAGCATCCGCGGGTCGATGCGCAGCGTGATGGTCACGGACTCGGACGCCTCGGCGCCGCCGGCCACCGCCGCTTCCATCAGGCGCAGGTCCGGCCGGTTCTCCACCCAAAAATCCGCTTCGGCCTCTTCGTTGTCGAAGAGCGGAACTTCTTCCCAACTGGCAAACGTTCTCACTTCTATAGTTTTTAATTTTGAGTTTTAAGTTTTGAGTTTCCGGGAATTGGATGTTTTAACTAAAAATTCAACACTCAACACTCAAAATTCTAGCCCAGTGTCTGATCCACTTTCCGCTGATAAAAAAACCGTTCTTCTGCTTCGAATGGGCGGGCGTGCAGCACGCGAACCAATCGTCCGTTTGTCCGATACACGCTGAAAATTCCAATGCCGCCGGCCGACATGCCCAAGTTGAAAAAACGCATCTTTACACTGAATCGGGGCGAGTCCGGCAACAGCCGAACGGCAAACGGGTCTTCAAAGGATTCTTCAATTTCCCGCTGAGTCAAAGAACCATCCATTTCAAACAGTGGATTATTCCACTCAAACTCCATAACGAGTTAACTGCAAATAAAACGCCCAGGCAATGTCTTTACATTGTATTTACGTATAGATGTTCTTGTTTGTCAACAAGTTTTTATCTTCTGCTTTCAGGATAAACAGGTTACAGCGTCCGATCCTGGCAGCCAAGGAAACCGGATTTCTTATCCAAATCACTCTTCACCGGCACCACCACCACCGCCACTGAGGCCGCTAATCATGGCAATCAACGGCAGGAACATGGCAATGACAATGCTGCCCACCACCACCGCCAGAAATACAATCATGATAGGCTCCAACAGGGCGGTCATGGAGGCCACCGCATTGTCCACCTCTTCGTCATAGTTGTCGGCGATTTTCAAAAGCATTTCGGGCAGGGCGCCGGTTTGTTCGCCCACGTCCACCATGCTGACGACCATGGGCGGGAAAACGCCCGAACCTTCCAACGGCGCGGTGATGGTTTCGCCTTCCTTCACGCTTTCATGAACGCTGGCGACGGCGTTGCTGATGACGATGTTCCCGGCGGTTTCCTTGACAATGGTGAGGGCCTGCAAAATGGGAACGCCGCTGCTGACGAGCGTGCCGAGCGTGCGCGCGAAACGGGAAATCGCCACTCTCCTGACCACCGGGCCGATGACCGGGACTTTCAATTTGAAACTGTCCCAAAGCCACCGGCCAAACTTGGTTTTGATGAACAACAAAAACAAGACCACAAAAACCGCGATACACGCTGCCACCACCACAAAGTGACTTTTGACGGCATTGCTGATTGCCATCACTATCCGGGTGAACATGGGCAATTTCGCCCCCGTCCCCAACATGTCCGAAAAAACCAACTGGAACCTCGGAATCACAAACGTCAACAGCAGAACCAGTATCCCCGACGCGACAATCATCACCGCCACCGGATAAAACATCGCAGCTTTGATCTTGCCCTTGATCTTCTGCGCCTTTTCAGAGAACTCGGCCAGACGCCTCAACACCACTTCCAGCACGCCGCCTAATTCGCCGGCCTTGACCATGTTCACAAACAAACGGTTGAAAACCTTTGGATGCTGCGCCAGCGCTTCTGAAAACGTGCTGCCGCCCTCAATCGCCAGCGCCAGTTCACCGAGAATGGACTTCAGCGCTGCGTTGCGTTCCTGCTTTTCCAGCACGCGCAATCCGCGAAGCAACGGCAAACCCGCGTCCACCAGTGTTGCCAGCTGGCGCGTGAATGTCGTCAACACCTTTGGTTTTACCCGGCCACTCAGGCCGGGAATTTTGATTTGGATGTTGAGGTTGAGACCGGAGCTCTTTTTACCGGCGGCTTTGGCTTTCTTCCCGGACGGTTTTTCTTGAAGCTTTTCAGCCTCGACGATCTTGGTCGGGAAAAGGCCCATCTCCTTGACACGACCGATGGCCTCGTTCTGGCTGGCGACCTCAATGGTTCCTTTTGTCTCCTTGCCGTGGGTGTCCAGCGCAACGTAATTGTATCTCGGCATAGCGGATTAATAGCGGATTAATTCAGCCCCGAATGCGTTCGGGGTTACGTATATTTGACGATTTCCTCGATAGTGGTATCACCTTCAAAAATGGTGCGCAAGCCGTCTTCGCGCAACGTCACCATGCCGAGTTCGACGGCTTTCTGGCGCAATACCACCGTCGGCGCACGCTCGTTGATCAGTGTGCGAATTGCCTCGCTGATGATGAGCAACTCAAAAATGCCCTTGCGCCCCTTGTAGCCGGTGTCGTTGCAGGTCGGGCAACCGCGGCCGTAATGAAAAACCTTGTCGCCCAGGTCAAGCGGCGAGAGATTCAACAGCACCAATTGATCCTCGGTCGGTTCGAACGGTGTTTTGCAACTTTTGCAAATGGTTCGCACCAGCCGTTGCGCCAGCACCGCCAGCAACGTCGAGGAAATCAGGAACGGCTCCATCCCCATGTCAATCAGGCGCGTCACTGCGCCCGTCGCGTCGTTGGTGTGCAGCGTGCTCATCACCATGTGGCCGGTCAGCGACGCCTGCACGGCGATTTGCGCCGTTTCCAAATCGCGCATTTCACCGACCATGATGATGTCCGGGTCCTGGCGCAGAAACGACCGCAGCGCCTTGGCGAACGTCATGCCGGCCGCCTCGTTGATGGCAACCTGCATGATGCCTTCGATGTCGTATTCGACCGGGTCCTCGGCGGTGAGCAGTTTGGAATCAATGGCGTTGATGCGCCGCAAACAGGAGTAAAGCGTTGTCGTTTTGCCGCAGCCGGTCGGCCCGGTGACAATAATGATGCCGTTGGGTCGTTGAATTGCCTCGGTCATGAAGTCATGCACTAATTTCGGAAAGCCCAGCGCTTCAATTTCCAGATTCACCGCCGCGCGGTCGAGCACGCGCAACACGACCGATTCGCCAAATTGCGTCGGCAAGGTCGAAATGCGCAAATCAATCTGCCGATTGCCCATAGCATAACCAATGCGCCCGTCCTGCGGCAGCCGCCGCTCGGAAATATTCAGGTTGGACATGATCTTCAGACGCGAAATCACCGGCAACGCCAGGTGCTTGGGCGGTGGCGACATTTCATACAGCGCGCCGTCCACGCGGTAGCGAATGCGAAACTCGGTTTCAAACGGTTCGAAATGAATGTCGCTCGCGCGGTCTTGAATGGCTTGAGACAAAACCAGGTCAACGAATTTGATGATGGGTGCTTCATTGGCGAGATCCGCCATGAGCCGTTCGTTGTCCGTGGCGCTGGCTTCACTCACCTCGCGGGCGATATTCTGATCGGCGCCGAGTTCCTTGAGAATTTTCGAAAAATCCTCAGTTTCCTCCTGGCCGTAATACTGGTCGATGACCTTTTCGATTTCAGCCGGGTCGGCCACTACCACCTGCACATCGCGCTTGATGGCGAAATGGATTCCATCCGCCTGCGCCGGGTCGAGCGGATTGGCCAGTGCCACCTGCACTGTTCCATTGTTCAGGGCAACCGGCACGCAATGATATATCCGCACGACATTGACCGGAATCAGTTTCAACAGATCGGGCGAAAATTCGCGGTCACGCAACGAAACCACCGTCGTGTCAAGATGGCCCGCCATCGCGTGCAGGATGTCGTCGAGCTTCATGATCCCGAAATCCTGCAACAGTTGGGCCACCGGTGTGCCGCTGCGCTTGAGTTCGGCAACGACTTCCTCGTACTGCAAGTCGTCGATCAGCCCCTGCTCCACCACGAGCGACAACAAAGGATTTGAAATCTCTTCGGCCATGTTATTATCACGTTTTGGGTTATTTTCTGGCCGGCGCACCTGATGTGCTGATGGCTTGAGCCAATTCCAATTCCTGCAACTTCTGCTGGACCGTCATCGGGTCTTGCGATTTGGTGATCACTTCCTCGCGCGCAATCATGCCCTGCTGATATCTCTCCAGCAAATGTGCGTCGAGCGTCACCATGCCGAATTTCGCGCCGGTTTGAATGTCCGATTGAATGCGGAATGTTTTATTGTCCCGAATCAGCGCGGCAATGGACGGCGTGTTGACCATCATTTCGAAAACGGCGATGCGTCCGGGTTTGTCAATGCGCGGGATCAACAGTTGTGAAATCACCGCCGCCAACACCGAGGAAAGCTGAATGCGAATCTGCTCCTGTTGATTTGTCGGAAAGGCGTTGACGATACGGTCAACCGTCCTGGACGCGCCGGTCGTGTGCAATGTACCAAAAACCAAGTGGCCCGTTTCGGCTGCCGTGATGGCGGCTTCGATCGTTTCCAAGTCACGCATTTCACCGACGAGCATCACGTCGGGATCTTGGCGCAACCCGCGGCGCAGGCCTTCCGCAAAATTCGGCACGTCCACGCCGATTTCGCGCTGCGTGACCAGCGCCTTTTTGTGGTGGTGATAATACTCGATCGGGTCTTCGATGGTGATAATGTGCACTTCGTCGCGCTCCTCGTTGATAATATCAATCATCGCGGCGAGCGTGGTTGTTTTGCCACAACCCGTCGGGCCGGTCACCAAAATCAGCCCCCGCGGTTTGTAAAGCAGTTCCTTTGTGGCCGCTGGAATGCCGATCTCCTCCATCGTGAGCAGCTTGGTAGGAAGTTGCCGGAGCGCTACGCTGAAATTGCCCCTTTCCTTGAACACACTGACGCGGAAACGCGCCACCTCGCCGAACGCGAAACCGAAGTCCGCGCCGCCGTGCTCGCGTGTGGCCTGAATGCGTTCCTCGGACGTGATGCTGCGCATCAACTCCTCGGTGTCTTCCGCCTTGAGCGCCGGCCCTTCGACGCGGTGCAGAATCCCGTGCACACGGATGGTCGGCGGTGTTCCCACGCAGATATGAAGGTCGGACGCCTCTTCGGCCACAACCAACTGCAATAAATCTGACATTGAGTATGATGACATAAAAAATCCGGTTACGATTCGTCGCCTATCGTCGCCCGAATGACTTCTTCGGGCGTTGTCAAACCAGCAAGCGCCTTGCGAATCCCGTCCTCGCGCAACGTGCGCATGCCCATTTCGCGGGCGCGGGTGCGTAAAACAGACGTCGGCGCCTTGTCGTAAATCAGTTTCCGCGCCTCATCATCAATGACGAAAATTTCAAAAATACCCATGCGCCCGCGGCAGCCGGTGTTTGAACAATCGTTGCAACCACGGCCCTTTTGAATCGTCGCGGTCTTCAAATTGTCGGCGGTGATATTCAACAGGCGCAACTCCGCCTCCGTCGGAGGATAGGGTTGTGCGCATTTGCGGCAGACTTTGCGCACGAGGCGTTGCGCCATGAGACAACGCGTGGACGACGCAACCAAAAACGGCTTTACGCCGATGTCAATGAGACGGGCTACCGCGCTGGGAGCATCATTGGTGTGGAGCGTGGAGAAAACAAGGTGGCCGGTCAGCGAGGCATTGATGGCAATGCTCGCAGTTTCAAGGTCGCGAATTTCACCAATCATCAGGACATTCGGCGCCTGACGCAAAATGGAGCGTAGCGCGGCAGAGAACGTGAGGCCAACGGCTTCGTTGACTTGCACCTGATTGATGCCGGACAGAATATACTCCACCGGGTCCTCGACCGTGATGATTTTTCGGTCGGGGCGATTGATGAAGTGCAGGCAGGAGTAAAGTGTCGTGGTCTTGCCGGAACCGGTCGGTCCCGTCACGAGCAAAATGCCGTCGGGCAAACCAATCACGCGCTCGAACGTCTGCTGGTCGTCCGTGAAAAACCCCAATTCCGGCAAACCGAGCCGCAGGCTTTCCTTGTCGAGAATACGCATGACGATGCTTTCGCCGTGGTACGTCGGCAGGCACGACACGCGCAAGTCAATCAGTTTGTCGCCGACCTTGCTCTGAATGCGTCCGTCCTGCGGAATGCGATGCTCGGAAATGGACATGTTCGACTGAATTTTCAGCCGCGTGATGATGGACGCCTGCAACCGTTTCGGCGGGGCCTTCATCTCGTGCAACATGCCGTCAACGCGGTAACGCAAA
>Ga0187873_1000365_pt1 | contig 49406 bp, 54 predicted proteins | sample June2016WEW_16_1_2_FD_133012 | JGI IMG/M metagenome (GOLD analysis project Ga0187873, IMG submission 133012) | Peatland microbial communities from SPRUCE experiment site at the Marcell Experimental Forest, Minnesota, USA - June2016WEW_16_100 | ecosystem: Environmental > Terrestrial > Soil >...
AACCCGGTCCAGCTCAGAACTTCGATCGACGAGAAAGTCGCCAAACTTTGGAAGATCTCATGGTAACATTTGGTCTTGAGGCAACGATACATCGAAAGTAACATTTGGTCTTGAGGCATCACGAGAGAGAAGTGAGAAGAGGAAATGAAAAGGAAGAAGGGAGATAAGGGAAGGGAGCAATTAACGGAAAGTGGGTGCTAACTAAAGAACAACAAAGCCACCCCGGCTATGGCAAGTAATGTTCCTGCGACAACCTGCCAGCCGAAGCGCTCTTTGAAGACGAAGTAGCTGATCGGAAGCATGAAGACGGGCGGCAAAGCCATCAGCGTGCTGGCTACACCGATATCGGCATGCTGGACTGCCAACAGCGAGGCTGAGAGACCGAGGACAGGCCCAAACAATGCGCCGAAGGCAACCCAGCCGAATGCTGAAGGCTGCCTGCGCATTGACACGACTGTGGCGCCGGCCTGTTTCTGGAAGCCAGCCACAATCCACAGGGTGACAAACGCAGCGAGCATGCGGATGAGTGTACCCGCAAAAGGTGAAAAATTGCCGGTCATACCCTGCTGGGAGAAGACCAGGCCGGTGGCCTGTCCAAGAGCCGCCAGAACTCCGAACAAGACGCCGCGCCCGGTAGCTTTGCGAACATTCTCCGATTGTTCATTCGGGCGGGCCAATACCACCCAAGAAATGCCTGCCAGGGTGATTATTATTCCGGCGATCTGATGGAGGTTGAGAACCTGCCCGAAGAAAATCCAGGCAATGGCAGCACCGAAAACCGGGGCAAGGCTGAGCAGCAACAGGCCGAGACGTGGTCCAATCTCTTTATAGGCCTGGAACAGGAAGGCGTCCCCCAATGAAAGGCCAATTATGCCTGAGATGCTTAGCCAGGCCCAACGCGAAACTCCGGCGTGCAACGGAATGGGCTGGCTGTAAAGGAGGGCATTGATCAGGATCAGCATCAGCATGGCGAGCAGGACCCGGACACGGTTGGTTACCCAGGAACCGACCCGCTCCGTCGACTGGGTAAACCCGATTGCAGAGATGGACCAGCAAAGCGAAGTAAAAAGGGCTGCCATTTCTCCGATAAAGGTCATTCTGTCGCCTGAAAGCAAGGATGGTTTGAAGTTTGCATAGAGGTCTGGATTTTACCCGGTCTTATGCTCTCCGACAAAGGGATTTCATTGCCATTTTGAACAAGCCACTTAATTTCAAGGTTAATCATTGCGGGTAGCCTATTCGTTTCCTGGAAACGAAAGGAGGAACGAATACATCCATTGCGATTGTTGATTGTAGATTGGAGATTGTTAAGAAATAATGAGTGTTGCGGCATACGCAGAGGGGATGGTATCGCCAGCGGATCGATATTCGTTATTCGAAAAAAACGAATGTGGAACGAATGAGGGAGGATGAAAGTTTTCATAAGGGTTCCATATCTTTGCATTGCACACAGTTATTATAGAACTTATGTTCTTATTTTGCAAGGGTTAGGGATAGGCGAACTGAGCCAGGTGTGGGAAAGAAAGCGGCAAGTTCGCTCACAAAGGGGGTTGCCAGAATTTGAAATCATAGCGAAAGGTTGTTTCGCCGGTCATGCCGATGCCGAAGCGCAAAATTGATATAGGCACATGATGGATTTCAGGTTATAACTGATAAACAAAGGAGAATTAAGCCATGGCAAATTCGATGGGACCAGATTTTATTACTTTGCAGGTACGCGACCTGGAGGCATCCCGGCGTTTCTATAACGAGGTAATCGGGCTCCAGACCGCCCCCGAAGTGCGACAGAATGCGGTTGCGTTTGCGACGAAGCCGATCGGCTTCGCCATCCGCAAAGCGCAGGTAGAACTCGATGCAATCGCGCGCTCTGGGTATGGCATTATCTTGTGGTTCCACACACAGGATGCGGCTGCGCTTCTCAAGCTCCTGAAAGAGCGAAGCGTACCGATTGCACAGGACCTGGCGGATGGTCCGTTTGGCAAGATGTTTACATTCCGTGATCCAGACGGATATTTGATCACGATGCATGATGGCGGCTAACCCATGACATCTTCAATACCCGAAGATGCACTTGGCGAGTTTGAGAGACAAAGCGAGGTGGGGCAGGTAAGCCGGCCGGGTCGCTGCGATTATGATGCAGTAAAACAAGTCTATACCATCGCGGGTGCCAATAACTGGGGGAAGCAGGATGCCTTCCACTTCGTGTGGAAACGGATCAAAGGAAATTTCATCGTGACAATGCGGGCAGAATTTATTGGTGCAGGGGTAAATCCACTCCGCAAGCTGGGATGGATGGCGCGGTCCAGCCTGGAGGATAATTCGACTTATGTCAGCCCAGCCATCCATGGCGATGGGCGAATTGCACTGCAGTTCCGTCGGGAGGCGGGCGGGCCAACCGAGGAAATCTGGGCAACCCTGTCAATGGCAGATGTGATTCAACTGGAACGAAAAGGTAATAGCTACACCATGTCAGTCGCCCGGTTTGGAGAGCCGTTCGAGATGGTTCGAGCCAGCGAGATATACCTGGAAGAAGAAATTTATATTGGGTTATTTGTCTGCGCCCATGAGAATGAGCTGATAGAACAGGCAATATTCCGGGATGTGCGGATCGTCAGGCCGGTAAAAGATGGTTTCGAGCGAGGTAAGGATCCTTTCGGAAGCCACCTGGAAATCCTGGATATTGCGAGTGGTCACCGGCAGATCATTTATAGCGCGGAGCATGTATTCGAAGCACCCAACTGGACACGGGATGGTAAAGCATTGATATTTAACCAAGATGGGCGGCTATATCGTTTTGATCTGGCGATGGGAACGCCATCACTTATTGATACGGGGGTGGTGGTAAAGAACAACAATGACCATGTACTGTCATCCGACGGGAGCAGACTGGGAATCAGCAGCCACGGGGAGGAAGATGGCCTTTCCCGGGTATACACCGTTCCGTTACAGGGCGGTAAGCCAAAACTGGTTATGCCAAAAGGGCCTTCCTACCTGCACGGCTGGTCGCCGGATGGAAAATTCCTGGTCTATACCGGACAACGCAACGGCCAGTATGATATTTTTCGCGTTCCGGTGGAAGGTGGGGAGGAAGAGCAGCTAACGAACACCCCCGGTCTGGATGACGGGCCGGAATATACGCCGGACGGCAGGTACATCTATTTCAACTCGGTGCGGACTGGAGGGATGCAGGTCTGGCGGATGCGACCGGATGGCAGCCGGCAGGAGCAATTAACCGACGATGAATACAACAACTGGTTCCCCCATATCTCACCAGACGGAAAATTGGTGGTATTTATTTCTTACCTGGTGGGGGAGGTGGCGCCAAGCGACCACCCGGCGGCGAAGCGGGTCTATCTACGGACGATTCCCCTGGATGGTGGGAAACCCAAAGTGCTGGCATATTTGTACGGAGGGCAAGGAACGATGAATGTGCCATCCTGGAGCCCGGATGGAAGGCGGCTGGCATTTGTGAGTAATACTGTTCCAAGCAGATAATTGCGTGTAGCTATTGAAGCCAGGCGGCATAGTTTTGATCTAATAATATTACATTGCATCCAACGTGCCGGAGGCCATACTGCGCTTCTCGATCAGGCGAAAGCACAGGAAGCCGGCAAGGATGTAGATCGCACCCACCAGAACTTCACCTGCAACCAGTTGGCGGATTATACTCCATCCGGCACCCTGCAAGGCCATACGGGCAGCCAAAATCCCCCGGGTTAATGGCAAGCCAAAGGCAACTTTTTGCAACACAGGCGGAAGTGATTCAACCGGGAAATTTACGCCTACCAGAATGTACAAAGCAGATAAGAATGTGTTCAAATATATCCAGCCATCGCGTGAAACCAGCGAAATGCTGCCGAATAAAAAACCGAGTCCGCTGGAGGTAATCGCGACCAGGAAAATGCATAATACCAGCATCGCAAAGTTGATCCTGGATAAATCAAGATGGAAAATACCTACCGCAATGACGAAACCAATTATGGCAGTGACAAAGCCATCCAAAATATAAAAGAATGCCCGGCCCATGAAAACAGGCATGCGTGGCGCCGGGCTTCCCAGAATATAAGAAAGCGTGCCCCAGCCACGTTCGTCTCCAATGGCGTTGGTCACCCCGAACATACTGCTGGAAGCCGGGATGAGCAAGACATTTCCAATCACAATATACAAGGGATTTGTAAACCCAACAAACTTGCCCATGAAGATAAAAAATAGCATGAGGAAGAAAGGAAAACCCAGCTTGGAGGCGAGATAGCCGAATGGAGATGTGATTGCAAGTCGCCCGTTGTAAGAGAGCCAGGCCTGGGTCAGATATAGCCGAAAAGGACGAAGCAGTGATTTTATCATATCGAACTTAATTCACCGCTGACACGGATGCTGTCGTGCACTTTATCCTGCAGACATCGCGTGATGGCGATAAAAACCAAAGATATGCCAATGGTAATCGCCCAATGGATGACGAGGAACGACCAATCATGATTTCCGAGCAGGCTTTCGTTCATGGCCTGTAATGCCCACCGGATGGGAATCGCGCCCGAGAGGATTTGCAACCAGCCCGGCAGCACCCGGATTGGATACATAAAACCACATAAAAAGGCTATCGGCATTTCGATATAATCGACAAACCCACCGGAAAGTCGCGACCAGGCCAGGAAATTAGCAAGAAAGATGCCAATGCACCACATTGCAAACAGAAGCAAAAGGAGTGAAACGATGGCTCCCCAGAAATTGATGCCTTTGAGCGAGTAACCAAAGATTGCCAGGGCAGCCAGGAAGGCCAGACCCAGGCTGGACACGCCAGCAAGGACATTTGTCAAGGTGCGGATCGCCTCGATGGTTGTAAGCGAGGTAGGGCTGCCGACAATCAACTCCAACGTCCCATAAAGGCGGTCGCCAGTGATATCGTAGGTGGAACTGAATACAAGGCCGCTCCACATACCCATGATACCGCCGCCGATCACGGTATAGACCAAATCAGGCATGGCATTCCCGGCCGCATGGGAAAGCAGCATACCCACGGCAGTAAATACGGCTGGTTGAATCACGAATAAGCCCAAGGATAATAGATTCAGGGTGCGCACGTGCAACTGAACGAGCATCTGTTGCTTGATCAAACCCCAACGAATGTCTTTCATTGCCCACCTGCCTTTATGATGGTGACGTAAACATCTTCCAGTGTTTGATTGCGCACTTCCAGTTCCTGGATGTATTGGGGATTCAAATAGGGCGAAAGCAACTCGAGCACGCGGGCCGGCTCAGGGGTGCGAATGGTTACTATTTCGGGTTCAGAAACGTTTTTTAATTCAACGACTGTTTTACCATCCAAGATGCGCAATTGATCCATTATTACCTGCATCTGGCCGGCCTGGATGGAGGCTTCGATCACGGAATCTCCACTGATACGCCGCTTCAAGGCTTCCGGGCTATCCAAAGCCACAATGCGGCCTCGATTGATGATGGCAATACGTTGACACAACTCTTCCGCTTCGGCCATGTAATGCGTGGTAAGGAGGATGGTTTTGCCAAGAGAGATCAGGTTCTTGATGGTCTGGCGTAGTTCACGCGAACCAACCGGGTCTATGCCGACGGTGGGTTCATCCAAAAAGAGCACTTCGGGATCGTGCAGCAGTGCGCGTGCCAAGTGCAGGCGCTGGATCATGCCACTGGAAAATGTTTCGACCTTGTCATCCCCGCGGGCGGCCAACCCGACCAATTCCAACAGTTGATGGGAACGTTTGCGCGTAACTTGCGGGTCCAACGCGTAAAGCTCGGCGAAGTATTTCAGATTTTGGATGGCGGTCAGGCGGTTATAAAGCCCACGGCTGCCGCTGAAGGCAAAGCCGATGTGTTTACGTACTTCCGCAGTGTGCCTTACTACGTCCAGACCCAGGATCCGGGCGGTTCCATGAGTGGGCAGTAGCAAAGTAGTAAGCATTTTGACGGTGGTAGTCTTACCGGCGCCGTTTGGACCGAGCAGGCCGAACAACTCGCCGCGCTTTACCTCGAATGAAATATCTTCAACTGCCACGGTAGACTTTGACTTCGTTTTCCAAAGTCCCACCTTTGTTTTGAAAGTTTTATTAAGCGAATTGGCTTCGATGGCGATTGAGTCCATTTTCACCCTTTGTCAAGTTGTGAATGATTTTTTCTGAAGTCAGATTTGGTTCTTGCCTGTTGCAGATTTCTTCTCCAAGGCATCCAACAGCCCCTGCATTTCTTCTTCTTCGCCGGCCTGGCTGCTGAAATATTCAGCCATAAACTGCGAGCGGCGCAGACGCAAGGCCATGGGGGCGACGGCCTGTAAATCTTCCGGAGTGACCTTGTTGCGGCCATCCGCGGCGGCGTAGGCCCGGGCGGCTTCGAACCAGGTGATCTCGGCGCGCAGGCTGTCTATGCCCAGTTTCTGCACCAGCTTAATGGCTGGCCGGGCAACCCGGTCTGGCAGACTTACTTTTGGCAAGTTCTCGCGCGCCATTTGGATCTCTTCAGCGGCAGCCACCATCTCGTCCCCATACGCGGAAGCCATAAGGCGTGAATTGGCCAGGTACGCCTGAACACGCCGGTAGGCCTCCAGCCGTTCGGCAGGATCCTCCAGGCCGCGCACAATAACACGCAGACCGAATCGGTCCAGGATCTGCGGGCGCAGGCGGCCTTCCTCGGGGTTCATCGAGCCGATCAGCACGAAACGGGCCCGGTAGGTGGCGGAGACGGGACCGCGCCGAACGGTGTAACTGCCCTGGGCGGCCGCGTCCAGGATGGCGTCGACAATGTCATCCGAGAGCAGGTTAATCTCGTCAATGTAGAGCAGGTTGCGGTCAGCCTGAGCCAGGATGCCGCGCCTAACGCGCAGACGTTCGTGCACAGCAGCGCGTTCGTCGATTCCGCCGACAACATCCTCCAGCCGCGAGTTGAGCGGCAGCTCGACCAGACGAACCCGGTCGGGGGCAACCAACGGCTGGCCTTCGGCGTATTTTTTAGCGCAATCCGGACAGACCGCGTCAATCCCGCCGGACTCGATTTCTTCGGGCAGGCAGCCATAATAGCAGAGAGAGCGTTCCACCTTGGGGAGGATGTCCAGCAAAGAGCGGACGGCGGTGGTCTTGGCGGTACCGCGCGGGCCGACCAGCAGGATGCCACCAACGGATGGATTGATCAGCCCGAGCAAGAGCGCCAATTTCATCTCCTTCTGGCCAACGATAGCCAGGAAGGGGAAGGGCAGCGCCTCAGCCAGCCCAACTTCCTCCGCTGTGTTGGTCGGAAGGTTTTTTCCCGAAACGTAGTCGACCAGTTCATGCAAAGTGCGGAAGGGGTGGGCAACGCGTTCCTTGGGTTCAGTTTCTTCGGGAGGAATATCGGGTAAAGTCATAGCATGTTCCATCAGCTATAGAAGAGTTGATGACTTGAAAAAGGGCAAAAATAAAAAACTTTCATCACCAAAGACACAAAAGAGCACGAAGGAATAATAGTTAATCTTTTGTAAAAAAGCGTTCACTACAGAAAATGCTGAGAGCGCAGAGAAAAATAGTTGATTATTGTTTACCCTTTTGGGCCAGGCGTCGCTGCTGGCGCTCCCTGGCGGCATCCATGCGGGCCAACTCTGCCGGAGTTTCTGCCACCAAAGGTGGAATGCGGGTCGGTTTGCCATTCTCATCTATTGCCACGTAGACCAGAAAAGCGGCATTGGTGTGGCTCTGCTGCCCTGAAATGGGGTTCTCGGCGATTACATCCACCTCGACCTCCATTGAGGAGTTTCCTGCGTAGGTTACCTCGGCATTGAAAAGCACCAAGTCTCCGATATGGATGGGTTGCTTGAAAACCATCTGGTCAATTGCCACGGTGACCGTACGGTGGGCGGCGTGGCGGGTGGAGGCCAGCGCGCCGGCTTCATCCACCAATTTCATAATCCAGCCTCCATGCACATTGCCCTGGCTGTTGGCGTGTTCAGGCTGCATCATCTGGGCCAACTGGATGCGCGACAACCGCATGGGTTTCGGCTCGTGGGAGTGTTCCATCATTCAATATCCTGGCGTTCTTCTCCTGAATCAAGCGTGTGCAGACGCTGCGGTTCATCCAACAATATATCCAATACACCAAAGCGCAGGTCACCCATCATGGGAGCCAGGGGTATGGTGGCAGGGATGGAGAGACGCGCAGGCGGTGGAGGCGGGGTCTTGCGGGTCTTGAGCGATGCGGTAAAACGCTTGCGGATGATACGCGGTTCGGCGGTTAATTCACCGACATAAACACCCAACACAGAATATACCTGGCGGTCGGCGGTCACCCAGCCAATCCATTCGCCCATCCGGTTGTGCAGGTATGGATAAGACAGGAAGGCTTCCGGGTCGCCGCGGGAGGTGTAGATCGGGACAATGGCTCTTTGGGATTGAGAAATCATGATTTCACCTTATCAACATCATTATACGTCCAATAACGGTTTACGAAGAAGTTCCATAACATGACCACACCAACGGCCACTGCCAAAGTAAAATTCTTTCCCAGAAATTCTGGCGTGAAGATATGCAGGGAAAGGCGTTCGAACAGTGCGCGCATGGGTGGTTCAAGGAAATTCAAAATGGGCAGGCGGATGGCAAGCCCAGCCACATTGACCACGAAAAACATGATCAACTGGCGGGAAATGGGGCGTGAACGTGAATCAGGATACGTCCAATAGCGGTTCCAGATGAAATTGCTGACGATTGCACAAATGAAGGAAATCGTCCCGGCCCAGACCAGCGCCATGCCAAATAACTTTGAAAAAAGGTTCATGATCCCAAAATCAATCACGGCGCCAAAGACACCCACGGCCATAAATTTCAGGAAGCGGGTGCGTTCCTGAGGATTGGTAATGATATTGCTCAAAGCGCAGCCAGCTTTTCTTTAAAGTAGGCAATGGTACGGGACAGACCCGCATCCAGGTCCACTTTTGGCTCCCAGTTGAGCAGGGAGCGGGCACGCGAAATATCCGGACAGCGGCGTTGCGGATCGTTGCCAAAGCGTTTTTCAGGTTGATAATCAAGACCGGCGTTGTTTCCAGCCAAGAGATTGATGATTTTGGCGAACTCCAGAATGGAAGTTTCGGTGGGATTGCCGATATTGACCGGCAGATGTTCATCCGATAGTAATAAGCGATAAATCCCCTCGATAAGATCATCGACATAGCAAAAAGAACGCGTCTGGGTGCCATCACCGTAGACGGTCAAGGGTTCGCCACGCAGGGCCTGTTGAACCATATTAGGGACGACACGACCGTCATCCAGACGCATGCGCGGGCCATAGGTATTGAAAATGCGGACGATGTGTGTATCCACTTCATGGGCATGATAATATGCCATCGTCATGGCTTCGGCAAAACGCTTGGCTTCATCGTACATGGAGCGTGGACCAACCGGATCGACATGACCCCAATAGCTTTCCGTCTGGGGATGTTCGAGCGGGTCGCCGTAAACCTCTGATGTGGAGGCCAGTAAAAAACGGGCTGCGTGGGCATGGCTGACACCAAGACAATTGTGGGTACCAAGCGCACCGGCCTTCATGGTCTGGATGCGCAGATTAGGATAGCCGAATGGAGAATCAGGGTTAGGGCTGGCGGGGGAGGCGAAGTGCATGACCGCATCCAGCTTGCCAGGGACGAAGATGTATTCCGACACATCCTTCTTAATGAACGTGAACCGTTCATTCCCCGCCAGGTGGGCAAGATTGGCAGGATTGCCGGTCACAAAATTGTCCAATCCGACCACTTCATGACCTTCTGCCAAAAGCCTGTCGCAGAGGTGGGAACCAAGAAAACCGGCTGCGCCGGTGATAAGAACGCGCATGGAATGCTCCAAAATATAGATTTGCCAGGAGAGGGGCTCAAACCCTACTCGCCTGGCAGTTATTTCCAATCGATGTTTGTGGTCAATCCATCGCCGGTGACCTGCTGGGATTGACCACTGGTGGCATCCACGATCCAGAGATTCCCTTCGTAGATAACCCCGATATAATCTCCGCCATTGTCAAGCATACGCGGCGCCCAGGCGAGGGTCTGGGTTAGGGGTGCGATGCCGGGCTGTCCTTCAGCAGGGAAAAGCGAGTGTTGATTCGTCCCGTCACTGTTCATTACCATCAGGCGGTAGCTGCTGGTGGCGGAAGCGGTGGGGAAAATCGCTTGCAGATAAGCAACAAGATAGGTGGAGGCTCCCGACTTATCCGTTCGCGGGGAGGAAACAGCCGGATAGGCGAACATGCCGGTCTGTGGCACCAGAGTGGTGCTGGTGTTATTTGATAGGGATATGGCGTTCAGGGCGAAATTGGGAGATTCTTCCGGAGCAATCAGCCCGGTGGGAGCAGAATGCGTAACCGCAAACAAGGTCCGGCTATCGCTGCCCCAAGCCAGACCAGGCGTCCAGGCCCAGTCTCCGTGCGTATTCAAGGCAGTAATATTCAACAGAGGCGTTAAAGCTGCGTTGGTGATATCCACAAGACCAACCCCATCCGGGCGGGAATATGCCAGATTTTGACCGTCGGGAGACCAAGCATACGAGCTGCCCCACCAGGGATACACGCCGCCATAGTTGGTATCTAGAACATCTTGTATCTGGCCTGGTTTCCCGTTTGCAAAGTCCAAAATATGCAAATCATTGTTTGCATCCCAGCCAGGGGCGGCAGCATGAGGTTCAACGGTAGAATAGGCAATTTTGTATTGTGTGCCCGGCTGCCAATCTGCAAAATGGACAACATTGGCAACGCCCAGGTTGACTGGCGCGGCCGGTTGACCGGAAGTGCTAATGGCCCACAATGTGTTAATTTGCTGATCGAGGGGGAGGGTGGATTTTCGTGTGAAGAGCAGCCATGCGCCATCTGGAGAAAGAGAGAAGATATACCCATCCAGATCACCACTGGTAACGAGTGGCTGGCGAAGAGAGGTGGAGCCATCCATAATCCAAGCATTTCCACCAGACAGGTAGACCAGTTTTCCAGGGATGGAAAGGGGCGCAAAGGGTGATTGAACACCGATCATGACAATTTCCGGCACCGCCTGCTGGAGGAGGTTTTCAGAGACTACCGAGCTGCCGGTATCAACGTTGTTTTCGAAAACATGCCTGATGGTAATTTCGTCCAACCCGTTCTGGCCAGCCTGGATGAGGCGAGTTTCTCCGGAAGGGAGCGATTCATTACGCAGTTCCTGGCGCTCAAATGGCACGACCACCTGTTGTGTTTCAAACACTTCGCGCACACGAGTGACGACAATTGCCATCCCAGCTGTCAGAGGAGTATAGATGGGCGGATCAACCCGGTCCGTGGAGGAAAGGCTAATCTTGGACACGGAGAGAGCTTGCTGAACCGTACTGCCAGTGGAGAGCGAAACAGGCCGGGTGACGCCGTCTGCAGTCACATTGGCAGTAAGATTGGTCTGCTGTACTTGCGCAGCACAAGCCGAAAGAAAAGCCAAGGTTATTATGATAAGGAATACGGTCCAGAAAGCACCATGAAACAGGCTGTTCTGGCTTTTTGGGGATTCGGTCGCTTGAAATTTGCTCATAAGGTTACTGGTATAATCCACATGCTATTTCGTCCGGCCAACTATGGTCATGGTACCATTCGCGACGGTGATACTTTCCAAACGGAAACCAATTGCAGCCGGGCCGATGGCACCAGTGTAGGCCTCCTGAATAGCGGCTGTAACGGTATCTTTCAAACCGGCTGGGACAGGCATTGGACCGAAGTCGGCATTGGAGACATCAATCAATACCCGGCCCTGCGGGTCTATACCGGCAGTTACAACGATCTGAATGGTTACCTGGAAGTAGCCTTGTGTGGCAGTTCCGTAAATTTGAATCTGGCCGTTGCGTAAGTAGACCTGTGGATCAGTAAAAAGCGGTTGAGCCTGCGTTTGGAGTTGAGCAGCCAGGTATGAGGTTACTTGCGTTTCAGTGACAACCAACGTCACCTGGCCGGACTCTGCACCAGCGGCGACAGCTGTCTGCACATTGGACTGAAGTTCGTCGGCGGCATCCGTCGAAACCGGGATATGAAGGTTCGGGTAGGCTGGCCCACCGATGTTCATTGTGCAAGCCATTATTGCCATTAGTAAGACAGACAGACCAGCGAGAAGCGTAATTTTACGGACTTTCATAGAATCTCTCAAGTAACGGAGTTATTATAGCATGAGCGAATCTGAAAACCCCACCTCGCTGGATATACCGGCTGCCCTGGAGGCGCTTTTGTTTGTTTCGGCGGACCCGGTAGCACCTTCCCAGCTGGCTGCTGCGCTGGAGCTTTCAGTTTCAGCGGTGGAGCAAGGTTTGCAGCAACTGGACGGCGAGCTGCGCACACGCGGTCTACGGCTGCAGCGTCATGGCGGGCGTGTGCAATTGACGACCGCTCCGGAGATGGCTGAAGCAGTGGAACGTTTGCTTGGCCTGGAAGCAACCAGCCGATTAAGCCGGGCGGCCCTGGAGACCCTTGCGATTGTTGCTTATCAGCAACCAGTTACGCGTCCTTATATTGAAGGGGTGCGGGGTGTCAGCAGCGATGGTGTGATGAAATCCCTGCTTAGCAAGGGCCTGGTTCAGGAGATTGGACGCGCAGAAGGCCCAGGTCGCCCTATTTTGTATGGCACTGCTCCGGACTTCCTGCAACATTTCGGCCTGAATTCCCTGACTGAACTCCCAACACTGGTCCTTCCGGACCTAGAAGATGATAACGGGATCGGCCATAATGAGATGTTGAAAGGCTGAAATGCAGTAAGGATTTAAGTCTTTCAGGAACAAACAGGCAAATGAAGTTGCCACTAATGACGACTTTGAAAGGGTATGATGGAAGAGCGATTGCAAAAAATACTGGCACGCGCCGGATATGGGTCCCGCAGGAGTTGCGAAGAACTGATAACAGCCGGACGAGTACGGGTTAATGGCCAGGCGGTTGGCCTGGGAGATAAAGCTGATGCGGCCAAGGACATAATCACTCTGGATGGGCGGCAGGTCACTCAAGCCGAGACGCTTGTTTACGTGGCGCTTTATAAGCCACGTGGCGTAATTTCGACGGTTTCTGATCCGGAATTGCGGCCGGCGGTACGCGACCTGGTCCCCGTTTCGGGTACGTTATATCCTGTAGGGCGGCTTGATTTCGATTCCGAAGGCCTGGTCTTGATGACCAATGACGGGGATCTGGCTAACAAACTTACGCACCCGCGCTATGAACATGAGAAGGAATATCGCGTACTGGTGGCGAAACAACCCGATGCCGAGCAGTTGAACCTCTGGCGGCGCGGGGTAGTGTTGGAAGATGGGTTCCGAACCGGGCCAGCCGGGGTATACGTGGTTTCTAAACATGGGAAAGGGGCGTGGCTGGATGTCACCTTGAAAGAGGGGCACAAGCGCCAGATCCGGGAGATGGGTATACAAACCGGCCTCCCAGTGGTAAGGATTGTGCGCGTACGTATTGGGGTATTACGACTTGGAAGCCTCAAGCCGAAGGAATGGCGTTATCTGACCACGCAGGAAGTGCAGGCTTTGCAAAAACCCGCCACAGCATCGACGCCAAAGCCGACCTTACGAAACCAAAAAACCTGAATTTAATGCCATTCTTGTAATAAGATTCAAACTTGACCACGAGTGTCAAAACCGCGGGAGTGGTTTCTCTATTCCGTTGCCATATTCATCACGCAAATGTTCCGTATGAATACCTTGCAATCCCTGGTCAGTATGTCCCGCTATGTCCTGGTGCTCTTCCCCATATTTTGTTTGATGGGAAAATGGGGGCAGAAACCGTGGGTGAACAGGTTGATCATTTATGCGGGTTCCCTGGCAGCGCTATATTTCAGCGCCCAATTCTTTAGCTGGGACTGGGTGGCTTGAGGGGGACAGGAGAAGCAGGATCGGCTGATCGCGCTCTAATGACCAACCAGGCTGCAAACACTCCCAACAGCCCGGTAATTAGAGCCATACCATCCGCTCCGCGCCAGTCAACAAAGAGGCCGCCTACAAAGGCACCCAGGAATTGCCCCAGTCCCAAGAAAACGGAATATAACCCCATAATTGCACCCCGGTCGGTGTCATGGGTTTCGGTGATGTCCGCAAGGTGTGCCAGGGCAGCTGGCGTAAAGCCGCTCTGGACCATGATGCTGATGACCAGCAAGATGGATAACGGCACTACCCAAGGAGCGCTCAGAGATGGCTGGTGATTAATCGCGAAAATAAGCAGGCAGGAAACAATAAGTCCTGCGCTGCCGATCAGCATGGTGGTGGTCTTTTTCAGGGTGGGAAAGAAAATGCTCCAAGCCAGAATGCCCAAGATAAAGAAGACCGCATATAAAGCGATGATGTTCCCGGCTGTGAAACTATCGAAATGCCCGACCAGGATCTGGTGAGGTAGGCCGCTTTTGTCGGTCAGGAGGCGAGCCGAGAGATTGATCCAAATTCCCAATACGGCGTTGATGGCAATCCAGGCGGGGGCAAACCCGGCCACGCGCGGGCTGCTCAGGATGGCCCAATAACGCTTAACTGTTTCAACAGGAGAGATGGAATGCGCAGCCGAAGCAAGGCGGATTTGTTTTACATGGTGGAAACCTATCCACAAAACGATCAGGCTGGCCAGATAAACCAGGGAGTTTACCGCAAAAGCCGGGCTGGTAAATGGAATACCTGCAACCCGGGCGGCGGTACCGAATGTGCGCCACAGCCATCCGCCAAGAGAGAAACCAATGGCAATTCCTCCAATCGTTCCAATCTCAAAAAGACCGGCGATGCGTGAGCGCAGCTTGGGGGAATCGGAAGTAGCTTCGGCGATATAGCCCAGCGTGGCTGGCGCATTGCTGGCTGTGGAAAGTCCCTCCAGCAGGCGCGTCAGAACCAACAGCCAGATCAAAGTAGTAACTGATGTGATAAGAACTGCCACAGCGCCGAACACAGGGCCGAGGATGATGAACCATTTTCGCCCGAAGCGATCACTCCAGGCACCCAATACCAGTGCGCCAAACAACTCGGCTATGAAGAAGCTCCCAATGATCATTCCCCCCAGGGTATACGAGATTGGGTAGACATTTCCTGCGCCGGCAATTGCCCGCAATGGATTGTTGGGATTCAGGTAGGCGGCATGGATGGCGTTAAAATAGAATTGGATGTTCTCACCCATAGCGCCGGCAGCCGCTCGCAGGAGCAGGCTGCCGACTATCACAGAGGCCAGAGACCGGATAAGATGGGTCGGTGTGGCTGGGTGGACAGGCAATTCAGACATTTAGGATGGTGTCGTTAACCGTTAGAAGTTGCTTGTTTCTCAGCTTTCCTGGATAGAGACTTTGCTCAGTTTCACAGATGGAGAGGCAGATCGCATGGGGTCGCGAGGTGGGATGGACATCAGCACATCCATGCCAGAAATAATCTGCCCAAAGATGCTGTGTTTCCCATCCAGCCAGGGGGTGGGTACATGGGTGATGAAGAATTGACTGCCGTTGGTGCCTGGACCGGCATTTGCCATTGAAAATATCCCAGGTTTGCTATGTTTGAGGGACGGGTGGAATTCGTCTGCAAACTTATAGCCAGGGCCACCCGTGCCGGTGCCGGTTGGGTCGCCGCCCTGGGCCATGAAGTCGGCGATTACACGGTGGAAAATAGTGCCATCGTAAAAGCCTTCACGCGCCAGAAAAACGAAGTTATTGACCGTGCGCGGAGTTTTATCGGCGAAAAGTTCCATTACAATATCACCTTTGTCGGTGCTCAGCGTGGCAGTATATTTCTTTTTTGGGTCAATGACCATTTCGGGCGGATTCTTCCATTGCTTGCTCATGTATTTTCCTTTCAGAGATGGATTGATGTATTAATCGTCACTACGGCAATAAAGATTCGATACGGGCTACGACCATGTCCAGCGCGGCGGCATTGAAACCACCTTCGAGGATGATCACGTCGGCATAGCGCTTGGAGGGTTCAACGAATTCAAGATGCATCGGACGAACGGTGGTCATATATTGGTTGATGACCGCTTCTGTGGTGCGACCGCGTTCCGCGATGTCACGCTGCAAGCGACGGATGAAACGCAGATCTGAATCAGTGTCCACGTAAATCTTGACATCGAATAAATTTCGCAGGGCTGCTTCTGCAAAGATCAAAATACCTTCCACCAGGACTACGCTGCGCGGTTGGACCGTGAAAAATCGGTCGGTTCGGCTATGAGTGGAGAAGTCATAGATGGGAACTTCAGCTGCCTTTCCATCTTTAAGTTGTTGAATATGGTGGATGAGCAGCTCGTTTTCCAGTGAGTTGGGATGGTCAAAGTTTACTTCGATGCGCTGGGCGGGAGGCAGACCACTCAAATCCTTGTAATACGCGTCGTGCTGGAGGAAGGATATCCGGTCCGGACCAACGCGTTGCAGGATGGTTTGGGCGACCGTGGTCTTACCAGAACCGGAGCCACCGGCGATACCGATGACGAGGGGGGTTATGCGTTCGGACACAGGGTGATTATACCCGCGCTCCAGCTCGGAAAGTGATTGCGGGAGAATTGACCATTTAGACATGAATACCCCTGTATAACCTAAAAACTTCTTTCAGGCTAAATTCGCTTTAAACTCTTACATCCGAATTCTTATGTCAATGCTGCGTAGGTGGTGATAGTCATGGGCCAAAACGCCGCCGAAGCCGTGGAGAGCTTGATGACACAGTTCCCGGTCCTGCGGACTCATCTCACCAATAGCAGGGGAAACTACGCCCATTTGTTAATATCTTTTTAGGGGAGAATAATATCCGAGATCTACAGGGTCTTGACACGCCATTGAAAGAGGGTGATCAACTTATCCTGATCCCATCAATAGCAGGGGGTTAACTTAATTCGTATGGGTTCGAAAGATCGTTTCCGGTCCCCAGAAAGGCGGCCACCTCGGTATCTGCAGGGAAGGTAAACACTTCCTCCGGCGTTCCAATCTGGCGCAGATTCCCATCCAGCAGGACAGCCACCTGGCTTGCGAGACGGGAGGCTTCTTTAAAGTTATGTGTGATCAGTATGGTTGTTGTGGATGTTTCAGCCAGCAGCCCGTGCAGGTCGTCCATCAAACGCAAGCGAGTCGGGGTATCAAGAGAGCTAAACGGCTCATCGAGAAGTAACAGTTGCGGTTCGAGCGCAAAGGCACGCGCCAGGCTGACACGCTGGGCTTCGCCGCCGGAAAGTTTCTTAGACGAACGGCGCCGCAAATCTGCTATCCCCAAACGATCCAACCAGGTTTCCACCCGGTGAGCAATCTCGGCAGCGGGTAAATGGCGGAAGCGAAGACCGACCGCAACATTATCAAAGACCGATGCGTCAAGGAGTAGCGGTTCCTGAAGCACCAGCCCTATGCGTCGCCGATAAGCAAGTTCGCGTAAAGCATTAGACGGCAGTCCATCGAACAGTATTTCTCCATGATCTGGCTTAAGCAGATGCGCCAGAACTAGCAACAAGCTGCTTTTCCCTGCCCCGTTTGGCCCAACAACAGCCAGTACCTGACCGGATTCCACAATCAGATGTTCGATCGCCAGGAGGGTACGCCGATCGCGGGTGAGTCGCAGATTGCGGATTTCCAACAAAGTACTCATCGTTTTGCCCCGCTCTGCTGAATCCAGGTAAGAGCAGCATTTATTAAAAAGGTGATCAATAGGAGCAGGATTCCAAGTGCTATAGCACTCTGGAAATCTCCCATGTTAGTCTCCAAGACAATGGCGGTTGTCAAGACACGTGTTTGATGGAGAATATTACCGCCAACCATCATTGAGGCTCCCACTTCCGAGATGACACTGCCAAAGCCGGCCATAAGTGCTGCGAGTAGGGGCAGGCGAGCCTGGCGCCAAAGGCTGAATATCATTTGGATCCGTGAGGCACCCAAACCGTACAGTTGCAGCCGGAGGCGAGAGTCAAGTTGCTGTAAGGCAGCTGATGTCAGACCAGTCACCACCGGAGTGGCGATGATAACTTGAGCGAGGACAATGGCTGTGGGGGTATATATCAAGTGCAGGTCACCGAGTGGACCGCTGCGCCAGAGAGACATTGCGACGACCAAGCCGACAACCACCGGCGGTAACGCCATGCCGGTATTAATCAGACTAAGCAAGAGGTTGCGTGCTGGGAAGCGCCCCAGTGCCAGTCCAGTCCCAATTGGCAGCCCTATCAGAAGGCTGATAATCGTTGCCAGACCGGATATTTTTAGCGAAAGCAGGGTGATTTCCCAAATGTCGGGATTGTTGAAATACATCAGTGGTTGGTTATCTAGATCGCAGATTGTACATCAAGGAAACATCCATCTTGTTATTGGGGAGCAGTGCAAGCCTCAGCAGAATAAAGACGACTAATGCCACAAGGCTCAGCCTGAAGGCCCTCGGACCGGTGGCCTTCAGGCTGCTGGCGGTGTAGATGACCAGCGGGTTTTTCTTGAGCTACTTGCAATCAATTCTGCAGACATATTGACGCCGCAATCCATGGAAAGCAAAGCAACCAGGATGGTGAAGCAAAAATCATTCTACGAGGTTCATTGTATCTTCATAAGAAAAAAAGGTGGCCCATTATGGGGTGGCGGTTGGAACGGCGGGCAAGCCGAAGTAAGTATCTGTCTTTCCAAAATCGGGGATGAAGAGCTGCTGGCCGTACTTATCTACTCCGAATTTGCCGATAAAAGTTTGAGTGGAGGATTCCTCCATGAAATTCAGGAAGGCAGTTGCACCCACATAGTTGACCTTGGGCCACTTGTCAGGGTTGACCGTGATGACATGATACACGTTTAGCAAGGTATTGTCCTTCTCAACCAGAATAGTAAGAGCAAGGTTAGCCTGGTTTGCTAGGAATGTAGCTCTGTCGGTAAGAGTGTAGGAGAATTTTTCGGATGCGATGGTCAATGTGGCGCCCATACCTTGGCCGGTTTCAATGTACCAGGAGGCTTTGCTCCCGGCGGGGTCGAGGTTGGCCGATTTCCAAAGGCTCAATTCCTTGGCGTTTGTGCCTGAATTGTCACCCCGGGAAATAAAGGGAGCACTGGCAGCTGCTATGGCCTTAAAGGCGTTCACGGGTGACAAGCCTTTGATCTTGGCAGGGTCCGAGGCAGGACCGACAATGAGGAAGTCATTATGCATAACCAAGACGCGGTCTTTACCCCATCCGGCTGCCATGAAGGTAACCTCGGCGGCCGGGGAATGGACCAGCAGTACATCGGCGTTGCCCTGCTGCCCCATGGTCATGGCCTGGCCAGAACCGACTGCCACGGTTTGGACCTTATAACCGCTTTCCTGCTCGAAGAGGGGGATGAGCACGTCTAGTAAACCAGAGTCCTGAGTACTGGTGGTGGTTGCCAATATCAGGTTCGGGTTGGTTAGCACGGTGGCCGTTGCTTCGAGTGCAGCAGTGGAAGCCGGCGGTTGGGTGGAAACAGGTAGTTGTGTGGAATAAGGCGGTTGCGTCGGTTTGGGAGTCGTGGCTGTACCGCAGGCGTCCAACGCCATTGAAACCAGCGCCAGTAAAGATAGAATTATAAAGAATGGACGATTATGCTTCATAAGAAACTTCTCCTCTTTAAATTTTGTTCACAACGAGTGGGAAAGTTGCCCCTACGTTGTGTTACATTCTGAAAATATGACAAAGTACTATAGGTAATATTTCTCGGGCAGCTAGGCATCATTGGCGTCATAAGCCGTAAGATTGCCTTTCATGAAACGGCAACGCCTTAAGCTGATTCAAAGTAAATGTAGCGGAACATTTCTGAATAAACAACTCGAGAACGCTCGTGTATGTCGATGCGCGGTGAGGATAGATATCGCGGTTCGAGCAGCAGAACAAGCCGCCAGCCCGAGCACCAGGCAACCAGCCAGGCGCAGAAATAGGCGGAAAATTCAGTTTTGTTTTATGCGTGCCTATCTCCTCACAGTAAGATTTGTTCACCAGTGTGGGTCGTATCATAGCCGATCAAGCCTTCCATGGAGCGGCGGAACGTACTTGTTTGAAGGGTATCGAGCAATGGATGGAGCAATTCCATCTTTTCCTGCGGAATAACCAGGTCATATCGTTCCTGGAAGAGGGGAATGAAACCGAGATCATGTTGGAAAGCTGCGGCATGCAGCCCAAGGGCCACATCCGCTTTCCCTTCCTTGACCAACCTAGCGCACTCGGTGTGTGTGTTGGTGACATTTTCATACCCCCGGATTTTTTCAATGGGAACTCTTTGCGCCTGTAATTGGCGGTCGAGCCATAGACGAGTCCCGGAACCGAGGTTTCGGTTTATAAAAGACACATCGGAACGAGCCAGATCCTGCAGCGACCGGATGGTTTTTGGATTTCCAAGAGCGGTCATCAGCCCCTGTTCGCGCTCTGCTAGTATGAAGACCAGCATAGACCTGTCGGGAAAAATGTGGCGAATAAAGGGGAGGTTATATTCCCCGGTCACATCCAAAAGATGACATCCAGAAAAATGACATACCCCCTGGCGAAGTGCAACCAACCCGTCCAAGCTGCCAACGGGCAGTATCATGATATTCAACTGTTTATCCAATTGTCGGGCAAATAATTCGACAGCCAGATCATGACTTCCTGAGAAGATGACTGAAGGGATGGATGGGTTATCCGGCAGGATAAGTTCCTGCAGGAGCAAGCCGCCGGCCACAGCGCGATAAAATTTTTCTGTCACGCCTGAGGTAATGCGCGTCTCAACCAGTTCCACCAGACCCGCCTGTTCCAACTGCACGACATGGTGCCGGACCCAGGAGGGGTGTTCCCCCAATTCTTCCCCCAATTGTGTTAAAGTTGCAGGTCTGGCCATTAATTTCCGCAGGATGGCCAGCCGGCGTGTGTCTGAGAGCAGCTTGATCTGTTCGAAAGCCTTGATGATCTTGAACTGCAGCATAGTATGGCTCCCGTTAAATATTTCCTTAACGGCTTAAGTTTATCGGAAGAAGACTCTTGTGTCAACCTTCACAAGGGATTCATTATTTTATCGAAAACCTACATGCCATTTCCCTCTGTAAAAAAATACAAGGCCCCCGTTGAGAATTGAGACCGGGAGCCACTTACTTTGAGCCACCAAAGAGATTTGAACTCTTGACCTGGCGTTTACGAAACGTCTGCTCTACCGACTGAGCTATGGTGGCGATTCGTCGAGCGGCGGGATTATACCAGTATTTTTTATTATCAGGCAAGTTTAAGACTTTGCGATTATACTCACAAGTATGAATGTGGCAATGTTATCCTACCACACCTGCCCGCTGGCAACCCTGGGTGGAAAAGACACCGGCGGAATGAATGTCTATGTACGCGACTTAACGCGTGAGTTAGGCCGGATGGGCATCCACGTGGATGTGTTTACGCGCTCGCAGGACGAGCATGTACCGCATGTGCTGCACGACCTGGGGTTTGGCAACCGCGTTGTACACGTTCCAGCCGGCCCTGAGATACCATGCCCGAAGCGGGAACTAACGGGCTACATCCCCCAATTCGTGGAGGGGATAAAGCAATTTACAAAAGAAAAAGACATTCATTATGATCTCATCCATAGCCATTACTGGATGTCGGGCCTAGCCGCTGAAGCGCTTTCGGACGCCTGGGGCGGAACGCCCATCGTCCAGATGTTCCATACCCTGGGCGAGATGAAGAACCGGGTGGCCCAGAGCGAGGCAGAACGGGAAGGCGCCTATCGGCTGGATGGCGAACGGCATGTTATGGAGCGTGTTAACCGGGTGATTGCAGCCACCCCGGCGGAACAGGCCCAGCTTGAATGGCTTTACAAGACCGATATGCGCAAGGTGACCGTAGTGCCACCTGGCGTGGATGTAGGCCATTTCTACCCCATCCCGGTGGATGAAGCCCGCCAATTCATCGGCCTGGCACCGGACGCCCGCATGATCCTGTTCGTCGGCCGAATCGAGCCGCTCAAGGGACTTGATACACTTATTAAAGCTGTGGCCTGTCTACGCGTCCAGGATCTTTCCGAACCGGTGCACCTGGCTGTCATTGGTGGCGATCCGGATGCCGCTCCTGAAGAAATGTCGGCCGAAATGGCGCGCATCCAAAAAATATGTGATGACCTGACGGTGGGGAAGATGGTGGCTTTCCTGGGCAAACGCAGCCAGGATACCCTGCCATATTACTACTCGGCGGCGGAAGTGGTAGTGATGCCATCACATTATGAGTCATTTGGTATGGTGGCCTTGGAAGCCATGGCTTGTGGAACACCGGTCATAGCCAGCCAAGTGGGCGGGCTGGCTTACCTGGTTCAGGATGGCGTGACCGGCTATCATGTACCAGATGGCGATGACGAGATTTTATGCGAAAAATTAACGGCATTGCTGGGAGATCCGTCGTTACGCCGGAGATTGGGCCGGAACGCGGCGGAATATGCTCAGAACTATGCTTGGGAAAAAATTGCCAATCAGATTGTAGGGGTCTATACTGACGTGATCAATTCCACCGTTCCATTAAATTCCTTTCAAAAGGTCCTGTAAATTATCCGCCACCCGTCCCGCAGTATGGCCATCCCAAAGAGGGATCGGCTGTCCATGCTTGTATTGGCCCGCGAGTACCTGCTCGAATACATTCCAGATGAGGTTTTCATCATTTCCCACAATGGTAGAAGTGCCCAACTCCACGGTAACGGGCCGCTCGGTATTCTTTCGCAATGTCAGGCATGGAATGCCCAGGCAACTGGTTTCTTCCTGGATACCACCCGAGTCAGTCAGGACAAGTTTGGCCTGCTTTTGCAAGCAGAGTGAATCCAAGTAATCCACCGGCTCGACCATGCGAAAATCGGAGGGTGGCGTATAGCCAAGCAACTCGATCTGCTTCTTCGTGCGGGGATGGACCGGGAAAATGAGCGGGATTTTTTGGGACAGGTCTGCAAACAAGGCAAGCAACCGGGAAAGAGTCTCAGGATCATCAACGTTGGATGGGCGGTGAAGTGTAAGCAGCGCATATTGACCCGGCTCGACTCCCAGGCGAGAGGCAGTCTGCCGTTGCAGAGCCTTTGGCAGCATCCGGACGAGTGAATCGATCATGATATTTCCCACCAAGTGAACCTTTTCCTCTGGTATGCCTTCCTGCTGCAAGTGCAACATCCCGGATGCTTCTGAAACCAGCAGGAGATCCGAAAGCGCATCCGTTACCAGCCGGTTGATCTCCTCCGGCATGCTGCGGTCAAAGCTCCGCAATCCGGCCTCCACGTGCACGACAGGAATCTGGCGCTTCGCGGCTGCCAGCGAACAGGCCAGGGTGCTGTTCACGTCGCCGAATACAACCACTGCGCTTGGGGGCTTTTCCTGGAGCAGTTCATCGAAGCGTTCCAGAATCCGGGCGGTCTGAAAGCTTTGCGTACCCGAGCCAACTTCCAGGTTGATGTCCGGTTCGGGGATGTTCAGAACTTTGAAGAAGGTCTCCGACATGGCATGGTCATAGTGTTGCCCGGTGTGTACGATCTGGAATGGCACACTCCGACGGGAATGCAATATCCATACGAGCGGGGCCAGTTTGATGAAATTGGGGCGTGCACCGGCAACCAGATAGATTAATTTGGTCATAATGATATTATGCCCTCTCCAGCAACCGATCAATCTCGCTCATCTGTTCCTGCTGGAGAGGACCGAATTGCATTGCCCCGGCATTTTCCTGTACCTGCGTAACTGTGCGGAAGCCCGGGATGGGGAGGGTCTTTTCACTGCGGGCCCAGTTCCAGGCCAGCGCGCCTTGCGCTAGGGTGCGCCCCTGTCTGGTCAGAATTTCACGGATGGCATCCCGCCTGGCCGCCCATTCTGGATTGGGAAGGCCATTCTTAAAATACTTCATCCAATCAGGGCTTTTTTCACCGCGTACATCATCAGCGGCGACTTTAATTCTGCCATTGTATTTATCGGTCAAAAGACCCATAGCCAGAGGTCCGCGGTTAAGGGCGGCCAGATCATATTTTTCACACAAGGCAAGCATGGCTGGGTTGTCATCCAATACATTGAGTTGCAATTGTACAGCGCTGCAATGTGGTCCTTGGGCAAAGACCTCGGCCCTCTCGGGGAAGTCTGTGCTCCAACCATAGGCGCGGATCTTGCCTGCACTGACGAGTCCTTCGAGCGTCTCGCGAACTGGGACGGCTTGTCCAGCCGGGAAACCATTGTCATGAAACTGGTACAGGTCGATATAATCCGTGTTTAGGCGGCCAAGAGAGTCTTCACAGGCTTTGCGGATGCCTTCCGGGGTGGTATCACTGCCGGTCACCTGGCGGGTGGTTTCATCGAAAACTGCATTGAACTTGGTGGCAATCACAACTTGGGCTCGGCGACCCTCAAATGCGCGTGCAAGCACCCGTTCACTGTGACCGGCCCCATACACATTGGCAGTGTCGAAAAAATTGACCCCCATATCCAGGGCCTTGTGGATTGCGCGGATGGATTCCTCATCATCCACTTCACCCCATCCATTAGGAGTAGTGCCAGCCCAGAAAGGCCCGCCAATGGCCCAGCAACCCATGCCGAGGGCGCTGACTTCAATACCTGAGCGACCGAGTGTTCGTCTCATAGCTTTTTTTCCTTCCAACAGTTTTTTGATGCCTTCCAAAACCATTTTCCAATTCTGGCTGGAGTGATTGGATTCATCCGGCGTGGCGTTGTTATCCTGGGTAACGGTCAATCTCGTTCCAGGCCCTTCGGGAGACAATTCATAGCGAACGGTTTTGTAGTTTTCTGGAGTATCCGGCAGGCCGGCCATGGAACTCCAGTAGGTCGAGACCAGAAGCTTGCCCGGCTCGATTCGCATGATCGTCCCTTTATCCTGGTATGACTTGCCTTGCCACTGGCCCTCGTAAATGATCGGGCTGCCCGCCTTCCAATCGGTTTTAACGGTAGTGCCAAACAAATATTGCCTGATAACGTCTGGGCTTGTGAGCGCTTCCCACACTTTTGAGATCGGAGCTTGGATAGAAACAGTAGCCTGGGAGATAAGTGGATTATTGGTTAGCATTTGAGCTCCTTTGTGGATGCCGAACCGCCCAACGAAAAGTTGGGCGGATGACTGTCTACTTTGCCAACGCCCCTTACTCTTTCAACTTGATTGCAAACAAGGTCGAGCCGTCGATCTCCTGGGTGCGCATCTGGAACAGATCTTTGTAGCTGGCAATGAGACGGGATAGCTGGCGGTGGCCGTAGGTGCGCGGGTCGAAACCGGGATCAAGCTGGTAAAGGGCGTTGCCCATATGATCCAGGCGAGCCCAGCCATCTTCCTGCTGGGCAATCTCGTAGGCTTGGCGTATCAGCGGCATCGGGTCGTTCTCATTCTCCGCTTCCGGGACAGGTGTAGGTGCGGGTGTAGCGATCACGGTTGATGCAACCGGGGTGGGTGCACTAGAAGAAGTGGACGGGGAGACCGGTTTTCTGCCGCGGCGGGTCTGTTTTTGTGCGACGGGGCGGGCTTGTTTGTGCTCGGCCACCAGGTTGGAAGTGTACACGAATACGTCGCATGCATTAACGAAGGGTTTGGGAGTCTTTTTCTCGCCAATCCCCATCACGAAAACGCCCGATTCACGAATGCGAGTGGCGAGACGGGTGTAATCGCTATCGCTGGAGACCAGGCAGAAGCCATCCACCACATCGGAATGGAGCAGGTCCATTGCGTCAATGATCATGGCACTGTCGGTAGCATTCTTGCCAACGGTGTATCGGAATTGCTGGACAGGCTGAACAGCGTGGAAGTTCAGCACGTCTTTCCATGAATTCATGCTCGAAGTAGTCCAATCGCCATAGATGCGTCGGACGGTGACTAGCCCATACTTACCAGCCTCAACCAAGGTTTGTGGCAGCAGGTTGGCCTGGGCGTTATCGCCGTCGATGAGGATGGCGATCTTGTGCCTTGCAGAAAGCTGTTCATCTGGCATAGTTTTTTCTTCCTTGAACGGAGTACTATCGGAATGCTTGCCTTTATAAGAACCCATTATAAGCGCTTTCTAGCCGTTAGATGGGTTCGATCAAGGTGACCACGCCGGTAAAAATTGTTGGTTGGGCAGTTTTTTGTTGTTATTTCCTTCTCACGCTATACTTGGAGCCATCTACGACACATAGGAATACGCGCCAAACCATAATGAAAAAAGCTCTGACACATGCGCCAGTCGGACTTGAACCAGAAGTTGCGCTGCATGAAAGCGAAGCCATGTTTAGCGCTTTGGCAGAAATGGCCTCTTCGGCGGTTTTTATTTTTCAAGGAACGCGGACCAAGTTTGTAAACCCGGCCGCCGAGCGCCTGACCGGTTATTAAAAGGAAGAACTCCTGGAAAGAAATTTCTTTATTGCCTGACGCATGGTACAGACTTTTGGGGGAATAACAGTGAGCAGGGAGGGATAAACTATGTTGAACAGTATTTACGTGCTAAGAAGATGCAAGAGGGGGTGAAATAATGAGTGACGGTAAAAAGTGTTCTTTTATCAAGCCAAACGGGGAGCAATGTGAAGCATACAGTCTGACAAATTCCCAATTTTGTTTTGTGCACGCTCCTGAACTTGAAGGCAAGCGTGACCTTGCACGCAAATTAGGGGGGAGGCATAAAGAACAAATAGCAGGTATCCCATTAAAAATTGCAAGCGCAGAGGATGTTCTAGACCTTTTATCACTTGCAGTAGGTGAACTTGTAGCAATGCCTGCAACGGTTGCACAGGCAAAAGCAATAGTAAACGCCGCCTCCGCCTTGCTTGATACTCTGGAAATGGTTGAATTCGAAAGGAAACTTGATTTACTGGAGGCAGAACAGAATGAGATTAAAAAATAGGAAGCGTTTTGAAGCAATAAATAATAGAAAGCCTATCAAAATAATACCGCACTATATTGTTGACAATGGGCACATCACGTATACATCCCCAAGTAGGGAAATGGGCGGATGTATTTTGTGCGGTAAAGAGAATATTAGCCATACAACTTCCCCATGCGAGTATAAACTTAATGATATAGACCTGCAAATATTTATGGACTCCCATGAAGAAGTTTTTGAATTATTCCTATATTGTGGATATGCTGGCACTGATGCAGAGGAATATGCCAAAACTGGTTACGCGGGCTTTAAATATATTGCTGATGAAGACGGAAAAGGATTCTATATTTACCAAAAAGATGGTAAATTTATGGAAGGACTTAAAGAAGAAGAATAACCTCAATTTAATCAGGAGAAAAAATGAGCGATATAGAGAAACTTAAAAAGGATTTGCAAGAAGCAAATAAAATTATTGCCGAACTTCGCCCAGAACTTGAAGAGGCAGACCAACGAGAATATAAACTTCTTAACAAACTTTCTTGGATGAATAATGACTACACCAATTTACAAAAGCAGGTGGAGAGACTAAAGAAGGGCGAGTCAAAATAGATAATAAAATCTAAATTTTATGATGCTAAATGAGGGGCATTAAAGCCCCTCCACAGGACTCCCTAACTCATGTGCACGGCGTGTATCAAAGTTAGTTTGTTGAAGATACCGTTGCATAACACTTAAATCAGCATGTCCCATCAGTTTTTTCAGGCTGTATATATCGACACCATTTCTAAGCATATTCGAGCAGAAAGCACGCCTGAAACTATGCAAGGTGGTTTTAACGCCTGCCTGTTGCATTCTACGCCGTAGTATCTCACGCAAGCCCATGTAGCTAAGCCTGTCACCAAACTTGGTAACAAACAACGCAGTACAGTTATCTTGGCGGGTTCTGAGATAAGCACGTAAAACTCTTCTGGTTTTCCTGCAAATAAAAACAGTACGTGGTTTATGGCTTTTGCTCTTGGTAATGATTACAGCACCATCCAAAGCAACATCAATAACATTTAGCGCAAGTAATTCACCTGCCCCTAACCCGGTATCCAGCAAAAACAGAAATACAGCCTTATCCCGCTCATTTGAAACTTGAAGCAGTTTATTTACATCATCAAGGCTGATTGGGGAGAGTGGAGGCAAGTCAACTTTTGGCGCTTTAACTTTTTTAATTGGGTTCTTTTCTATCAATTCTTCAAATTCAGCCCAATAAAAGAACGCACGTAGAGCACGGAAAAAGGTATGAACGCCGCCCGGGTTATGGTTTTCCTGAAGATACAAAATATACCTGCGTATAAAATCAGGTGTAATTTGTTCTATGCTGGTTATCTGTTGGGAGTTGCAGTATTCAAGAAATGGCTTTAGTCTTTGGCTGTAAAAGAAAAGTGTTGTTCTGGCAAGTCCTGCCGCTTTACTATCCGTGAGAAATGCATCAATATATATGCCTAAATTAATTTCAAGAATCCGCTGGTTGTCAATTTTGATATTAAACATAGGTTTTTCCTCTTTTTCAAAGCATTTTTCACTGAGAGAAAAACCCATCTGTTTTCAGCGCCCCCGGAGAGGCTCGAACTCTCAACCACTGGATTCGAAGTCCATTACTCTATCCATTGAGCTACGGGGGCCGAGCAAAAATTATACTCGAATTTCGCCACTTGCTCCATTCCAGAACGCATGTTATAATCTCGCCCCGCGCCACAAGGCGAAGAAATTATCCTGAGGAAGATAAATCATGATTGACTTGAATAAAAACTTCAATACCACTAAGAATGAGAGTATCCCCGAACTGAAGTCGGGTGATCAGGTGAGCGTGCATGTTCGTATTAAAGAAGGCGACCGCGAGCGCATCCAGGAGTTTAAAGGCACAGTCATCCGTCTACGCAAGGGTGGCAATAATGCAAATTTCACCGTCCGCCGGACTGCCTCCAACGGTATTGGAGTAGAGCGTACATTCCTGCTGCTCTCGCCCCGGATCGATAAAGTGGTAGTCGAGCGCCATACCCATGTCCGCCGGGCGCAATTATATTTCCTGCGCGGATTGACTGGTAAGAAGGCACACCTCAAACAGAAGTTCGAGTAGTACAAAAATCGCTTACAATGAAAGGGTGCAGATTCCATACTGCGCCCTTTTGTGTTTTGTGAGGAGCATATATGTCCGCCCCGATAATTGGCCTGACAACATATAACGGCGAAAATAAGTATGGTCATCCAATTGTTGCTTTAATGCAGCAATATATCATTGCAATTGGCGAAGCGGGTGGTGCACCGATATTGATTCCATCCGGGATAAACAGTGAATCTGTTAAGTCTCTTTTTAAAAGGGTGGATGGCATTCTATTGACTGGCGGTGGCGATATTGCCATCGATCGCTTCGATGGAGAACCCCATCTTCGCGTCGAAGGGGTTGATCCGAATCGGGATACAGTTGAAATTGCTTTAGTGCAGAGTGACGCGCAATCCGGCAAACCCTTCTTCGGCATTTGTCGAGGCTTTCAAGTGGTAAACGTGGCCCTGGGCGGGACGCTGTACACCCATATCCAGGACCAGCTGCCGGGCGCGATCAAGCATGATTACGATTCTGATTCACAGCGCCAATTTCTAGCCCACCCCATCCGGCTGGAAAAGGGTTCCGCCCTGGCGAGTATTATGGGCGAAGATGAACTAAACGTAAACAGCCTTCATCACCAGGGAGCGAAAGATTTGGCCCCAGCGCTGCAGCCGGCTGCCTATGCTCCAGACGGGCTTGTGGAAGGGTTGGAGCTGCCCGGGCATCCGTTTGGGATGGCGGTCCAGTGGCACCCGGAGTGGCTGACAGACCAGCCAGTGACACGGCGGTTATTTGGGGCTTTTGTGGAAGCGGCTGGCAAGGATTAAGGGGATGTTACCAGGACAGGCTCCCATTGGCATCTTCGACTCAGGTGTGGGTGGATTATCCGTGCTTAAGGAGATCCGCCTTCAAATGCCAACTGAATCCGTGCTTTATTTTGCAGACCAGGGGCATGTCCCGTATGGACCACGCGGTTTGGATGAAGTACGGATGTTTTCAGAGCAGATCACCAGTTTTTTACTAGGACTGGGGGCGAAACTGATTGTCGTGGCATGTAACACGGCTTCTGCTGCTGCGCTGCATCATTTACGAGAGACTTTTCCAGAAACCTCCTTCGTAGGCATGGAACCGGCGGTAAAACCGGCAGCTGAGACCACTCAAAGTCGTGTGGTGGGTGTGTTGGCAACCCCGGCTACATTCCAGGGCGCGCTTTATGCATCGGTAGTGGAGCGATTCGCCAGCGGCGTAACCATTCTTCAGGACACCTGTGCCGGTTTGGTGGGGCAGATTGAAAACGGTGAACTGGATTCTCCTGCTACTCAGGAAATCCTTGAAAAAGCATTACACCCGATGCTGGAGCAGGGAATAGACACAGTTGTCCTTGGCTGTACCCATTACCCTTTCGTTATTCCTTTAATAAAGCAGATAGTCGGTCCAGAAGTGAGGGTGATAGACCCAGCGCCGGCAGTGGCACGGCAAACGTCCCATCTATTGGAAATGGCAGGATACCAAAATCCCGGTTTACAAACCAGTCTTCTGCGATTTTTTACCAGCGGAGAGGCGGCAAGGTTGGCTGTGCACCTGCCAAAATTGCTTGGAGAAACAGGCAAAATCCAACAAATTGATTGGAAAGGGAAAGAAATCCATTCAATTGATAATGGCTTGAGGATTAAGCGTCAAGTTGAGTAGAATTTGTTTTTGCTCCACGCTCTCACCTGGTTTGATGCGCAGGCGTGCCACAATCCCGGCAGCTGGAGCGCGTAACTCGTTTTGCATTTTCATCGATTCCAGGATTACCAGAATCTGACCTTTTTCCACCGCCTGGCCTTCACTTACCTGAACTGATATTACCAGGCCCGGCATGGGCGCCTTGAGTATTAATTCTGCACCTGACCGGACGGCGCCCTGCACAGCTGTTTTCAGGCGTTTTTCACGTTCATCTTCCACGTGCACCTGATAGAATTGCCCGAATAAGAGTACCTGCCAACCAGCCTCATCGGGATAAACATATCCCTCGAAAGACTCTCCATTAACGATGAGCGAGTAGAGCGGTTCGCCGCTGACAGCCGCCAGGTCCACTTCGAGCACATTTTCCCCGAAGCGGATGTGATGCTCATCCAGGATTTCAACCGGGAATTCCAAACCATCAACTTCAGCTATATATTTCATTTTTCAAGTTTATCGCGGCGCCCGGCCCATTTCCAATTTGATTTGTGGTCACGATCTGGATACTTCTGGGCTTGCCTTGCGATTTGTCCATTTGCCACCAGGCTGGCCATCAAGGCGGCGATATCCAGGTAGAGTTCACGATTCTCGGCCGCGTCAAGCTTGGAGAATTGGTCCTCCACGAAACGTGTATTGTAATTGCCGGTGATGAACGGATACGTGCTCATCATGGTCTGGTGAAATGGAATATTTGTCCGAACCCCGACGATACGATATTCTTCCAGCGCCCGTCGGACCCTGACAATTGCCTGAGGGCGTGTTTCTCCCCAAACAACCAGTTTGGAAATAAGCGGGTCATAATAAGTCGAAATTTCAAAACCGACATATACACCGGTATCTATCCGCACCCCTGGGCCGGTAGGAACCTGCATTAACGAAATACGTCCCGTTGAAGGCAGAAAATCGTTGTATGGATCCTCGGCATTGATCCGGCACTCAATGGCTGCTCCGCGTCGCTGAATATCCTCCTGGCGGTGGCCCAAATGCCGACCATCCGCGACCCGGATTTGTTCAGCCACGATATCTATTCCGGTGACCGCCTCGGTGACCGGATGCTCAACCTGCAAACGAGTATTCATTTCAAGAAAATAAAAATTCTGATCTTTATCCACCAGAAATTCAATCGTACCGGCATTGGCATAATCCACGGCACGGGCTGCCTGGATGGCAACTGCTCCCATGCGCTGGCGTAAGTCTTCATTGCCGGCAAGCAAGGGTGAGGGAGATTCTTCGATGAGTTTTTGGTGGCGGCGCTGGATGGAGCACTCACGCTCTCCCAGATGAATGACATCGCCATACTGGTCGGCCATGATTTGAAACTCGATATGGCGGGCGGCCTCAATGGTTTTTTCCAGATAGATATTCCCATCCCCAAATGCGGATTCAGCCTCCCGACGCGCCGATTGAAGCAGTTCAGGCATTTCTTGGATGTTCAGAACTTCGCGCATGCCTTTCCCACCGCCTCCGGCGGCTGCCTTGATGAGTAGTGGAAAGCCAATACCTGGAGCAATGGCTAATAACTCATCATCCTGAAGTGGGCCGGCACTCTCCGTTCCAGGTACTATCCGCACGCCTGCTTTAGCAACCGTAGCGCGTGCGATGGCTTTATCGCCCATGGCAGTGATTGCCGAGGGACGGGGGCCGATGAAGACTAACCCGGCGTCTGCACATGCAGCTGCAAAATCAGCGCGCTCAGCAAGGAAGCCATAGCCGGGGTGGATTGCATCCACAGAACATTTACGTGCAATATCTATGATCCTGTCGCCGCGCAAATAAGAATCACGTGCCTGGGATGGCCCGAGCAAATAGGCCTCGTCTGCATACCTGACGTGCATAGCGTGCCGGTCAGCTTCGGAATAGATGGCAACTGTCTTGATGCCAAGTTCCCGGCAGGCGCGCTGGATACGGACGGCAATCTCGCCACGATTGGCGATTAGCAGTTTTTTGAACATTCTAAATCTGGGGAATTACGCTCAACTTTTTTTCGCCGACAAATTCAGAAAAGAATCGTAGTTGTAGATTGAGTTGTTCGGCGAAAAGTTGCTGGCCAGTGGTGGTGAATAGTGGATTCTCCTCGCGATACTGTTCCAAACGCAGTATACGTTCGCTTAGTTTTGCAGCCAGTTTGCCATAATCGTTTATATCTGAAAAACACCATTGAAGAATGCGGTAAGGCCCAAAGCGGTCCACGTTATCAGCATCGCTGACGATCTTCGCTTCGAGGGTATTAGGGTCGTCTTCATCCACGTGCGATGCAATAGAATAGCAGATGTTCTTTATTCGTCTTGGACTGTAGCCAAGGCTTTCCACTAAGGGCCGGGCTTTTACTGCTCCAATACGGCCATGTTCCCGGTTGTTTTCGGCGGTGGTATCGAACCAAGCTATATCGTGCAACAGGCAGGCTGCTACAACTGATTCCACGTCCACCCCTTCATTTTCAGCTATTACCTTGCCAAATTGTGCCACGCGCAGCGTATGCTGCCAGCGATAATCTGCGCCTGACAAATAGAGTTTGAGGTTGTCTTTATCTTTTTTGGAACGCTTCTGGTAGCTTTCTTGCAAATAGGCCTGGGTAAAATCGGCGATTCTTTGAATGCGGGCGGTGGTTTTGTTATTCATTTTATTTTTTCCTGAACGCTGGCAATTTGCGCTTACAAGGGAATGTTCGAGTGTTTTTTTAACGGGTTGGAATCGCGTTTATTCTTGAGCATCTCCAGAGCGTTGATTAATCTCGGGCGAGTGTCGCCGGGCTCGATGATGTCATCCAAATAACCACGTTCGGCAGCCACGTAAGGGTTGGCAAATTTTTCGCGATATTCACTTACCAGTTCCTTTTTGCGCTGTATGGGATCGTCAGTTTTTTCCATTTCCTTGCGCATGACAATGCTGACAGCCCCATCTGGACCCATTACGGCGATCTCGGCACTTGGCCAGGCCAGGTTCACATCGCCGCGCAAATGTTTGCTGGACATGACAATATATGCCCCGCCATACGCTTTACGCAATACCACGGTCACTTTTGGAACCGTCGCTTCGCAATAAGCGTGTAATAATTTTGCGCCAGAACGGATAATACCACCATGTTCCTGCTGCGTGCCAGGCATAAAGCCGGGTACATCCACAAAGGTGACTACCGGGAGATTGAAAGAATCGCAGAAACGGACAAAGCGGGCAGCTTTCTCGCTGGCGTCAATATCAAGAACACCTGCCAATACCTGTGGCTGGTTTGCCACCAGACCAACCGAATGGCCTCCCAGGCGAGCAAACCCGATGACTATATTCTGGGCGAAAGCTTCCTGAATTTCGTAAAATTCGCCACTATCGACCACGTGACGGATAACTTCCTTCACATCGTAAGGTTTCCCGGGATCGTCCGGAATAATGGAATCGAGCGTCTCATCTGTGCGCAATGGGTCATCGCCGTTCGGCAGGAAAGGCGGATCTTCCATATTGTTTTGTGGCAGATAGCCAAGCATTTTTCGGATGAGATACATCACATCTGCTTCGCTTTCAGCGGTCATATGGCAGACGCCGGATTTTTCGGCATGAACATCCGCTCCGCCCAGTTCGTTGGCAGTCACTTCTTCATGGGTGACTGCCTTAACGACGTCCGGACCGGTCACGAACATATTAGAAGTGCCACGCACCATGAAAACGAAATCGGTCAGGGCCGGTGAATAAACGGCGCCACCGGCACAGGGCCCGAGAATGGCCGAGATCTGGGGGATGACACCGGAGGCCAGGGTGTTGCGCAGAAAAATTTCCGCATAGCCTGCCAGCGATACCACACCTTCCTGAATACGGGCGCCTCCAGAATCGTTCAACCCTACCACCGGGGCACCATTCTTGAGCGCCAGATCGAGAATTTTGCATATTTTGCCAGCATGCACTTCACCCAGGCTGCCGCCAAATACTGTAAAATCTTGCGAAAACACATATACCAGCCGCCCATCGATGGTTCCCCAGCCGGTTACCACGCTGTCTCCCGAATATTTTTGTTTTTCCAACCCAAAATCGTGGGTGCGATGCACAACGAAAGGATCGGTTTCGTGGAACGAACCTTTATCCAGCAACAAGTCGAGGCGTTCGCGAGCGGTTAATTTGCCCTTTTGGTGTTGCGCCTCGATCCGTTCAGAGCCACCTCCAAGACGGGTGTTGGTTTTACGGTCACGTAATTGTTGGAGTTTGGGGTTTTTGCTCATAAACATCTCTCTTAAAAAAACGCCTTGTCTTGGTTGACATCAGAATCATAAGGATTATAAGCAGGAAAGCAAGGTTAGCAATCAGTACAAACGGCCAATTGGCGTGCGGTTTTTGCATAACCAGCCGGTCAAACCAATACCAGGCGGAATAGCCAATTGTGCCGACCAGCGCGGCTGCCCACCCCCAGGCTTTTCCCAGCCAAAGTCCCACGAAGAGCACCAGCCCGAGAAGCAACCAGAGACCGCTGCTGATAGCGATATAAAGCGGGTGAGCACCATATTTTTCCAGCGTCTTCCAAAAGAAAATTGTCTCACCAAGGCGTAAGCCATTCCAGACTATGGCGAAAACAATAATTATTGCAAGGCATGTTACTCCTACAGTCCTTTTTCTCATAGAAAAGTTATAAGGATTTGTCCGGTTTGGTGGTAATAGAAGTATGATCATCCTTCTTAATCCAAAACCAGATGACAATACCAATTCCTATCAAGGATAATAAGGCACCGAGATATACATCCCAAGGGCGGTATCGAAAGGCATAGGCATGTTTGCCGGATGGAGCATTGACCGAGAGCCAATCACCTGCAAGTAAAGTTTGTGATTTCCTATCCACCCAGGCATACCAACCACTATATTGATAGTCGAGCACAGTTAGTATCCCCGGGTTTGGCGTGTTGCAAGAAACATTAATTTCGCCACCCAAGGAAACAGCCGAACACTTTATTATAGAATTATTTTCTGTTTTAACGCTGGCGTACAATTCATCCGGGCGAATGATCACATCGAAATCTTTTAATTGGGCCACGATTTGCATGGTGTTGTCCGGATTACTTGTGAAATCAATATACCCGGCCAGGCGCTGACGATCTTTCCAGGTCACGTGGCGGTCCCACATAATAACCTTACGGTTCTCATCCAATAAAGTTGGAAGCCAGTTCGCAGGAGCACCGACCCATTGCGCATCGTTTACTCGCGCATAAGCAAATTCATCCGCTTGAATTACATTTTGATGAACATTGAGATAATTCTTGTCAAAAGGAATAACATTCGTAAATGACAAGATTAAAACAGGAACGAGGATAAGCCATTTTACAGTGATAGATTTCCCCTTTTCATCTTTTTGGCCATTTACCAATGATAGTTTTGGCCATTTCAAGTCGAATAGCCGGTCCGATCCCCAGGCTGCCATCACCAGGATTGGTGGAACCATTAAGCTTGAGGAATCACTCATGGAACATAATTTTGTCAGGAAGGGCAGGTGAGGAATCAAAAAAATGTATATTTCCCGGCTGCTGAATACCAGAGCCAGTAAACTCGATAAATAAATTGCACCAAAAACTTTTTTATTCTTTTGTTGAAATACAAAATATCCAGCTATAACCGCTAAGATTATCGGAGTCCAATCTATGAAATTAATATGTGAATAAGGGAATGTGTCCATACCCAGATAAGTCTGGCCCATCAAGGCCGAATCTCCAATTACAAGATTCAGCGGTAGATAGCGTATGGGCTGCAGGTCCGGAAGATCCGGGCAGGAGTCTTTATCACTGTTGGGGAGAAAATGGGCGGAAGGAACAATCAGCAAGCCGCATAATAAACCGGAAATCAAGAGCGATTTGCCAAATGCGATCCATTTTTCCTGCCTTTTCTGGCCAGTCTCAAACAATAACCACAGAAAAGCGGGAAACCAGGCCAAAACAACTCCCAATTGGATATAACCTTCCCCGGAAAGCCAGGTTAATGCCATTAGAATAGCCAACACTGCAACACGTCTATTGGTGGGCTGTTTGGCAAGCCGTAAAACCATCGGGAACAAGAGACTTGCTGAAGCGATCGAAAGCGCTAATACAATGTTCCCGGATTCCAGCCGCCCAATGAGATATCCTCCAACAACGCCAAACAAGGATATCCAAATCCTCGACAATCGCCTGACTTCCAATTCCTTGGCAAACCACCACATGGAAAAACCGCTCATGATCAAACTAACTATAATAATTATTTTTGATCCATTTATTACGCCCCAGATCAAAGTGGTCAGGATCACCAATGGGTGTAAAACCGCACCCAGCAAGTCGGCAAAAGCTGGCATGCCCCCGTTTAATTGACCATTCCAAAATACGCAGGTTCCACATTTGGGCAATAAATTCCAGACATAATGCGTAATTGTAACCACATAATATTCGTATCCATTTGGATGGTAATCCTGGCGGAAATCCAGGTATGGAGCGGCCATAAAAAAAGCCAATATTAGCAGTGGTATCAACTCGGCCGCATATTCGTACAAGTGTTGGTTTGGAATCAACCTATGAAAAAATTGTTTCATGGGCGAATGTAACTTTGCATCCGACCTATCGGTTGAAATTGATAATGAACCTAAATCCTGTTTTATATTTCCCGGATTTTCCATATCATTAAGCCCCTTTTCAATTACTATTTTGTTTTTTTTCCTGATTTCCAATTTTCTTGACCATTTTATCAGCAGCCCATCTAGAAAGAGGACAATAATAAAACATGCGATAATAACAGCTATTCTAATGGACGCCATTGCAATTCCCTCTATTCCATGGACAGAAGTAAACGGTTAACTGGTTTTGCTCCATTATTGCATATGCTCATATGAGCATTGGATTGGTATGTTCAAGTATAATCGATTTAATCCGGACGTTGAGCCTGGGCTGCAATATATAAACGGGTGGGTTGGAAATCTGGCTCGTTGCGGGCATACTTACTTTGTTGCCATTTCCACCCGGAAAATATGATTTTTTTCCTTCTAAAGGCGAAAGGTGAAGAAATTATTAAACGAAGGACTGCAATTTGAGTGGAAGATTACCCATTTTGCTGATTCGTTGCTGATCCTTACAACGGCAGGTTTCTTTGATTGATTTCGTGGTTCGTCCGGCTAAGCGGCAAGACTTTCCGGAAATTCGTAATCTGATTCATGAGGTGCACATTAACCCGACCGGACTGGACTGGCGGCGCTTCCTGGTGGTAGTATCGCCCGATAATACTGTGCTAGGGTGCGGACAGATCAAGCCCCATTTCGATGGGTCGCGGGAGCTGGCATCCATCGCCGTCAAGGAACATGTGCGCGGCCAGGGTATAGCAAGGGCAGTTATCCAGGAATTGCTGGCTCGCGAGTTCACGCGTCCGCTGTATTTAATGTGTCGTGCCCGCCTGGAACCGTTATATATCAAGTTTGGGTTCCGTGCAATCGACCAGGATGAAATGCCCGTTTATTTTCAACGCATCAGCCGGGCCGAACGGATATTTAACTCGAAAGTGCAGGCAGAGGACCGGTTATTGGTCATGCGGTTAGAAGGCACTGTGGAAATTATATCTGGATTGATTGAAGCAGGAAAAATATGAAAACAATCCTGAATATAACCTACGGAGTGTTAATTGGTTTGCTGGCGGCTGGAATCATCTGGCTGGCAGTTTCACCTCCACGCGGCGAAGAAGTAACATTGCTTCCGACCGCCACTCCAGGAATGTTGACGGTTTATGTCAGTGGGGCAGTGGCAACACCAGGTGTGTATAACTTGCCGGAAGGGAGCCGGGTGGAGGCTGCGGTCACTGCAGCCGGCGGCCTGCTCCCCGGCGCTGAAGCGAACAATATCAACCTGGCAATGCTGGTTACGGATGGCCAGCAAATAAATGTCCCGGGAATTGTGGATACCAGCCATGTCAATGCCGGACGAGTAAATATCAATACAGCTACGGTGGATGAGCTGGATGCCTTGCCAGGGATAGGACCAACGACGGCGCAATCCATTGTGGATTATCGACTTCAACATGGCCCCTTCCAGGTCATACAAGAGATCCAGAACGTTCCTGGTATCGGCCCTTCCACATTTGCGGATCTCCAGGATTATATAAGTGTAGGCCCTTAACATGCCTTTCGATCATTTCAACTTGATCGCCGGGTTCTACGACCGGGCAGGACCGTTTCGGGTTTCCGAATTGTTGTTAGAATTACTATCCTTATCCCCTGATTACCTCCTGCTTGATGCTGGTGGAGGAACGGGGCGTATCTCGGCGGTAATGCGCAGCATGGTAAAGGGGGTGTTCGTGGCAGATCCCTCGCGAGGTATGACTCGCCGTGCAGCTGTTAAAGGGCTTTCAACGGTTTGCACTAGGGCGGAATCACTCCCTTTTCCATCCGGGAGTTTTGACCGTGTCATCATGGTGGATGCGTTGCATCATGTTATCGATCAGCACCAAACTGCGCACGAACTATTCCGTGTGCTTGTTCCCGGCGGACGTATTTTGATCGTCGAACCGGATATCCACCAATTTATGGTCAGGGTTATAGCCATTGGTGAGAAGGTACTCCTGATGCGCAGCCACTTTCTCTCTGGCGATAAGATTGCGGATCTTTTTACTGATCTTAAAGCAAAGACTAGTGTATATTATGAAGGATTAAATGTTATCTCATTTGCTGAAAAGGTAAGGTGAATGTAATCTGTGTTTGGTTAATGGGGTGCTACAATCACTTAGACAACAATATGCAACCAAACAGAAAGTAGATAAACAAAAGAGGAGGCTCAAATGGACGAAAAGAAATCGAAACTCAGAAGAATGGCCGTATGGACTATCGTTGTCTTTGCGGCGATATTTGCGAGTGTTTTAGCAGCACTTTGGATGGCTCTTTACAATATGGGAACCGTGTCAGCTTCCGGAGCAGTCGGACAGGCGTTTGGTTCGGGCTGGCCGATTCTGTTGATTGACTTGGTTTTATGCGCTGGCGCCTTTTTCGTTTATCGATACTTTCTGAATCGCCAGAAATAACATCTGGAATTAAAGAACCGGTGCGACCATAAGGAAACACCGGTTCTTGTTTTTTTCATTGAGAGGGGTCTCTTTGTTTAAAGCGTTATAACCTTACCAGCCTGCCATTGCGCCGTGAGAATATCTCCCATTCCACCAATGATCCCAATTCTAACCTTATCAACCAAGCCGAGATAGTTTAGGCAGGTCGAACAGACGATCAGCCGCACGCCTTTTTCTTCTAACAACCTGAGTTTTTCAATGACTGGCGATCCTTCTACCACCAGATACACACCTTCGGTGTAAAAACAGATCGCTGCGGGAAGTTCGGATTGCAAGTTAAGTAGTTCCAAATATTTGCCAATCAACGTGAGCTGCAATTCCTGCGGACCCTTGCCCATTCCGTTGTTATTGAGGATCAAAACGGTATCATCCATGGACATTATTCCTCCTGATTCGAACCTTCATTAAATTCCTTTAGCAATACATGCGCCTCTTGGGCTTTTTCTTTGGGAATAAAAATCTGGACGCGTCCCAGCCCATCCACCATGACCGGGAACGCCGAATGACCAACCGACTCCTGGATAAGTTCCACGTCCACCCCGTTTGCCTCCAGGTAACTTTCGATCAGTTCAGCTTCCAGGCGACCCTGGACTTCGATTAGTCTTTCCCATTTCATTATATCCATATCAGTACCTCCGAGATTATGGCTCATCGGGGATCATCGTGATACAAGGGAGAGATGGGAATGTTGTTTTGGCGGGTTTCGTCTTTCCAACAGCCATCCCCTTTTCCCCTTTTGCACGGGTAATTCCCAAAGAGCCACTGAAAGTAGATTATCCCAACCATTTGGCGGTTGCACGCGGCAATTCGCTTAGCGAACCAATCCGTACCGTGCAGGTTGGCAAAGATTCGATAAATAGTTTTCCGTATGCCTTTGTGAGCACTCGCCGGTCCAGAATAGCAACCACTCCCCGGTCGGACTGGGTTCGGATGAGCCGCCCAAAGCCCTGGCGGAAGCGCAGGATGGCCTCAGGCAGGTGATATTCGTTGAATGGGTCCTCAAAGGTTTCAGCACGCGCAGCTACAAGCGGGTCGGATGGGACGGCAAAAGGCAGCTTGACAATAACCAGCACCGAAAGAGCTTGACCTGGAATATCCACGCCTTCCCAGAACGAACGGGTCCCCAAAAGGACGGCCCTTTCAGAACTCTTGAAGGATTCGAGCAAGGCATTCGGTGAGGCACCCTCGCCTTGTTCGTAAACATTGATATCCTGCCGGGCCAGCGGGCCTTTAATGTTATTGGCAGTACGCTTCAACTGGGCATATGAAGTAAATAGAACCAGGGTCCTGCCGCTGCTTGCTGAGCACAGGTTGACGAGGGTCCGTTCTAGTTGTCCCTGGTACTCACGTGCATTCGGTTCGGCGATATCGTTTGCTATATATAAAAGTGCGGCAGTCTCGTAATCGAAAGGGGAGCCCAATGCCAGTTCATCGGCTTCATCGGCAGTCAAAATATTGCGGATGTAGTTGAATTCCCCGTGCGTGGTCAGTGTAGCGGAGGTCAGGATGACGCTGCGCTTTTCATGCCAGAGATATTTCTCGACCAGCGGTCCCACCCGGATGGGAGCCGCGTTGAGCGCCAGGCGGTTGTTGTTGGGGTTGACTTCCACCCAATAAACGTAATCAGTGGCTGGTTCAAAGATCATCGAGCCGACCATGCTTTCCGCTTCAGTCAGGCGTCTGTAAAGGTTGCCAAGGTTTCCAATGATATCTTCAAGTGTTTCCAGCCCATCCGAATATAGTTCGGTTGCGCCTTTCTGAATTTCCCCGAGCAGTGCCACCAGCAAAGCCAGTGTCTCGGTGGCGGCACTCCAGGCCATTTCCACGGCATCCCAGCCCGGCTGTGTGCGTGTGGCTGGCAGGATGCGCTCCTGGTAGGCATAGGTGCTGACCGGCTGGCCTTCGCGTTGGAGCGAAACAAACTCGCCCATTCCATCAAAAAAGATTCGCACCTGTTCCTGCAGTCTCCAGACCAGGTCGGTGGCACGTTCGATTTTTTGATTCAACAGGGCATAAGCGGACGGGCGGATCTGGTCACGCGTCGTGGCGAGCAGGTTCCCCAGGATGCCAGAGCTGGAACCACCTGTCTCGCGAATCAAACGCTCCATGTCAAATTGGGTGAGGCGGAAGGATAAGGAATCGGTGGTAGCGGATTCAAGGTGGTGACCTTCGTCTATGATGACATGCTCGTAATCCGGCAACACGCGGTTGCCAACTGCCACATCTGTTAAAAGAAGGGCGTGGTTGACCACCAGAATATGGGCATTTTGCGAAGCTTGTTTGGCTCGAAAAAAAGGACAGGCTCCCCCGGTGCGTTCCAGACAAGTCTCGCTGGTGCAGGCATCATCTTCCGCAGAGATGTGAACCCAGACTTCCCGCTCCGAGGGACCGGTTAAATTGATCTCGGTGCGGTCGCCGCTGGCATCTTGCAGTTGCCAGACCAGCACTTTTGCCAACACACGCATTTCATCAGCATTGGCCGGCCCGCGCTTGCGCAAAAGTTCCAGGCGGCGCGGGCAGAGATAGTTGGACCGCCCTTTAAGTACCGCCGCCCGCAGGTTCAAGCCGAGGGCTGCACACAAATCGGGGATATCCTTTTTTATCAGTTGATCCTGAAGGTTAATGGTATTAGTTGAAACAACCACACGGGTATTGTTCATTAAAGCGAACATGGCTGCCGGAACAAGATACGCGAAGGATTTTCCTACACCCGTACCTGCTTCAACCATCAGGTGCTGCCCGAATGAAAGAGCATTGGCAACCGCTTTCAACATTTCAACCTGTTCCGGACGGTACTCATAACTCTCAAAATAGCGGGCAAAAGGCCCGCCGTGTTCCAGAACGGAAGCGGATTCTTCCGGGTCTATCGGGAGGGGTTCTTTAGGAACCTGAATGGGTGGCTCTTTACGTCTTTCCGCCTCATCTGATTCGGACAAGGTGCCAACCGGTTCTCTTTTAACTCGTTTGGCTGTGATGCCTTCATGTGAGCGTGCTTGAAGCGCTTGCTGAAAAGCCCAGGAACCGGCCCACTCGATGGGTTCGCTTTGCCGAACAATTTCAGCCAGCAGATCGATCGGTAATTCCTTTGCCTGGATTAATAACCGTTGGTATACACCGTGGGTGGCGCGGGCGTCATCCAGCGCACGATGGGTAGCGGGAAGTGCAATGCCCAGTTCTTGGACGAGCGAACCCAGGTTGTACCGGTTGGCTGAGGGCAGCAGAACTGCGGCCAACTCATAAGTGTCAAGGCGTTCGTTCAATTCAAATAGTTTGTATTTCTTGAAGAACGAGAGATCGAATTGGATATTATGTCCCAGGATAGGGGAATCGCCGATAAATGCAATCAACCCATCCAGTACATCACGAATAGAGGGGGCCTGCCGCACCATTTCATCTGAAATACCGGTCAAGCCGCTGATAAACTCCGGGATGTGGCGGCCTGGATTTATAAGAGTGGAAAACTCATCCTCAACCCGGTTGCCATCGAAGCGGCGTGCCCCAATTTCGAGGATAGCATCCGTTTGCGGGTCGAGGCCGGTGGTTTCAAGGTCCAGTGCGACAATGGAAGACATAATAGAACAATTGTACTATTATTCTTCTTTTCCGGCTTGTGGGAGAGCGGCGCGGATGGTGGAAAGTGTCACCTCTCCAAGGGCTTTCTCCTTGCTTTTCTCTCGCAGAAAATCCTTGAGTTCCTTGGGGGTGAGGGCCGGCAGGGGTGCATCCTCCACTTTCAATTCGACTTTGGGATTGGCAAATAATAATGCAGACCTGACTTCCGGAATTTCTGTACCTTCAGGAAGAATGCGCTTCAGGTAGCGTTTGGCCGAATCGATCTCTGCCTCGGATTCCAGGTCAGGGCGGCCGAGGTTTTCCTGGCCGAACAAGCGCATATAGGATTGGAGGAAACCGCCGCCTTTTGCCCGCCAGCGTTTTTTATCATAAGCAATAATTCCGCCCTGAAAATTAGGCATGATCGTCCAAATGCCAGCCGGGCCGACCAGCAGATGCGAGACAGGGGTGACATAATGATAGATGGTGAATTCCCTGCCCAGGCCTTTCAGGCTTTTGTCGACAATTTCGTCCGGACGCGGCGTGTGCCCCCAACGATTAGTAAAATGAATTCCGATCTGGGACATCAAGAAGCCAACCAGTAAGGCAACAAGGGAATATTCGAACTTGGTTGGATACTTAAATGTAATGAAAAGACCGAGCCCGAGAACAACCAATGCACCCAGGCTGGTATATTGCCCGATTTTCGCGTTACGTTGAACTAACTTGATATTGGTGACGGATTTCATTATTTGCCCTACTTTTCTCTTAAGGATTGTTCGATGGCTGTGCGGATTGAGACCAGTACACCGGTCTCGACCGCATTTTTAGCGAGCCGGACAGCATTCATGATGGCAATCTCATTCGACCGGCCATGACCAATGAATACCAGACCGTTGACTCCCAACAAAGGCGCCGCCCCTTCTTCTTCCGGGTCGAGCAGTTTCTTGATTTTCCGCATGGTCGGACGAACCAGTATACCGCCAATCCTGGCTGTCAGCGGACCGGCATTGATCAGTTCCTTTACTTTATCAAGGATCAATTTTGCAATTGCTTCCGAGGATTTCAACATTACATTTCCGGTGAATCCATCCGTAACAGCAACATCCACCATGCCACCTATGACTTCCTTGCCCTCGACATTTCCGTAGAAGTTCAGCCCGGAATCCTTAAGCAAAGGATAGGTATGCTTCACCAAGTCATTCCCTTTTCCAGCTTCTTCACCGTTGGAGAGCAAGCCCACCTTGGGGTTATGCACCCCGCGCACTTTCTCGGCGTAGACGCTACCCATGATGCCGAATTGGAGCAAGTTTTCGGGTTTGCATTCGGGATTGGCGCCCACGTCAAGAACCACACAGGAACCGGTGGCTGTCGGGAAAACCGGAGCCAGACCGGGCCGGTCAACGCCCGGAATCAGGCCAAGCCGGAAGAATGCCGTCACAGAGGCTGCGCCAGTATTGCCAGCGGTTACAAAAGCATCCGCCTGCCCGTTCTTGACCAAATCGATTCCCACCGCCATCGAGTTCTTTACATTAGGCCGGCGCGCCTTCAGGACGAGTGCCATGCCCTTATCTTCCATTGTTAACATTTCAGGGGCATGTACGACGCGGATGGGGAGATCCCCCGGATTTTGCGCGGCGAGCACCGGTCTGATTTTGTTCTCATCCCCGACAAGTATGATTTCCACGCCATATGCACGCGCGGCCATTATGGCCCCAACCACATCCGGGGTTGGGAATTCATCGCTGCCCATGGCGTCAACAACAACACAAGTCATAAATCCTCCATCGCTTAATCTCAGCCACCGGAAATTCCTGGAAAAGGAAAATCTCAATATAGACCTGGAAGGTTTTGCTTGACAGGGTATTGAACATGATTATAATACGACCTGCTCAAGCGCTGGTGCTGGAATTGGCAGACAGGCATGGTTGAGGGCCATGTGCCGCAAGGCGTGGGGGTTCAAGTCCCCCCCAGCGCACTAGGAATTAATAGCTGCATCATGCGGCTATTTTTTTAATGGGGAAAAGTATTGCGTTATTTATTTAGTTAGCATATAATCCTGCGCAACTTATGCCAACCTCCAATCTACTTGGAGAAAACGCCAATCCCGTATTCAAAAGGAGAGAGAGATGAAAATAGCACGAATTCTGAGTGTAATTATGTTTGCTTCCATAATTTTGGTTGCTTGCGGACCTAAGGCCAGTTCAGCCAGCCCCATGGGTACCCCGGTTGCCCAGATCCCGGCGACTTCCCTGGCCCAAGCTGGACACCTACTGATCTGCACCGACTTCCCATACCCGCCCCAGGAAATGTTTGATGAAAACGGAAACCCGGCGGGAATGGATGTTGAAATCGGAACTGAGATCGCCAACCGCTTGGGATTGAAAGTTCAGTTTGTCAATAGCGTTTTTGACTCGATCATCCTGGCGGTTACTGGTGGTAAATGTGACATCATCATCTCGGCCATGAATATCACAACCGATCGCCAGAAGCAGATAAGCCAGATCCCGTATTTTCAGGCAGGGCAATCGTTTGTGACACTCAAGGGTAACCCAGACAACATCAATACTCCCATGGATCTGTGCGGGAAAGCCGCCGCAGCAGAGAGTGGCACTACTGAGGCTAATTACCTGCAAGGCACCGGTGATTATGCGGGCAAGGGTCTGTCCCAGCAGTGCGTGGCTGCCGGCAAACAGCCGATCACTGTGGTTGTGGCTGCCAAGGATACAGATGCGCTCCAGCAGCTCCAATCTGGCAAGGTCGTGGTGTACTCCGCTGACTCACCGGTGGCTGCCTATTACACGGTTCAACACCCGGATATTTTTGCGCTGGCGGCTGGCGGGCAAGTGCTCGAACCGGCGCTTGAAGGAATTGGTGTTCCCTGCGGCACGGCCACCGATTGCACAAATGCACCTCTTTCACCCGTCGGTGCAGCTGTGAAAGCTGCCTTGGCGAGCATGATGGCCGACGGAACCTATTTGAAGATCCTGACTAAATGGAACCTAGCTTCAGGTGCTGTAACCCTTCCGTAATACGATGAGGTAAAGCAGGGGATGTCTCAAGTAGTTCATTGCCTGGGACATCCCCTTTATATTTATTAGGCTTGAAAAAACCATTCTCCAAGTGAAGCAACGAAATGTCTTTATTTACCCATCCCCATTTGAAATGAGGAGGTAAATTGAGATAATAAGACAGGTGCGCCATCGGTCTAAGAGGAGCATATGTACCATTTTGATTGGGCATTATTCTGGAAATATTTGTGGCCTGTCACTGCCTTTCAAAACCCACTGGTCCGTTACGGTTTACTTGTTACCATTGTAGTAAGCATCATCGCTCAGGTTATGGGCGTTATCCTTGGGTTGTTCGCAGCCCTGGCCAAGATGTCAAAAGCAGCACCATTGCGTTGGCTGGAAGAGGCTTATATCTGGTTTTTTCGCGGTACTCCCCTCTTGGTTCAGATGGCTCTTCTTTATTATGGATTGGGGGTTACCCATATATTTAATTTTCCTGATTGGCACATCGGCGGTATCATCACCATAACCGGAGCTATCCAGGCTGGTGTCCTGGCACTCGGGATCAATGAAGGCGCGTACATGGCGGAAATTGTCCGGGCCGGAATTGAGGCGGTGGATGCCGGTCAAATGGAAGCCGCAAAATCGCTCGGGATGACATTTGGGTTGGCAATGCGGCGGATTGTATTGCCTCAGGCCGCTAAAGTCATCATCCCGCCGTTGGGCAATGAATTCAACAACATGATGAAGACAACCACTCTGATGACAATTATATCGGCGGGGGAACTGTTCTACGGGTTTGAACAAATCAACGCTCTTCTGTTTAAACCATTCGAACTCTACCTCGATGCTTCAATCTATTATCTGGTGTTAACGACCATCTGGTCTTTTATCCAGGCCCGCATCGAAGCCGGACTTGGAGAACGAAAAGGCAATATCAAAACCCCTGGTATGTTCGAACGCCTGGTCGGATCTAGAATTGGAGCGCGCTAATGGCCGAAATAATCAGTTCCCCTGCTGCGCCGACAGATACCTCCGTAATTGTTAAGGCCGAGAAAGTAAATAAATATTTTGGTTCCTTGCACGTCCTTAAAGATATCGATCTCGAAGTGCATAAGAACGAAGTGGTGGTAATCATAGGACCTTCCGGGTCCGGCAAGAGCACCCTTTTGCGTTGCATTAACCATCTTGAAAAAATCAACAGTGGGCACATCTTTGTCAATGGCCGGATGATAGGATATTATGAAAAAGATGGCAAGCTGGTTGAAGAATCGGAAAAGAACATCGCCAGACTGCGGGCGGATATCGGCATGGTTTTCCAGCGGTTTAACCTTTTCCCCCACCTGACTGCCCTGGAAAATATCATTGAAGCCCCGTTAAATGTTCGAAAAACCTCCCGCGAACAGGCCGAGGAAGATGGGATCCAATTGCTGGCGAGGGTCGGGTTGGCTGAGAAGCGTGACCAGTACCCCAACCAGCTCTCTGGTGGTCAGCAGCAGAGAATTGCGATCGCGCGTGCGCTGGCGATGAAACCCAGCCTGATGTTGTTCGACGAACCCACCTCTGCGCTCGACCCGGAAATGATCGGCGAGGTACTCAGTGTCATGGAAGAACTGGCCAAGGAAATCACCATGATTGTCGTATCCCACGAAATGGGATTTGCGCGAGCGGCTGCAGATCGGATCCTATTTGTCGACGAAGGAGTAATAATCGAAGACACCACGCCTGATGAGCTGTTCGCCAATCCGCGCGAAGAACGGACCAAGCTATTTCTCAGCAAAATATTGAATTAGCTATAGATTTTCCTTTTGATTGGAAAGAGGATTGTTCCAAGGGATAGCGGCGGTGGCCGCTATTTCGTTTATAATCATTTCAACCCCTTAAAATAAACGAGATCAAAACTCTCGGAGGAATATCTTATGAAATTAGTAACCATTGCACAAATGCATCTGATCGAGCAGGAAGCAGATAGCAGCGGCCTGACTTACGAAAAGATGATGGAAAATGCCGGATACAACCTATCCCGGGAAGTGTTACGGCTGGCTTATGCCCAGGACGATGATGAAGAGGAAATTCAAGTTCTAGGTCTGGTTGGCCCTGGCAATAATGGCGGAGATACCCTAGTAGCGCTGACGCGCCTGGCCGAAAAGGGTTGGACAGCCCGTGCTTATCTTTTGCATCGAAAATTGACTGGTGATGTACTGATTAAACGACTCGAGGACGCCAGTGGAGAGGTTTATCAAGCCGAGAAGGATAATAATTTCCAGCAGTTGCAGGCGTTTCTTGAGAGTGCGGATGTTGTACTAGATGGTGTGCTTGGAACAGGCATTAAGCTGCCTCTCAAGGATGAATTTGGGTCGGTCCTGGCGGCTGTTCAGGGAATTGTGGCTGAGATGGAATGGCCTCCCTATATTATCGCTGTTGATTGCCCATCCGGAGTAGATTGCGATGGCGGCCGGGCTGCCCCGCAAACTGTCCCGGCCGATGCGACTGTTACCATGGCAGCGATCAAGCAAGGCTTATTGAAATTACCTGCCTATGACCTGGTAGGAGAATTGCGTGTAGTTGAAATTGGACAGTTAGACGATCTGAAATCCTGGCAGGCTATTAAAAATGAGGTGGCAGACGAAGATTTAGCTTTATCGCTCCTGCCGATCCGCCCGACGGATGCACATAAGGGAACTTTTGGTACAGCGCTGATCGCTGCCGGATCCGTTAATTATACCGGTGCGGCTTACCTGGCTGGCAAGGCAGCCTACCGTATCGGCGCCGGATTGGTGACTCTGGCTATTCCGGCTTCGTTACACGGGACTCTGGCGGGTCAGTTCCCCGAAGCGACCTGGGTGCTCCTTCCGCATGAGATGGGTGTTATTTCATCAGGAGCGGCGGATGTTTTGAAGAAAAATCTTGAACGTGTAACCACGCTCCTGGTTGGCCCAGGCCTTGGCCTGGAAGATACCACCAAGGATTTCATTGCGGATTTACTCCATATTTCGGAAGATATGCCTGTTCATGGGCGGATGGGCTTTATTCAGCCTGAGGCGGGAAAGCCGACGCCCAAGCCAGCACCTCTACCACCGATGGTCTTCGATGCGGATGGGCTGAAGCTTCTGGCAAAGCTGCCTGACTGGTCGAAATTGCTGCCAGCGCCTGCCATCCTGACGCCTCACCCTGGAGAAATGTCTGTTCTAACCGGTTTGACGATTGAAGAAATCCAGAAAGACCGCTTGAAGGTTGCATCCAAATTTGCCCAGGAGTGGGGACACGTAGTGGTATTAAAAGGAGCTTTTACGGTTATTGCGGC
>Ga0187873_1000372_pt1 | contig 48870 bp, 38 predicted proteins | sample June2016WEW_16_1_2_FD_133012 | JGI IMG/M metagenome (GOLD analysis project Ga0187873, IMG submission 133012) | Peatland microbial communities from SPRUCE experiment site at the Marcell Experimental Forest, Minnesota, USA - June2016WEW_16_100 | ecosystem: Environmental > Terrestrial > Soil >...
CCTGATGTAGGCCCGCATTTCATCCATAAAACAGTCAAGATCTTTTTCCGTCAAATTGCACTCTGGCGCAGGACAAGTCTCGGTTACAATTCCGCTTGGCATGGTATCGTCTCCTTTCCACTGTATCGTGGTCGGAGAAAAGATACCATGCCTTTACGTTTCAGACCATATCAATCACTTCCCGTCAACCTTGCGTAGTAATACTACACAACTCATTAATTAATCTTTCTAATGCCGTAGCTGTTGGAATTAATACCCCATCTCTCCTTATCTGGTATTGAGCACGAAGATCGTCAACATTATTCATTTATCCATTTCCTCTCAGTTTTTCATCAACAATCTTTCCTACGGCAGTAAATTTGTATTGCCTACTTATGGGATCAACAAGTTCGCGTGTAATACATTCGTCATATCTTTCTGACGGAGCAATTAATATGCCACCAGTATCAAGTACGACTCCACTTAAAGGAACGATTTTAAGAAACTCTTCTTCATCTAAAATAAACGTATCATCAATTACATCTTTGGGCAATAGGTCTAATATCGCGGTTTGAGCAGATTTGGAAAGACCCATTTGATTGATGAATTGGGGAACTGAAATTGGTTTTCCAAATTGTCCCTTTGCAAGAATCATTGCTGCAACAATTTCCTGTTTAACTTGCAATGATATCGCACTGCGTGTAACCTCTTTGAGAACTTTAGCTATTCGCTGGGTTCCGAACTTGGCCGTTGTAAGATATTCCGACATTAAAAAACCATATATCCAATAATTTGCAGGCTCGTCGAGCTGTCTATCGACAACATAGCCATCCCAGAAATCGTTCTCAAAAGAACTGCCTTCATAAAGCGCTGCTTTATATGATGCAGCGTTCTTCATAAAAATCCTTTCGATATACTGAATCTTTAATTCATCTTTTACTTCCTCCGCTAATATTCCCTCCTCTGCCGGAAATCGAGAGAGTACAATTTTGTAATGTTTGTTTTCCACGCCAGACATTATAAAGAATAAACCAAGGCCTGGCTTTTTGGTTGTCAAGTCTCGCAATCTATTGGCTAATACTAACCCATTCTCCAGGGTTGGAGATACTAGATATTCATGAATCAAACTGCGAACTGGATTGTTTTGAGAACCATCTATGCCCATACTAAAGCGAATAGGTACTGTACATTCTTTTTCAGATCTTTCAAAAACTTCCCTTAGCTTATGAAATAATGAACCTGTGAGTTTTAACTGGGTGCCTAAAGCGTCTCTGGGGTTTACATCATTTTTTCCTGGATATACAAGAAAACTGCTGATGGCATTAATACTCATATCAAGCCTCTTTCCAGAGTATCACAATTTTATGAAGTCTTTTTGCAATTGGTGGTAATTATTAATCATAATAGGTTTCAGGCGGACCTTGTTTATCTTATCTTACTCTTTTTCCGGGAACAGGGCGGATAAAATCCCGACTAAGAGCAGGATAATACCAATCAGCAAAGCGGAACTATTTTCGACTAACATTCTATCTTTCCGCCCGCGAACCCCGGTTGTTTTATTGACCCTGAGGGGGAAGCATAACAGGAATCACAAATTTAATCCGACTGATAGTGCTGCTGAATATATCAGATCGGTCCTGAACAGCCGCGCCAAGGACAGCGACAAGGACTCCTACTTTGCCATTGGTTTCAGCACTCTCTGAAGCAGTTACGGCTACGTCAAATTCAATAATACTTGTAGAACTAGAAGACATTCTTCCCACCTGTGAAAGCAATACCGGGATGGGTAGATGATATAGTTGGTGCAATTTGTGCGCCGTTCGCTTTAGCAAATGTTTCGGCAGTTTTTACACCCTCAATGATTTGTTTTAAACTTTCAGAAATAAAATCCTTTAACTCTATTTCCATATGCATCCTTTTTTGATTGATTCAGTTTCCTGCCAGATGAGTTATGCTACTACTGAATACTCCCGCCCCGCGGACAGACGCCGGACGGGTTTTTGATTTAAGCAAGTCATTTCACGAAACTTGCATCCTCGACCTATCCCCAAATCTGAAATTTGGAGAGGCACATTTTTCAAATGTCAGAGTTAGAGAAAGTACGCCTCTAATTACTTCTTCTTTCCAGAGGACGGTTTTTTGGGTGGTACAACTCGAACAGTTTCTTTAACAGTGGTTTTCGGATGTTTATTAGCGTACTTTTCAGTGGTAAATTCTCCATTGTCCGCACGACGATAGTTAATTCTGGTTCTTTTGCTTGGCATAGTTTGATTCCTTTCTATTTGGAAAAGTTGGCTTATTCGTCTCTCAGGGTGAGTTGGGTGGCATCCTTCTTGATTTTGTAGGCTTATTTGATATTTCCATACGCTGACGGTACCATTTCAATGCCCTTTCCGTCGAACAAGTCTTCATAGGTTGTCGCCGTAGAAAAGGGTGTTTTGGCTGATGGGTTTGGGGTACATAGTAATCCTATTGTGATTGTAGCAAAATAGTCTATCCTAAATATTTAATAATTACCAAAATTAGGTTAATAAAACTTCCCAAGACGAGGACACAAAAGCCTATAAATGGTCTAACCTTTTCATTCCAAACTGGATGTCTCACCGGATGTGGAACCGTGCCAAATGCATCGACTCTTTTTCTCGTCCATGCATAGAAGTCTGTGATGAACTCCCAAGGGGTCAGTAAGCAGAATCCAATAAAATATAATGAGGCCCCAATTATTCCTACAATTTTCATTTTGGCCTCTTTTCTCTACCCCATTATCGCACCATTTCTTACATTGCGTTCATCCATTTTACCGGCGCCAAATTGATGAAGTGGAATAAAGGTTCAATGACACTACTGATCCCCCTTTCAGTGCGGTGAAAGTTGAGCGATCTCAAAGAAGAAATGGAAAAGTAATTGGTTACCTTTTACTATGCAGATACGCAGGAAGTCTTGGGTAAATCGCTGAAAGAACAATAGGGGTGCGAAAAAAGTGCACTAAATTCCGGCTCCCCCACCCAGAGCCCTTACATATAAGGAAGTGAGGGATTGTAGTTTGTGGCGAGCAATGATTGGTATCCTATTATGATATATAGGCTATGCGCATTATGATCTTAAACAAATATACCTTCAATGAAGGAATAAATATTGAGGCGGGCTGTACGACTAAAATGCGACTAGCTCGTCGTATTCAGAACAGAAATTGGCTTCAAGGTATAGATATCCATCATCGGCAACCTGATCCAAGAAAAAGTACTGCTCAATTAACTTCAATAACTTCAATCGTTTTCTCTACATTGAGAAAACATAACAGTGTCTTGGGGGCAATTCCCAGCCATTGTTCTACGGCTTGCCGGTATCGAATGATCTGCGGTGTATACATTTCTTGCCCAGCCGCCAATGCCAAGCGGTTTCGCAATTCATCTGTCTTGAAATCCACGAGCGTCCATCCCTCTTGTGTGCGGTAGAGACAATCCATAAAGCCCCATTCGACATTTCCTTGTGAAGAAGCACCTAAAAAGGGAACCTCATGCTGTCGTTCCAGGGCATTGTTCATCTCTGTGTAAAGCGGGTGCTGCCGGAAGCGCTGCAACAAAATCTCTGCCTCGTGGATCGCCTGGTGAAGAAGACCTTCATTATACAGCCCTCCCATTTGCGCCTGGGTTCGCAGTAGCTGTTCAAGCAATGGATCCTCGGGAAAACGCCAGCGCTGTAAGGCTTTATGCACCATATTCCCTATCACCCGTGCAGGCGGAGTGATTGGTTCCAGCGAAATGCGCGTGTGATCCTTTTTTATAACTGGGAGGGCCGGCTCGCCCGGGAGCGCGGGGAAGAGATAATCAGCCTGTGACTCCGGCCAGATGGGAGCTTGCTTCAGTTCTCTTTCTACAGATTCATTTACAACCGGTGCGATCCAGAACCCCCATTCGGCTTCCTTATTTAGAGGATATCGCTGCCACGTTCCAGTTTCTCCCACGATTGCATTGAGCAGGATCCCACCTGCCGCGAGCAGCGCATCCAGCCAGCCATCGGTGGATGCTTGCCCTTCTTTGATCCGCATATGGCCGCTGATGATCAATTTTTCCTGGGCGCGGGTCAAAGCAACATAAAGCAATCGTTTTTCTTCAGCCTCGTTCTGGAGTGCATCTTGGGCACGGGCCAGTCGGAATGCCAGGGAAGTGCCTTCCAGCTTGTCCGGTGAAACCGCCCAGGCTTCACCCAAACGGAATGCGACCTCCCTTCCCGGATTGGGCCGGCGGGCTGCATCTGCGAGAATAACTATTGGAAATTCCAATCCCTTGGCCTTATGAATCGTCATCAAACGAACAGACCCTTCTGCCTCGGAGCTTGCTTCCCCCTCGCGCGCACCAACATCTCGCATCGTGGCTATGTATTCCAGGAATCCACGCACCCCCACCAGTCCCGAATCTTGCGCATCTCCGATCAATTTGTCCACATTTCTCCAAAGCCTGGAGCTATCCCCCGCATTGGCCAGAGTTGCCAGGGTAGCCCGATAATCGCTGCGGTCCAGCAGGCGCTTGAGCAGCTCAGCAACTGGCAGGCGGTCGACCAGGGGCACCAGTTCATCAAGTAATGTCTGGGCACGCCGGACATGTTCCTGATCCATCATGGAGAGATCCGAGAAATCCCTGCGCAGTGCCTCTTGTAAGGGACGCATCTTCCCCAGTGGGCAGCGCAGCTGGTAGATGCCGACATCCGATACTCCAAACGCAGGTGAACGCAACAGACCGACCATAGCCTGGTCATCCCACGGGTCCGCCAGGGCGCGCAGCAAGTTGAGCACATCCCGAACCTCAGGCCGGTCATAAAAGCCGCTGCCTGCAACGGTTACAAATGGAATGCCAGCCTCTTCCAAGGCCTGTTCGTAGATTGAAAAGGTGGTTGAGGCGCGGAAAAGTAAGGCTACTTCATCCCAAGATCGAATCTCCCCCGCTGAAAACAATTCGGATAAGCGCCGTGCCAAGGCCTGCGCGGCCGCCGGGCGGGCGGAGACGGCATCTTCACCGACTCCTAATATGCACTCAATGAACGGTGCTTGCATCTTCGCTCGTGCTTCGTTTCGTTCGGAGCGCAAGGGGGCGTAAGGGATTAGGAATGGGCGTTCCGGATCGGTCTGGTTCCCCATGATTGGGGACAATAGCGCCTCTAGCCCTTCCAATAATATAGGGTGTGCACGAAAGGTGCGATCCAGGTCAATTGCCTGACCGCCCTGCTGCTTGATTTGGGCCTGCAAGTCGGTAAAAACGTTCACATCCGCACCGCGAAACCGGTAAATGCTCTGCCGCGCATCGCCGACCACGAACAATCGCCCCGGTTGCTCCCCGCATAAGCCCAAGATGATCTCGCGCTGGCGTGCATTGGTATCCTGGAACTCATCCACCAGGACAGCCGCAATTTCCGCCTGCCAATAGGCGCGGGTGGTAGGATCCCGCAGAAGGGTCACCGTTCCGGCTTCCAGGTCATCAAAATCCAGGCCGCTTTGCTCATCCAGCGCTTTACGATATAAGCCCAGCGTTATTTCATAAAGTTGTGCAAGTAGGGGCATGGCATCCAGAATATCCGCTTCAACCTGTGGGTCGGGAGGCGGGTCTTTTGCACCAGCTCCACCCAGCCAGGGCCCGAGCAGGAGATCATAACGATCCCGCAGTTCCTGGAGTGCTTCCCGCGTGCGGCCTTTCTTCCCTACGTTCAATTTCATGTTTTCCCGCCGAGCCTGGAAGAGGGCCAGAGCCGCCCCGGTGGGGTCATCCTTTTCAAGAGCTGTTTCAGCTGCATCCAGCCGGGACAGCAATTCTCCCACCTGGGCAGCAAGTTTATCTCCGGCATCATCGAGGAGCGTATGGCTGGCTTGTGCCTCGCACAGTTCTGTGCGCACGCTGACGGCGGCATCATCATGCAGAAAGCGCAAGATAGCCGGAGAGATTACCTCCACCAACTTACCCGGATCAAAGGAGCCAGGAGAGACGTCCAGCCGTTTGGACAGAAAAGTACCAAGCAGCTCTTCCAATCTCCTGATGCTGAAGACACTGAAGAGGCCCGTCATCTCTGGCTGCTGGACACCCCACACCAGTGCCTCCTGTACGGCTTGTGCACGCAGGGCAGCAGTTTTATTCTCCTCCACAACAATGAACCGAGGATCGAGGCCGGCCGCTGCCGGGTGGCTGCGCAGAATCTCAGCACATAAGCTGTGAATGGTGCCGATGCGGGCGCTGTCCATCTGGGCATCCAATTCCACCCAGCTCTGTTGTTCTGCGGGGGAGCTTGCCTGACGCAGAACCTGGTGCAGCTGTTTGCGCGTCCGGCTGCGCATCTCGCGTGCCGCTTTTTCGGTAAAGGTGACTGCCACTACCTGGCGCGGCTGTAACCCTTCGCTCAGCAATTCCAGGTAACGCGCAACCAAGGTGCGGGTCTTGCCGCTGCCGGCCCCGGCCGTAACGATTGTGTTCCTGGCGCGCTCTGAAGCCGCCAGGCGCTGACCACCGGTAAGGCCAAACAGGTCGAGCATGTGTTCCAGATGTGCAGCCATTAATACCCCCCTGCCTGGTAATGCCAACACCAGGCTGCGGCTGTACACCAATCCGGGCAGCCATCCCGCGGGGCCAGAGGCGAAAACAACCCCTGTCGGATCGCTGAAACGGTCGCTTCGACATGGCTGGCTGCCAGGCTGAAAGCTGCCTGCGGTCCTTCGCCGCCCTCATATTCAAAAGAACTCAGCTTGAGGCTGCTTGGCGCCGCTTGGAACAGCTTCCAATAGAACCCTTCCACCGGCTGGCCCAGGCCAAGCGCCTGGCTGGCTGCCATTGCATAAATTGGGAGTTGTAGACGCTGCCCCTCGATCAGTTCTCTAGGGGTCAGATGGGAACCGCCTGATTTGTAGTCAATCACGCGTAACTCTCCATTTGAGTTAATATCAACCCGGTCCACGATCCCATGTAAGCGTATCTCGCCTCCCCGGCTCAGAAGGCGCAAGGGCGGTTGATCTTCCAGCCCGAATTTGCACTCGAAGGCCAGTGGTCGCCAGCCACCCTCCGGATCAAGATCAGCGATACCCTGCACGGCAGCCTCCAGCACCACCAGCAGTTCTTCCTGCTGCATCTCCCAAAGTAAAGACGGGCGGAATTGGTATTTCTGGGGAGCCTCCGCAAAGACCCGTTCTGCAATGTACGGCAGGCGGGCAAGCACCTCGGCGGTATTGGCAGGATCCGGGGCTTCCCGGTAGACCTGCTCCAGGACCCCATGCAAAATGGTGCCGAGCTGATTGGCTTGATAGCCGATCTGGGGCGCTTCCAGCACTTCCAATCCCAAAGCACTTGCGGAGAAAAATTGGAACGGGCAGGAGGCATATGCCTCCAGGCGGGAGGCGCTCCACCCGGCGCGCTCCCCATAACGCTTGTCCAGATCCTTGCCGAGCGCCTGCAGGCCTCCGTCATATGGCCCGCTGGCTTCCTTCTGCACACGCGCAGCCAGGATAGGTTCTGCCTCGGCCAGGTAACGCCAGCGCGAGGCATAATTATCTTTCAGAAAGCCTGGCAGATCCAGGTCAGCTTGAGAATGACGGCGCGCAGCCCAGAAGAGCAATTCGTCGCTTGATGCTGCCTCATTCAGAGGGCGGGCATCGTCAGGACGGATGCGGTTGGGCTTGTCCTGCAACAGCTCCTGAACGGCATTCCAATAAGGGGAAGATTCCCAAGTTTCACCATCTTTGGCCAGGTATGGCCGGGTCAACAGCAGAAAACTGTCTGCCCGCGTGACCATCTGGTAGAACAATCCGGACTGTTCCTGTCCAAGGCGGGGTTCAAGTCCCAGTTCGCTGCGAACCGCCTCATTAATAAAAGGATCGGGGCGCTCGACGGCAGGAAAGGATCCTTCCGCCAGTCCCAGCAAGGCTAACGCCTGAACCCGCACCCCGCGCGCTTCGAATAGTTGCAGGATCCGGATGGCAGGTAGCGATTCCTGGCTCTCCTCTTCTTGAAGAGGAGTAGTTGAGATCAAGCTCACCCATTCCTTGAGAAAGGTCGGGTAATCGACCGGGCACGGACCGGTAAGCGCCTCACTCCGCGACAGAGCCAGTAGGACGCGTTCAAAGTTGTGGCCGATCTCCTCTTCGTCTGCCTGGAGAATGCATTCAAAAAATCCCAGGCCTTCCAGGAGATTCTCCAACCACAATGCCCATTCCTTGTAAGGAATCTCCCCGCTCGGCGGTGCAAGCCTGCTCGCCAGGGCGCGTAACCCATCCATGAGTCGTTTTGCCTGTTCGCCTTTGGGCAACTGCGGTAGAGGGTTGCCTTCCTCGCCTAATTTCTCAAGATTCTCTTCCTCCCCGGTTTGGGTGGTCAGATCGTTTAACGCTTCTTCCCATTGTTCCATTCCCTGGACTACCTGCCCATACCGGCTGGCGATTTCGAGGGGCTTGGCAACCAGGCGGGGAAGTCCCAGGGCGGAGAGATCAAAATAGGGGGAACGGATGGTATCCAGGAGCGGGCGAAGCGGGTAGTCATTGAGCGCCAGACCGAGCAACTCCGAGACTGCTGTGGCAGCCGGTGTGGTTACCAGCAAAGGTCCCTGGGAAAAGCGTATCGGTAAGCCAAATTCCTCAGCGGCAACCTCCAGCAGGCTGCGGTAAGAATCTAATTGAGGCACTGCGATGGCACAAGAGAAAATGGAGATTCCATCTCGCAGGATGCGTGCTTTGAGCCAGCGCAAGGCTTCCCTGGCTTCCTCCGCCGGAGACCGCGCTTCCACGTACGCTAAATCCGGTCCCGCTCCAAGCGGCGATGTCTGTGTTTCAAATAAACTCGTTTCGAGTTGGGAGAGCGTGGGAGGCAAATAAGGTGATGCAGAGATAGTCTGTACTTCAACAGACCATTCTGCGCTCAGATTTTTAATTCCGCGTACAAATCGCCGGTGTGCAAGCCTGGTCATTCCCGGGGTTCCGGGCAAGGTAATCCAGGTTTCTGATACCCGTCCAGCCAGCATGTGCAGCGTGCGTAGTTGAGTCGGATTGAAATTATCAAACCCGTCCACCACCAGCATGGACAGGTTGGTTATTAAATCTGAATCCCCAGACAAGGCATCGAAGGCGAGCCAGCTCAAGCCTTCCGGGTCAGCCCAACCAAGATCCTGCAATCTGGATTGATAGGCCGTATAAATATGTGCTAAATCAATCAACCCCGGATCATTTTGTGCCTGTGCTACCCCATCTATTCGGTCTGGCATGATCAGGGCTCGCTTCAATTCGGCAATGCGATCGCGTATTTCCAGTTGGAAACCGGGCATACTGTAGATTTGTCCATAATAAGGGAGCTGCCCTGCTGCACACAGATTGCGGATAACTTGCTGTAGCATCCGGCGGAGCATTATGGTCCCCGCCACCGGTATACTACATCCTTTTTGTTCGAGAATTTCCTGGTACAGATCGCCAAACGTTGCAACCCGCGCGGGAAAGATCAAGCCCATCCGTACAAGCCTGCTTCGCATTTCATTTGCCTGGATCTGGTCAGGCACCAGGATCCAAACCTGTGTCAGAGGATTCCGTTGAACCTGTTTCTTAATGTTCTCTAAGCAGGTCTGAGTTTTTCCGGTCGCTGGAGGAGCAACGAGAATATGAATTGTCATGGTTATTCAACTTAATACTCACTGGCTGGCAATATGGCTATTCTCTTCTTTATAAACCATATATGGAAGGATTTCTTGCTTTTCGAAGCAACCTTTACCTGATGTTCGATATGGAGTCAGTATAGAACAAAACATAGTTATTAGCAATTCTCTCGTCTACACTCTACACTTTGGACATTATTGCAGCCAACCGCTGCGCACCCTGGTTTGCCACCCTGGCAGCAGCACAAGCGATCACACTCGCCCTCCATTCCGACGGTGGCGACGTGCGCGGCCTGCTGTTTGCCGGTAATGCCTGGCATACCGCGGACTTTGATGCCGAGGCGCTCTTCTTTGCACGGGCGCTCGGCGGAGGCGTGAATCTCAATAAGGCTGACGGCACGACCACTCGCTTTGGGTGGCTACCGGAAGTGTGGCAGCGCTACCCGGATCACCAGATCCTCGTCCTCACGGACGGCGCAGGTAGCCTGCCGGCCTACATCCCTGAATCATGCCGCGCAAGAACCTCCGTCCTGCTGATCGGTCTGGAACAATACAACGCTGATCAGCTGGAGGATATCCGGACGATTGCGGAAGCGATCGCCAGGAAGGTTGTCGAGGTACGCTCGCTCGACGACCTGGCCGGGGTCTGGGCTACCCTGATCCCGCGCCGGCAAGTTGCATGACAAAACGGGAGGCTACTGCCTCCCGTTTTTTGTTTAATGAAACAATACCATGCCAGATTTGACTAGATTGCTCCAATAACGCCAAAGGAATAGGAAACATCCATGTACAGCCGATGTATACGCTTATGCTGCGAATTCAAAAATATATTTAGGAAATCTTTCTATGTAATCAATTTCCAGTTTCGAATAAAAGGTGAAGGATCATTTTGTGGATAGATAATTGTGACTTGCCTACGTGCTCTTGTAATAGCAACGTAGAGTAATTTTCTGTCCTCCAGTCTTGAATAATCCAAAACACTATTGAATCTGCGCCCATTTGTTGTCTTAAATGGTTCACCACTCCCTGAAAGCCAAGGAATAATTACATGGTCAAATTCACGCCCTTTACTTTGGTGAATAGTTAGGATATATATGCCCGAAGAGGGGTTACGTAATTTTAAAAACAGAGCTCTCATGTGGGAATTCTCTAGGTAATCACAAAATTCTTGCCAACAATGTTCAGAATCGTTAGGCCGAAAATTCTCTAACGAACGTTCAAGCTGTCTTATGTAATAAACAAGGTCTGGATCTAAATATCCATTATTACGAATAATATTTATTGCTGTAAGAAGCACTTGGTCAAGCCCCATGGCTAAGGAATAACAGTCTTTTATTGAGATAGCTTCCCAAACTGGCATCCATTCAGTCTTAATGGCTTGAAAAATATCTTTCTTTTTCCGCACAAAGAGTTGGTCTTTTTCCTTTGAGAATTCCTCTGAAAAAGATATCCCCAAATCTCTTATAATAGACGGAGGTACCAAAACATCAAGAACGCTTCCCAACCAAGACCTTAATTCATTATCTGTATTTACAGATCTTAGCCGCCACACCCAATCTCTTACCTTTTCGTCTGGATTATCTTCGCCGCCGATCCAACGGCAAGGAAAAAGGCTCCCCCTCTCTGGTCGGGTACGCATATTTCTATATAGATGGTCAGCAAGATAATTGTTGCGTGTTAAGATAGCGGTCGTTTCGCCAAAATTAATTAATCTTCCATTTAACCGTAGCCAAGTAAGGCAACGGTTCTCTTCTGGTATTGGAAACCTTCCTACTAATGGCTGAATTGACTGCAATGAAAGCCAAGGCCGTTCTCTGTTACCATTGACGGCATTCCCGAGTAGATCATCTGCTCGAAGTTCTTGTATAAACTGAATAAGCGAATCCTGACCTTCACAACGATGGTTATTAGTGAGTTGCTTTTCTTGGCCTCCTTGGAGACCCAAATGCTGTTTAACCTGATCTAAACGATCCAATCGCGCACCGCGCCATTCGTAAATCATTTGGAATCTGTCATATAGAATGACTGGATGTTGTGGTTTGATTCTTTTTAGAATTGTCCATTGAACGATATCGGTATCTTGAAATTCGTCCATTACAATTACTGGATATTTCAAACGAAGCCATTCAGTTAGTTGTGGATCTATTTCTAATAGATTCAGGAATAGCGGTGCAAAATCGTCATAATGAGGCCGTCCATTGCGAAGAGCAGTAGTCGCCCCAGTATTTACCTGCTTAATAGCTCCATTGTCCAAGAGAAGTTGAGAATCTTGCTTTAAAAGTTCTCTAACTGAAAAGCGAAGCAAAGCGTAAACCGAACTTGCTTGGTTTAGGGCTTCACGATTATCTGACATATTTGGCAATATCCTTGTAAGCAGTGTTTTATGCTCTTCATTACTAGCAGGCTGTAATTTCCCCTTGCATCCCCATGTACCAGCTTTTTGCTGGACGATGTCAAAAAAGAAAGCATGGTAATTAAATATCCTAATTGCATCCTCTTCAGATGCATTCATCCAACCTTGTGTCCGATAAACCCGCAAAGCTTGTTCTATTTGAACTCTGGCATTGCGAGAAAAGGTTAAAAATAATGTTGGACATGAAGTTGACGTCCAACCCAGACGATTGGCACAAAGAGCTAAGTAGATACCAAGAAATGTTTTGCCTGTCCCCGGAGCAGCCTCAACAGCAAGTCGACCTTGCTGCCGAAATGTATTTGCAGCCTCTTTTTGGTCATCATCTGCAGGAGGAACTTGTTCATCTGGGGGCCAGATAGGGAGCATTATGATCAATCCTTTCAGGATTTGTCATAGAAAGAAGAATCTTTTTACGGAGATCATTAAATAACTCAGGGATAGCTTTTTTGGACGCAAGGTATTCAGCTATCATTCGCATGTCCTTAGTAGCTTTACATTCATGGGGGCCATGAAGTAAAGCGAATAAGAATGCACGTTGAGTAGTCTCGTCTGGTAAGCTATTTAAGTCGAAGGTCCCTAAATTAAAGCCTCCAAAAACGTTGGGAAATTTTGAACTTATTACTGGATCATTGATTAAGCTACATGCTTTCTGCCAATTTGGTTCTAGCATGGGGTGGCCCGCATCCTCATATGCGCCTTTGATTGCCTCGAACAATACGCCAGGTGGCACATAATGGGCAAGGATCACTTCAAGATCGCATCCAGTAGTAAATAGAAGGGGAGTGATATCTGGCCAACAAGTGACAAATTCTACTTTGCCATTAAATCGAGAATCGCGTTGTTTCTTTACTTCTGGAGTATCATCACCATCATGGTCAAATAATAAGTGGCATTTTTTTCCATAGGACCGTAGGTATGATGCATGTATAACCATTTTCGATTTATCTTCACCATTGGCTATTTCTAGCCCAAGATGGTATGGATTTTGACCGGGTTGTCCCTCAGAAAAATACCGAAAGGCTACTGGCAGGAATCCAATCTCACTACTGCCCTCAACAAGTAATGTTTGGCGAGCAAATAATGCAGGAATATATCTTTCCCGATGCTGGTCCAATCTTTTCCTAGTTTCTGGAGGAAGTACTCTAGCCGGTATGACGTGCCATTCTCTTGAGGTTGGCGCCTCCGCTCCTTGGATATACAGAGGATTATCAGAATAAATCAATAACGTCTCCGCGCCTCTTAATTCGCTAACTAATGCCGGAGAATGTGTGGTAATAAACAATTGCCCAACCTGTTTCATTTTCTTCTGCGTCAAAGAACATAATTCTCCAAAAATCCAACGCGCCAAAGATGGCTCTAAGTTTTGTTCAGGCTCTTCTATCACAATTATGTCGTTATCTTTCGGCTCACGGATGATGTCGATTAGATGGGCAATCAAAATCAAATTTTGTGCACCATCCCCTTGATATTCTAATGGCAAAGAAAACTTGTCATCCTTATTAATCGCGATATTGGTGGCTATAGAAGTTGCACCACGCAATCGCCAAAGATCACTCCCTAAAAATGTCAAGGAAAATTCCGTGCCGAGGTTATTAAGTAATGATCCTATCAGTTCTGGAGCGATTAACTTACTTAGTCTTTGCATCAAACCATTTATACTGGGCTTATCTAGTAACTGACTTTTCCCAGAGTCTAGTTGTTTCAATAGCTCTCGAAGGGCAAGGTTGACTTCACCATCATCAATCATATTGGATAGAACGCTCTGTCGAGAAAGCGACAATTCATACAAAGGGCTTCTCCGGCCCCCTACCATTTTGAAGCCAAGAAGATCTTTGTGTTGGTTACTTAGCGGAGATAGTCGATCACCTACTTCGTCAATAATTTCGACTTCTGTTTCCGTAGACTCAATACTTTCATTCCAAGTTGAACTGAGACGGATTGCTAATAATCGTTCATGCGTAGGTAAATCCTCGGGGAGCGCCATAGGTTCGATAATAAGAGGGGTAACCTTCCTCGGATGAACTTCAATCGTACCGGTTATGTTTTGCTCAGATGTTTCTAATTTCCAATTTGAAAATTTATCAAAGAAAGCCCTTTTTAGGTTATCACTATCGTCGAAAATTACATCTCCATGTTCATCAGGATGCATAGCTGGTTTTAACCAGACTGTAAGTTCAATGGGTTGCGCTAAATTGGAATAATTAAAGTCGAACTTCGTTATTAAGTTTGGTTGCCGGTAATTAATACCGGGATCGAGTACGTATGATAATGCACGTAAAATCGTAGATTTCCCACAATTATTTGGCCCTACTATCACATTTACATCTGGGTTTGGAAATAACCAGAGATCTGCACAGGAGCGAAAGTTTTTTATATTTGCTGCAAAGATATACATAAATAGCCTCCTGACAATCTCAGAATATTCATTTCTTATTTTGAAAAATTGTTCTTTGGGATATTAAAGAACTCGACTTATACAAACAGAGTTTCTAAAATTATCACCTTTAATTTCTTTCCGCGATTTATATCTTCATATACAGACATAATTTATCCATGCAATTCACATTATTCGTTCAACGCTTTTATCAGTGCTTCGCGTGCATCCGCAAAGTAAAGGATGACCAGCTTCGTTGCCATTTCATCGGTCAGCTCGTTTAATTGTCGTCGCGCCGAAATCGGAATAAGCAAGGTCGTCGCGCCCTTTTCAATGGCCAGTTCTGCCACGTTGATGGCATTATAAATAGGGTCAATACCGCCCCCCAGATTTAGGTTTCCAACAACAATCAGGCCACCTTTCAGGCTCTTGCCAAGCAATCCGCTGGACATGGAAAGGAGAACGGCCAAGCCTAAGGATGATCCAGTTTTAGCTGCGTCAAATGCCAAAAGCTGAATATGAAACTCATGCTGGCGCGGATCGCGGTCGCCAACAAGTTCCTGGGAACGCGCGATCAGGTTTTGTTCTCCGCATCGGACACTCTCGCGAAATGGCCCGGGAGCCGGCACGTTCACAATGCGCACCCCGTTTCCGGAGCCGGCTTTCACCTCAACACGGTACAACCCGGCATTTTCATCCTGGCCGCCTGGACTGATCGCCCAGACTTGACCGGCCGACAAGGGATCGCTCCCAATGGTTTTTTCGCTATGTAATTCGGGGGTGACAACGAACTTTTCCACACCATCATTCAAGGAAAGATAACTGAAATGCGTGTTCCGAAATTCGGCGCTCCCTATGCGTTTTTGTTGTTCCTTCACACGCCTCCGGCATTCCATCGCCAGGTTAATGGCCCACTCGACATCTTCATCGGGGATGGGCATATCGTGGTTGGGGTAAAGCAATTTCAACAATCCGTTCACAGTATGATTGACCGCGTTCGTGTCTCTCCCGCTCAGTGCGCTGCCGTAGCTCATCCGATTCTGTAAAACCGCTAACCGACTTTCCACTCTCAGTTGCACAAAACATTCTGCCAGAAAGTCACTGACCAGGCCGAAATGATCCGAAAAGAGGGACTTTTCCATTTTAGGTACATCCCAACCTGGCACAAAGGAATGAATGCGATCCATGAAAGCCGTATCATTCCGCATTTCCTGGGGCAATGGACCGAACAAATGGCCAACTCTTTGTTGATGTTCGACATCGACTTCAAAGTTTCCTAAAAAGACCAGGCTCCCAAAGGCTCTAATGCTCTCGCGACCACGGCTAAATTCCCCCGACTCCATATAACCCTTCATGATATTCACGCCGTCTTTTTGGTCAAAAGAGATGCCGGAAATTTCATCAAAGCACACCACATCATACAAGCAGACTAGGCCGCGCTGGCCGCTGGCGTTATTGACAAACATGCGCGCAACCGTAGCTTTACCGCCTGAGACAAGGTGTGAATAGGGCGAGACTTGCTGATATAGGTGCGATTTCCCAGTTCCCCGTGGACCCAGTTCGACCATGTTGTAATTTCGTTCCACGAACGGCACCATGCGCAGGAACATGATATCCTGTGCACGCGCAGAAAGCCGCTCCGGTTCGAAACCTATGCTACGGAGCAGAAAGTGGCGCCATTCCTCTGTGGTAAATGCTTTGCGCCCTTCAGCCATGGTTTCCATGGCGCCCTTTTTCGATAACTGGATCGGGCGGATCTGGGTTATTCCAAAGGGTCTACCGGATTTTTCCTCCGCAATCGCCGCATCGTATTCAAGCGTGATTTCCGCATAGAAACCTCCGGTCAACATGCGCTCGTGAGTGGCTACCATTTCAGCATCAATGCGGACGTCTGACAGATGTAGACTGGGCAGGGTGGCTAGGTAAGAATCACTATTAGCATCAAGTCGCGTCGTGATCAGATCAATCAACTTGACTGAACCGTGCTCGCGCGCTCTTGATTTGAAAAGTTCTTCCTCGCCTAGCCGGACAGTGCGCTCGCGCATCTGCCGTTCGACGGTTTGCAAACCTTCAGCAATTTCTTTCTCGTCTGTTGTGGCGCAATATCTGCCGATCAGGAATTCCCCAACATAGGTCGGAACAGGGTATTGGCCGCGGAACCGCAGAGCCAAATCCTTGCGAACGATAAATCCATCGAAAGCCTGTGCCGCCAGTTGGTCAAGGTGGTCAAGAGCCATATCAGCCTCCAACAATCGTTGATGCTTGCGTCAGTAGCCTGCCGCCATCATCCAGCACAACGATATAAGCAGAACTGCCAACTTTTTCGTCGTCTTCCACCAACAGGGAAGCGACTAGATTATCCAGGGATTTTGTTGCAGGTAGGAGTGAGCTCGAGGCATCGCCGGCTCTGGTACGTAAATCCACTCGCATATCGGGAGAAGCGCTATCTACTTCGATAATACAGCGGAGACCTTTCCACTTAATCTCTGCAATCTTGACCGTGGGCTGGGTATCGCCGGCTCGAACGGCGACAACCGGTGTGACACATTCCTGTGGACTCAGTCCGCCATGCTCATATTCCTTGCCAGCTTCGTAGCAACCAATACCAGGCGCAAAGGTAACTGAAACATTACCATCCCAAAACCATGGCAAGGTTTGTTGGTCAGTAGACGCTTCCGGTTTAAGGCGGGCACAACGCCCTTTGCGGACTAGAGTCAGGTGTTCAGGGAGATACGCTTTGGGCAAGCCTCCCGGCAACAGAAGCCAGCCATGGTCGGTGACAACCGTTACCTGCTTCCAGCCGTGATCAAGCAAAGCCAGGATGCGGTTTCTGATCACTTTGAGCTCATTTTGTGCATGGACCGCGACGTGTGTTCCGTGCTGGTGACCGTAAGCATCTATCTCGCCAATTTCCGTCCAGGCAATGCCTACGGGATCCCCAAGTTCATCACCGGCAAGAATTTGGTAACCATCCTCCGCCAGGAGCTTGCGATAGAGATCTGCAGTAAGGGAGGTTACTCTTTCAGCCAGGACAGGATTCAAGTTCAACGATCCTTCGCCGGTGATTTTGCCCTGCGGGGCAACCAGGGCCGGCTTTGATGTCGAAGTGACCGGGGGCAAGGCTGAAAGATGGTATTGAATAGTCGTAATCTGCCCGGCTTGCTGCAAATCGTCTGCCAGTAAGCGGGCCAAATCCATGCGTAAGGCATCGCTGAACAGGATGCAGCAGCCGGGTTGTGGCCGTGCGAGAGACTGATAGGGATATCCAAAAGTTCCAATCACCGACTGAAAACTGTTCGCGGCTTTTTCCAGCCAACCCTGATAGAGTGCTTTAATTGCTGTCTTGACAGCTTTCTCATTTTCCAAATTACCGGAAATTATGACAGTTGCCAGCGCACGGATGGCTGCCAGGTCAACCTGCCAGCCCCAGTCTAGATAAGCACCGGCTATTTGTTCTGCTTTAGCTCCCGTCAGGGATTTGGTCGTCAGGCTAGCCAGGCTCGATAAATGCTCCAGTGCCATGGCCAGCGGAGACTTGCCCAACATTGCCCAGACCCAGGAGCGTCGTTCGCTATGTTGAATTTCCAATTCACGCATTCTCTTCCGGGCTTCATCTTCCAGCACATTGGATAGACCTGCCAATCCATCGCGCAGTTCTTCTTCGGCGGCTTCGTTATCCTGCGGCCAGGTTTCGGACCGCTCAAACATTTCGATTTGCGGTGGTCGCACCTGGCGGAGCAACTGTGGGAGTAAAGGGTACGCTCCCGGAGCTTCTTTATATCTTCCCCAGATGACCTCCCAGGCCTCGTTCCGTTCACCGAGTAGGGAGGCAGCATTGAGTTGGCCATCTTTATCAGGATGAAATTTATATTTTTGCTGGCAGATGCTGCAAAAGGCCTGCCATTCCTGTTCATTTAGGCTTTGTTTGTAACTTGCCGGATTGTTCAACCAGATGAGCAGGCTGCGCGCTTCGTCCGAGTTCAGGAGAGCGTCGAAGAAAGCCGCTTTTAAGGGTGCATTTTGCCGCAATCGCTCGACCGGTTCGAAGGCCAGTTTGGGCAGAGCGCGCAACATGGCCTCGCGTGTGGCCTGATCAGCGCTTGTATCAATTCCCAATCCCCCTTCGTGGGATTGCAGGAAGGCAGCCACCGTCCAGTCTTTGCCATTCTTCTGACTCCACAGGACACCGCGATACTGAAGTTCGGCCAGCGGCTGCAGTTGGCGAGGGCATTCCTCGACTGCGCGGATCTCCTGCCGGCTGACTCCGGGCAGGTAAAGGATTGGAATTTTCTCACTAGGGCTGAATAGCTCGGGAAAAGCTCCCGCAATGACGCAACGCAACCAGTAGGCTGGTCCGGAACTTGTTTCAAGGTTGTACTCACCGAGAGAGAAGACAGGCAGTCTTTCTGCCAACAGTGGGATCAATTTCTCCCATTGCCGATCTTTATCCGTCCAAAGGATCCCAGCCGGAGCAACCTGATCGGCAGCGTTATATTCGCCAGCCGTATCCAGGGCTTTTACCAGAGTTTCGTAGAAAGTTTCCATTACCACGTCAACTTGCCTCTCTCGCAGATCGTTTCTCCGCCAGCGTGTAATGCAGATCATTTAGCCGCTCTGACCCATCCGGGTTCTTGCCGCGGTCTTTGCTCCAGTTGATGGTGAACTTGCTCCGCAACACGCCCGCTGTGACAAACGGACGAATATTCAGCCTAACGCCATCGTTCAAATCCGGGTTCCAGCCCAAGGGCTGTTTGCTAAGAGGCTTCCAGCGCACATAAATATCGTACGGCGGCTCGCCTTCCTTGATGGCCTTGAGTTTCTTCTCCAGTTCCAGCGCGGCAACAAGACGCCCATCCGCTCCAGGTTCACCATGGTCGCGCCGGGCACGCTGGAAGCGGATCCAGTCGCCCAAGTAAGTAAAGATCAGTTTGTCCAGCCGGGCAGAGTCCAGCTTGTGGTAATTGACCAGGGCCGAGAAACCGTCCCTGCGGCTATCCCAGATGTGCCACACGAATGGACGTTTGTAGAACATCCGGCAATGCTGTATGAAGAAATCCTCCCGCAGCCATTCGTCCAGACTCTTGCCCGGGGCGCCAGAGGCTGCCAGCAACTCTGGTTCGGTTTGCTCAGAAATCCAGGTTTTACCGAAAGCCTGCACCAGTAAGCCTCGCAAACGCTCCACTATCGGTGCTTCCCCGGCAACAGATGGTAGACAGACGATGCCATCCTCATCTGCAAGGCTATCCAGATCATCCTCGACTTGTTGCGGCCAGTGGTATCCCAATAAGCGAGCCACCGCCGCTTGTAGGGGAATCGTAGAGCCAACAGGGTGACCATTGAACAACCACTGGGTGGGATCATCAGAGTGCGGCTCGGGAAGCGGTTCGGCGGCTTTTTGCCAGAACTTAAAATCGAAAGGAATTTTAACTAGTGAGCCATTGGTAACTTTTAATGCTCTATCTACTTTGCGAACATCCTTTGGAAACTCAGGAGAATTGCAGTAAGCCCAAATTGGCGCAAGAAAGTCATCCTGTTTGGGCAAAAGAATAGCCATATTTGTGTCTGTAGGTTCCCCGGTATACAAGGTTACAGGTAAATTGCTCATTAAACTGACAACAACTCCCATTTTCCCCCAAGCCTTTTCACCACGGATGTAAGCTTTTCCAACTTCTTTAGCTCTGTAAAAATCTTCATTCAGCCAAAGTACTTGCTCCCTGCCTCCATAAGAGGTTGAAGATTTTACAGTGCTTTGCCAAAATCTCCATGCCCCGCTGATTGTTGATAATTCCCAAAATCGCCTTCCATAATGATAATAATCTGCTGGTGATACTCCTTGGAGAGAGTCCGCATATAGTTCGAGCAACTCACTTTTAATACCTTCGATTAAGGTTATCCTTGCGCCTGGATTATTTGCTTGAGAAGATTGCGATACCAAGGTTGGTTTGATTTCTCGGAGCCCTATCGCCTTCTCTGCGGGGGTACGGAAATCATTCAAATCCATTCCAGCAAACTGATGATTTAGCAGTGGTTTATTATTATTGCTTATAACAAGTATTACATTTACAACCGCACCCCCAATTGTTTCAAAGGCAGACGGGCCCAATCGAGCAATAAAGGAAAATTCTTTATTCTTTAGGATTTGCTCTCTCATGTTCGAATATGTATGCTGATAAAGCCAACTTTGCGGAGTAACGAGAGCAGTAGTGCAATGTTCGGTAGAAAACTCGAGGCATCTTTCAACAAAAACCGTTGATAAATCTGACTTTGTCAACGGATAATGGATATTACAAAAGTCTCTTAGGGTCTCCTCTTGCTTGCCTCTCATCAAGTATGGAACATTAGTTACTACTAATGTATATTTCCCAGCCAATAAATGTACCGCCTTTGCCACCCCTTCAGCTGCAATGCCAAAGATTTCAGCGTCAGGATCGTCAGCAGAGCGTTCCTTCGCCAGTGCCTGCTCAAGCACCGGCGAGACTTCATCGTAACTAGATATAAACATTTCGTTCTGCGGTAAGTCAGCTGGGTTAATCAGGCTGCCGAGGTCCGGGGCATCACTGAACAACTGATATAGGCGTTCCAGGGCGGCTCGCGGGCGGGTGTCCTTCCCGGCCAGTTTCAGCCATGTTTCTAGTTGTCCCTGCACCGGGATACCTGAGCAAGCTACATTAGGTACAGGCAGGAGCCGGTAGCCACCACGCTTCCAAGCCGCCAGCGCCAGAGCAAAAGCTGCGATCTGGGTGCAGCGTGGGTCAAGTTCCAGCCCGAAGATGTTATCACGCAACACGACCTCAGCAGCTTCAGCTTCGCCCAGACCTTCATCTTCCATTCGCATCTCGACCTGCATATCGAATCCGGCTACCAGGAAATGCCCTGACCCGCAACACGGGTCCATCAAAGTTACTTCAGCCGCGGTCTGCGGCCAGCCGCGGAAGGTACCTGCGGCCGGGGTGCCATCTTCTTTGAAGCGCAGATACTCCCATTTTTTTGTTAGGGGACTATCCGGATGTTTTCCCGCCCACCAGGCTCCCAACGAGTTCTCCAGCAGGAAACGCACCATATAATCTTCGGTGAAGAGCTGCGTCACTGGTGCGATATCCGCCCCGCCGATCTTGCGCTCGCTGGCGTTCACTTCATCCTTCTTATTCTTCTGCCAGAACTGATACATCCAACCGAGTGAATCATCGGCAGTGAAGACCGCAGCTGGGAAGCCGTTCAATATTGTTTCCAGCGCATTTCGGCCTTCCGGAGCCAGGCGTAATTGTGCAGCCGGGTCTTCTGGTTGGAAGATGCCCGGCAGCATCTCGCTGGCATATTTGGCGGCGGTTGCCCAGCTATCCGCCTCGCCTTCCTCGGCTGCCAGTTCAGCGCAGTCCTGCAGGGTGACTGCCACGCCTGATGGATGCCGCAGCAAGCCGTTCTCAGCCAGGAAACGCGCAAAGACCATGCGGTGCCACTGTTCATAAGCGATCTCGCTCTTGAGTAGTTCCAGACCTTCGGCCTGTACTCCATTCCCCAACTGGCGCGCCCGGGCACGCAGTCCGTTGCGCATCCGGCGCTGTGCCTCGGTCATACCTGGGAACGGGTCGGGGCGGTTGACCGCATACGTGTTCAACAGTGCCTCCGCAGCGCGTTCGGCACGCTCACGTACGTTCGGGATTGCGTTTTCTAGCAGTTTGCGTAGTTCGGGTAGCAATGGAGTCATGGCAGGTTAGAGGATCACAGGATGGCCGTCTTTCAGTTGCTTCTTCACTTCGAGGCGTAGTTTTTCCAGGTAGGCATCCAACTCAGTTTCAGTCTTAATAGTGGCAGATGGCAATCTTATTTGCACTGCTTCGGGTTCCAGCAAGCGTGCAGCCAGCAAGCGTGCCTGTTCGAACTGCGTTACCAGCGCCGAAGTGCGGCTTTTCCAGGACTCCAGCGGCGCCGCGTTCAGGCTGGTTAGTAGCTCCTCTGCTGTGCTCAATTTCGGACCTATAGCTTGCGTCGCCAATCCCGACTGGAAGAGTACATTCTGGTGTTGCTTTTCGGTCAGGGCTTTCCAAGTCGGCAGTTTCGATGTGGTAGCCATGCCCTGTTTGAAGGCTTCCTGGTAGGCTTTGTAAGCTTCTTGCACTGCCTGGCGCAATGCGTCCACCAAATGGTTGAGCAATGGCTGGAGCGGGTCGGGATCATCCAGCAAGGTTCGGTTGGTCAGGATGGCCTGAATGTCTGGTCCGACATCTTCTGCGATGATCATCCCGGCAGCATGACGTTGCAATTGTTGAATGGTTTGCCAGCGTGGTAGCCGTCCATCTTTCTTGGACCGGGCAGCGATCCACTTTTTTGACAGGCTTTTCAACTCCTCGCGCATTTCTACCACCGCAGCGAATTGTTCGTTACCAATCAATCCGTTAAACTCGGATATCTTTACCGTCGAGGGACGTTCCGGTAGAGGCGCTGCTCCGCCAGCTTCGTTTGCCAGATTCAATAGCCGTTCCAGCAACGCCGGGATGGCAGCACCTTCCTCCCCATTTCTGAACGGGATCTGCAATTCTGTCAACAGGCCTCGCAACTGGATACGCTGAGAAGCAGTAATGATCACTACGATAGCGCGGAATTCGGTGGAATTTATCTGGGTCTTATCCAGGTCTTTGAGTTCCATTTGTTTTTGATTCTGGATGGCAGCAATGAAGCCGCCAGCCAGCAATACAAAAAGAGCCCCATCTACCGCATCCTGTGGCCATCCATATCCGGAACCTATGAAGCGCTTGCGTATCTCGCTGCCCTTCTTTCCTGGTCCGACGAAGTCCAGTACTTCACGGCAAACCGGGTGTTTATCTGGATCACCCTGGTAACCAACATAACGCAAGGCGTCTGCTGCGCCCTCACGCGCCTTGTCCACTACCTTGCCCCAGTTAGCGTTGTCGGCCAGATCGAATTTGCCAAACATCCGCACCAAAGAAGCCTCCAGTGCACTTCTCATCGCCGCCGCCAATCCACTTTCAACAATCTCGTTCCCCCCGCCCTGGAAAACCTTGGCTTTTTCCAGGGTTAGGGCTACGAGTTGTTCCACGTGCTGTTGTGCTGTGGCCATGCGGAAATCCATACTCTGGCGTGCCTCGAAACCACCTGCCGTAGTGGGATTGGGTCGGGTGTTCAGAGTATCCTTTGCCGCCTGGTAGGAAACAATCGCCTCCTTTAAGCTGTCTGCTTCACGCCTGGGCAAAAATACAAACACAATGGGGCTTTCCACTCCTGCCTGTTGAGCCGAACTGCGTACCGATCCTTCTGAAGTTGACCATTCATCCTGTATCCATACCGGGATCTCACTATCATCCACGTGTGGTGCATCCAATCCAAAATAAAGGTGGAATTTGCGGGGTGTCTTACTATTGCCATGGGTAAGAGTGATACCTTTCATGGCAGCTGTGACTGCTTTCTTGAGTTCCGTGGAGCGTTCGCTGGCCAGTCTTGTTTCATCTGTCCGGATCGTCTGCAATCTTTTAATGAAATCCGCTTCCCATTCTGCGCTTTCGGGTGTTTGCAGAAGATATTTTTCATCAATCCTCAGAAGTACACCTTTTTCCACTAAGCTTTGTAACAGCCCCGGGATTCTCTGGCGCAAGGATGCGCTGCCGGACTGAAGATCATCTACAAGCAGGTCAGCTAGTGTATCGGTACTGGCCTGCAAGCCAGTGGAGGCCGGGCCTTCACTGGGAAGTTTGCCGATCAAGAAAATAAGTTTGCACAGGCGTGCCAGCAGTTGACCGTCTTCGCTGCCATCATCCTTCTGCTGGATCATGGTCGCCATTTCCCGGCCCAGAACTGCGCTCTGTAGCATGCTGCTATATTGCTGGTCATAGATCACGTCCGCTGGGACAACCGTCCCCACCGGCCGATCTGCTACCATCCGGTTGGCCTCATGCACCACCCGCAGCTGGGTGCGTAACTGGCCTTGCGTGCCACCCGGGTCTATCGCCCGCAGTGTACGCTCCCAGAACCTTCGCCGTGTAGGCAGAAGAGGGTAATCGGACACAAGAACGGATTTGTCATCCGGCATAGATCCGATGCGTGAACCGGACAGGTGCCGGTCAATTTCACCGCTCACTTTTTCCAGAGCGGTCTTTAATTGTGGTTCGGTGGCTGGCTTTTTACGCAATACTACTTGGCGTACCACGCGCTCCACATCCGAGTCCTCGAGTGTAACCTTTACGGTGAATCGATCTTTGAGGCGCGAGAGTTGGGGATTATCTTGCAAACTGGCCTGGCCGGTCCCAATAAAGAGTAACCGGCTGCCCAACCGGGATGAACAGGCCTCCACAGCCTGCTGCACGTCCAGAGCACGTTGCTGATCATCACCAATGAAAACTTGCAACTCGTCAAAGACCAGCAGAGTCAGTGGCAGGCGCCCCGGTATAGTTTGTTGAAGTTCAAGAACGTATTCAAGAGAAGAGATCAATTCATTATCAGAGATATCATCTACCCTGGCGAATTGGGTACGGATTAGATTGTGCGCATCTTTGGCATTGTTGGCAAAATCAGGATATACAGTTAGCAGGCCATTCGCAATGTGAGGAGAGACATACATGTTCTGGAGTTCATCGGCAAGGGTAAATCCCTGCTTCTCGACATACTCATTGACTGTTTGAAAGTAGCCTTGTTGGCGTAACCAGATCACAAAACGTGCCTGAGCGTAATCTTCCGGCAACCCGGCGCTGCGGAAGGCGATTGCCAGCAGCGCCAACCGCACGCTACCGGAGGCTGAATCGCTTAACTTTCCGGCCGCCGACCAAAGACCACCCTGCTGTCGTCCTACCGTATTCAACTCCTTCAATAAATCCTGGATTTCGGTAGGCAGGGTCACCAGGCTGCGCGCCCGGACTCCATCCGGGAATTCAACATCCCGCCAGAGATACTCCAGCACGCGCACGAGATGAGATTTACCGCTTCCATAGAACCCGCTGACCCAGACAGCCGGCTGCTTGGGTTGATCGAGGTTGGCTAGAAAGGTTGAAAGGATCCGCTCCAACCCCTTCTTGTATTCCCCCTCACAAACGAATGAGCGCAGTTCGTATTTTACGATCTCCCATTCGTTTTCGTTCTTAGGGTTTGAAATGGTTGTCACTCCATCATTAGGGATGGTGAATGACAAGGGATCGTTGTTGAAGAGTTCGCGATTTTTCATGTCCGCCTCGCCTTTTTATTCGGCCTTGATTGGGATTGCAAGATAATTCCATCCGTCCCTGGCATCCAGGAGACGGTAAAGCGAGCCTTCGTGTCGTCCGGGAAAGAATACCAGCAACCGGCCCCGGATGACACTGGTTACTTTCTCGAGCACAGCCGAGGCACGTGTCAGTCCAAAGAGAGAGGCAAGTCCCGTGATGGCCACTATGGTGTCTTTGTCGGCTTCCGAACTCGAAAGTAAGTCCACAATATTCTTGACGACTGTATCCGCAAAATCATTCAGTGCCGGTTCCAGGTCTTCCGGCGACTCAAAATAGGCCTCACGGTAGCGGTGGCCGGCCATCCAACTAGCGAATGCATCCGTCAAATTAAGCGAAATCCATTTGTGCCCGGTCTTCTTTGTCACCGTCTCGAACTCTGGCAACCGAAAGCGGATGCGCCGTTCCTGTGGCGGGTCATAGACCACGAACCACACCTTTTCCGCACCGGAGAGATCATCTTTCCAGGGCAGGCTTACGAACCTTTCGTATGCCTTCAGCAATTCTTCCACTTCACTCATAGTTTTTCCTCCGTCAGGAAGTGACGGAAAGTCATATCGGTTACCTGCCCGGAATGGCGATATTCCAGCCAGCCCTGCTGGGCGGCCTGTTGTGCAAAGGCAAGCGCCGTATGGATAGGAGTATCGAGGATCTTGAGCCAATCCGATACGAATAATGCATCCCCGCGCGCCCCGGTCAGATAGGCCAGCAACAGAGTATAGGCAACCACAATAGGCTCGGCATTGACCAGTCTGCGTGTTTTCTCGGTCACCCCTTGCAGGTGCCCGGATTGCGTCCAAGAGGAGGCCACATTCCGGCCAGCACTGGCTAGAGTTTTGGCATTCAACCGCCCCGGATAATTCTTCTCGATAACAGCCTCAAAAGATTTGGCTGTCAGCTTGCCATCTTCCGGAGTTTCGATGATTAAATCTGTAGTACACCGCAGCACCGGATCACGTGCTAAAGCGCAAAGCAGAGCAAGCAAAGGCCTACCGCTCTCAATGGCATCCCACAATTCCCGCATGATTTTGAATACAAAAACAGAAGGACTTAACCCATAAAGCTGTCGCAATACCAAATACGATTTGGTTCTGGTCCCAGCGGTCATTTTCAGCAAGACGTTTTCTTCAACAATCGCCCTACGATAATCACTCGTGTCACTTATCGGTGCGCAAGTGCGAAATAAATATCCCAACTCTTCCACCATGATGGTACGGGAAAGATGGGCACCGAGGCTTTGATCAATGAAACCGTACTGGATGCCAGCTATGGGTAGTGACAAGAAATTCCTCTTCCCTTGGAATGAATAATTCTGTAGACATAGTATAGCATCCGGTAGTTGGGATGTAAACTATGCTAAATCAAGTGCTAAATCAAGTTGGATATGGTAGGTTGAATATGTATATATGACCCGAAAGATGGTTCCAAATTGAGCATGGATATTTAACCCATTCTCCCCCTCATCATTTAATAAACTCGATTACTTATGTAAATCTTGATTCTCTATCTAAAAAGTGATCTGTTCAGATTTAAGAGCTTCGGCATACAAAAGGTGTGCCACATTTTTAATACATTTATATCTTGAGGAAGAGGTGAAGCCAAATACACACGCTATCAATTTCTCTTTGTTCCAGAAAGATAGGCAGGATGAATTCTAAATCTATTCATAGCCAAGAAAGTGGGACAAGTTTTTTGCCATCTCGCCATTCTTCTACTAAATTAATCCCTTCAACATCTCCCCAGGTATTTTCAGAAGCATGATCTAAAACAAGAATTTGCAACCTTTCATCGCTGGAATTAACGACTTTGGATAAGGTCTCAAAAACCTTATGGACAGCGATAATATCCTCGTCTTTTAACGTCGCACTATAATCTACCTCAATTTCGCTATCTTTTATTGCCAACTTTTTTGGGAAATATACCTGACTTGGTTGATCCAAGATAATAAAATTAGGAACAGGGTTCCTATCAAAACTTAGGAACAGGGTTTGTAAGCCCAAAATGACAGCTATATGGTACGAAAGCCAATTTGATCCACTTCCAATCTCCCATAAATAATCTTCACGCTCTACAGATTTCACTTTTATTGTAAGATCATTGATTTTCAGACTAATAGGATCGTTTGGACGCTCTACATCGAGAAAAGGCAACAGTTTTTCAGCATTAGCATTAACAGTTGCTAAAGCCCTATCGGTTTTAGTCTTTATTTGGTTCTGATTTATTTGTTCTTCAATGGATTCTACTTTTTTCTTTAACTCACTAACCTCGGTATTTAGTTCGCTATCTGTTCCTATCTGTTGATATATTTCAAGAGATTTCTCAAGATTCCCGATGAACCTCTCAACCATGAGTGTATCAAATTGTCTTTTTTGGATTTCGCTGGATGATCTTTCCAGTGCTTCTCTTCGTAACCGAATACCATTTAACTTTTCCGTATGGATACGAATGTCTGATCTCACTCTCTCCATCTCACGGTCAAAAGCTGGCGGAATAACATTAAATCCTCCAGCCGACTGCTCTATATCGTTCAAGGATTTTACAAGATGGGATAGATGATCGCTTACATTTCCCATTGATTGACCACAAATGGGACATTCATGATTTTCATCATAAATACTTTGCAGCCATTCGGAAATTTTTAATCTATCCCTTTGGATTGACAAAGCGTCCCTATAACGGATAACGTTTTCCTTGAGTTCTGACATTTCAGAGAATCTTTTTCGGAATATGGAAAGCTGAATTGATATTTCGGCTTCTTCTTTTTTTAATTGATTCAATTCTTCTATGGCATTACTTATTGTCTCCTCGGTTATTTGAATAGGTTTATTCCCAGCGAGGATGATACTGCTTAAAACTCGTACAAGACTCTCTTTGCTCTCTGATAAGGAAATAGTTCTATCAATTAAACCAAGTTCTTTCGCTTGTGAGACTTGAGCCTTGATTTCAGAAAGCCATTTGTCGGATACCTGTCTAACCGTTTCAAATTCATTTTGCTTTCTGCGTAATTCTTTTTTTAGTTGGCTTAGTTCATGCTGCAAAGCAAGAAGTTCTGGAGTAATAGCCTGTAGTACATAAGGGAAAATGGTTTTGAGTTTTTCGCGATGCTCGTATGTATCTGCTTTGTAAAAGAGAACATCGGGATTTGCAATAATGTTTTGCGGTTGAAAAACAAAAGCACCAAAATCCCGAAAGCTTGGTCTACTCAAAAAGCCGCTTGAAACATCTTCAAGATCAAAATCTAAATTTGTTAAACCAGCTAATTGATCTAGATGTTGTTTAACTAATTTAACTGTAGCATTTTTATCTGGAATCTGGTTTGGAATTTCAATGGAAATTCCCTCCAATATAAACATATCACCAGTAGATTTCTGACTACCGGGCTCCTTTCTGGCAAATAATATCTCGCCATCAGAAGTACTAACAAGAATGCCAAACCAATCGCATGCATCTCGTATAGTTTTCACGGGAATTGAGCAGTTCTCTGACCCAAGACAATAATCAATTATGGGGATAATTGCTGACTTTCCTGTACGAGATGTTCCACTTATTATGTTGACTTTTCCGAGTTCCAATATTAATCGTCTTGGCGCGAATGATTTGTTTTTAGGCCATAAAATTATTTCTTTTATTTGGAAGAACATATTAAAACTCCACTTTTAAAATGATAGAAATTTCATGTAGAGTAACTTGTGAACACCAAAATCCAAGTTTATATGCCTGCTTAAGCATTTCATCAATTTCTTTCGAGATATTAGAAGATGTAGGGGCTACCGATACTGGAAAAAGTAAACTAGTTCCAGGGTCGATCGAAACCAAGTTTGTCGCAATAGCGAGCTTAAGAGATTCTCGCGATAGATTCTCCATCTCGCGGGCTCTAGGTTGAATTGAATAAACAATATCGTTTTTCGAAACGGAAGGCTCGGAAAACTTACTTGAAAACATTCGTAAGCCCGATGGTCTATAAGTTGATTTAATTAAATCAAGAATTTCGGGTTGCAATATCATTGGAATAACAATAAACAAGAGTGGGAATGGGGTTCCAGCTTTGATTCCACTCCCCGTTTCATAGCCGGCGACAAACCGCCATAGTATTATTGCACCTAGAGCAGGATTGTTTAAATTATCTAGTTCCTTACTAAGCGTATTCATCTCAGGAGGTTTTATCCTTGGATTTTTTAAGCAGAATATTTTTATATTTTGGATGCCAACCGATTTCTAGAGTGTCAGCGAGGGCATGAAAACTTCCTGGAATAAAAGGAGGTGGAACTGATAAACCCTCTAGATCGGTCTGATAGTTTGAGCATTCTGAATACAGATAGGTTCCTTTTTCAATATCATTTTTATTGGACAATTGAATGTTCGTTTTCGATTGTGTATTTTTCCAAGTACGCCTTAGTCTTTCTTCAAGTTCATCAAAACTCTCTCTGTTTACTATTCCTTTCCGTACCCACTCAACTCGGTTGATTGAAGCGCAAATATAGTCATTTATAGCACAAATTTTCTGTTCTGGGGCACATTCGATTAGCTCTAATTGACGAATGTAAGTTTGCAAGAGCCCCGCTTGGATTTCCTCCGGTTTTGGCGATTGTGCGAAGTTATTCAATATCGCTCTATTGTCATGTTTTCTGATATAACTTATTGTTTCATTCTTAAAATTATCACGTTCAATAATTGCAGGCTTTTTTTGTTCAAGTTTAATGTCAAGTTCTTTCTTTACCCAACCCTGTAAATAAATTACGAGATCATCAACAATCTCCGGTGGTACGAAGAGATTTTCTTCTATCATCCTTCTTAGATCATTTTGCGGACTTCCAGATCCCAATTCAAGATTAAAGTTTTTTATAATATTACATATTATGGCCTCGTCTGCTAATAGAACTTTTTCAAGATAAGGGGCTAATGTTGGTGAGACATTTACCTTGTTAGGGTAATCTGGTGCATTTCCCCAAAACTCTTTTTGTGCCTGTAATAATACAACTTTAGATTCTTCAATGGAGTTTGCTGCAGAGAATTTATTGGCAATATCCCCGCTCAAAGGTCTGGATATATATATCGTGTATATCGAATTGTTTGGGGGTAATTCACCAGTGTGTGCTGCATCCACCCATATCCCGAATGTTTTCCAAAGGTCTACAGACCGATTTGCTATTGGATTTCCATCACCAGTAATGCTTTTGTCTTGTTCGCCAGTGCGACTTCCCCCAGGATATTCAATGCCAACATCATCAAACACTTCTAAACTAACAAAGCTTCCCGGAGGAGCGGTAATCAATCTACTCAAAAATCGAGTTACTTGTAGCGAAAAACCAAGTAATTGACCAGGCACATGGGATGAATTAATCCTTGATAATGCTTTTCCCATTTTCTTTTCCTGTAACCGCCTTACTGTCAAAGAAAAACAAGCTATTAGAATATTACATCAAAAGCATGAAAGTGAAAAGGCAACATAAGTATTATCCAGCAGATTAGTCGGCTAAAACCGACTCTCAAGTACTGATTCAGTACTTCAGTCTTCCGGAGCCAGGAACAATGCTTTGTCAAACTTAATTGTTAAAGCCCTGGTAGCTAGATTCTAAAGCAAGTATAAATGCAACGATAGATCTATTGCACCGCCTTGCAATGCAACAATTTCCAGATTCCCTTAAATATTTACTCATGTAAATCTATGCTCAAAAATCAAATCGGATGTACGAGATTGATTTGAGCTTGCAAGCGATGGTATTCGGGTGAGGCAGCATATTGGCGCAGCGCATCCAACCGCCGAACGGTCATTGGATGAGAAGAGAGCATTTCGCCCAGATCGCCTTCCAGACGATCATCTTCAGCTTCAATCCGGCGCAGCGTTTGCTGCCAGCCTTGTGTGGAATGGACCGCGGACAAGCCACCCACTAATTTGATCAGCGCCGAGGCGGCTTTTTCCGGTTTCCCACAAACCAACAGGCCGGCCCGGTCGGCGGAGTATTCGCAGGCGCGATTCCACCAGCGGAAAGCGAAATACAACAGAACGGCAGCCAGGTACGGGCTGGGGATACCGGCCATGCCGCCCACGAGCGAATTCAGCCAGGTGTGTCCCAGGCGCACGTGCCCCAACTCGTGCCCGATGATGAAGCGCAACTCGTCTGCATCCATAATGCTGAACACGCCGGCGTACACTACCACCACCTGCGGTTCCACAAGCCCAAAGGTATACGCGTTCAATGTGTATCCTGGCGCAATGAAAGTCTTGACCGGGCCGGATTGCAGACGCGCCGCGCAGCCCCCGACCAGGTTTGCCAGTGCCAGTTCAGTCTGGGTTGTCACCGGGCGAGCTCTCTGAATCAACTCATTGTGGTGGGCACGATTCAGCAGGAAAGAGATCGCCAACATGATCAGTACAAACAGGACACTGCCGCACAGCGTAGCCACAGCGGTAACAGCAATCACAGCAAAGACTAGGAACAACGTCAATGCCAGGATGATATGCTCGCTTGGGTAACGGTAGGAGGTCATTGCAGGTTGATTCTACTGTAAGTCAGCTGGAATTAGGATAATTTCTCGGTTCGGTGTACACTGTTGTGGATTTTCTTTGGAAAAGAAACCCTTTCCCCCATTGGTAAGCAAAATAGCTTATAAAAATTCGCCCTTTATCGATATTGGGATTCAGCTGACAAGCAAATTTTCAAAAATAGCTTACATGAAAATCTTGATTTGGAAAACAAAAATAAATCAATTTTTACCAGGTAAGTGGCACATACATATTAGAATAAATCTTGTTGGAGCACTTGTTCAGAATTTCTTTTTGATGTATAGTCTAATTATGTGATTTAGCAAAAAGCTGGATTGATGAGGTTTATGCTCCCTTCAACAGAAGGATTTGAGCGGGGGTAAAGGAGTCCAACTTTTTCAATTTTTTAATGGCTTTCGCCAGGCAGACAGATGGAGGGAGGAAGCAATGCAAGATACGTACTTTCCTGGTCAAACAATTGATGATCTACTGCATTCGGTCATCGAGAATATCAATGCAAATGGTCAGCGGATTCTGCCTAGTAAAGGAGGGTGCTTAGAGATAACAGGGGTACTACTTGAGCTTACAAATCCAAGGGCGCGTCTTAGTCGAACAGAAACGAGAGGCAAACCATTTAGCTGCTTAGGTGAACTATGTTGGTATCTGACCAGATCTAATAAAGCAGACTTTATCTCATATTACATTACAGATTATAAGAAATATGCCGAAGACGATGTGATATACGGCGGATATGGTATTCGATTTTTCAACTGGAAGGGCCTGAATCAAGTACAAAACATCATTGATCTTCTTAAACAAAAACGCGACTCTAGAAAAGCAGTAATCCAATTATTCGATTCTCAAGATCTTGCGGAGGAACATCTAGATGTTCCTTGTACTTGTGTACTTCAATTTTTGATTCGCCGTGACATCTTACAGATGGTGACTTACATGCGTTCGAACGACGTTATTGTAGGTCTACCACATGATATCTTTTGTTTCACGATGCTACAAGAGATAATTGCGAGGTCCCTTGATATTGAGCTCGGAACCTATAAACATGTGGTTGGGAGCCTTCACATTTACGATGATGATAAAGAAGTAGCTCGACAATACATAGGCGAGGGTTTTCAATCTACGAAGATGTCGATGCCACCAATGCCTTTAGGTGATCCTTGGCCTGCTATCCGATTGCTCTTGAAGGCCGAAGCGACCATTCGGAAAGGAAATCCGTTTGATAAGACTGAATTAACGAAATTGGATAATTACTGGGCAGATTTAGTCCGTTTGCTTCTCGTCTATCGACACTCCAAGTATAATAATATTGCAAATATTGAGGAATTCTGTGCTGGGTTATCGTCATCAACTTACAGCTCATTTATTGAGAAAAAGATCGGGAATTGTTAAATCGATCTGAACTATAAGTTCCCACCCCAATGGGCAATTTACCAGGTTACTAGGATCGACTTACTTATGTACGCAACATTAACAACCTTGATCGATCGTCTAGATAGCCCTGTAATATCTGGGACTGAGGTGATCCACTGGGGATCACCAGTTCCGTCATTTGGCAACCTATCAAATGCCAGGGTGGCTACGGTGGGGATTAATCCGAGCAATCGAGAATTCGTGGACGAGAAGGGAAAAGAGCTTCAAGGAACAGCTCGACGTTTTCATACATTAAAATCACTCGGCCTCAAGTCATGGTCGGATGTAGATGCTCGTCATATACGTTTGATTGTCGAGTCATGCTATTCCTACTTCAATGGGAATCCTTATAACCGATGGTTTAGAAAATTAGACCGGATCGTTTTAGGAGCAAATGCATCATTTTACGATCCATTCCATGCAGCATGTCATCTCGATTTAATCCCCTTTGCAACAATCAATAAATGGGCAGAATTAAACAATCGACAGCATTCTTTACTACTATCAATATCTGGCGATACCCTTGGTCTTCTACTTAGAGACTCGCCAGTTCGAATCCTTATTTTAAATGGAGAATCAGTTGTAAAGCAGTTCCAAAATATTGCCTGCGTTGATTTGGAAAAATATGATATGCCGACTTGGTCCCTTCATAGAAGATCTGAATCTGATGTGAAAGGCATAGCATATAGAGGAATAGTAAACACCTTGTCAGGGATTGCACTTGGCCATGATGTACTGGTCCTTGGATATAACCATAACATACAAAGTAGCTTCGGCGTAACTAGTAAGGTCGTTCACCTAATCAGCGAGTGGATAGGCCAAGTCTATGAGGAGGAATTCAGTTGAGACCCGGGGATTTTGATATGGCCCAACGTCTTGACGCTGGTTTGGCCAGGTTTGATCAAGAAGAGCGAACATTAATTGGTATCCGCGATCCTATTACCCGTGGGATTTTTATCGAACAGATACTTGAAAGCATCCGTCGTGTCAAATATGTCTCGGTAATCAAAATCAGAAATCTGAGCGAACGAAATACTGACCCAAATGACGAAATGTTCGACCCAGTAAAAGCAGCAGTAGTGCATCAACGTCGAGAAGATATCGACGAAGCATTTTGGATGGTCTTTTTGTTCGTTCACTTTGGGAGGAATCTCAAAGGAGAATATCGATATACCCGCGATATCTATGGCTGTCTCGGAGGCAGTGACCGTTGGGATTGGGTAAGAACCAGTGCCGATCCAGTGGAGTTTAGGAAATGGCTAAATGACCACCAAGCTCAACTAAAACAATCAGGCGTGCCAGGCGGTTTTGGAAATCACAGAAAATATCAGAGCTTAGACGCCTATTCCCCACGCGGAACTGGTGCTACAGTAGAGACTTATGTGAATTGGGTCGGTCCGACACGACAACACAAAAATTTGTTTGATCAAGCTATTATAAAAGCTGAAGGCGATCCCAAGAAGGCTTTCCACCTCTTGTATCAATCCATGGATCAAATTGCACAATTCGGCAGGGTTGCGCGGTTCGACTATCTAGCCATGATTGGAAAACTTGGTCTGGCCAACCTCGAGCCAGATACGCCCTATCTCCAAAACTCGAATGGTCCGCTCAGGGGAGCGAAATTGCTTTTTGGAGGCGAGAAAACCGCGATCTTCAAGATTAGCGACATGGATAGATGGTTGGCGGACCTTGGCACGCAACTGGGCGTCGGTATGCAAGTACTTGAAGACGCTTTATGCAATTGGCAAAAAAGCCCTGCATCATTAATCCGATTTCGAGGATGATGAATACTAATCTCCCCACTTATAGCGGCGCTTAAGCGGATTCAACTGATTTTGACCGAGTATACCTTTGTGTTGTAATTGACCCACAACAATGCCTGGAGCAATACCTATCTGTAAAGCAAATCTAATTACCTGACGATAATCAGCACGGAGGTGGATGAAGGTAGTCTTTGATCCAGCCGGAATAAGAACGTCTTCAGCGAATTGGTTGGCCTCCTCTTCCTGAATATTGAACAATGGTTCGGTATCCTCCAAGAAGAGACAATTTTTGTCGTGCAGGATTAGGTGACCAGCTTCATGAAAAAAGGTGAACCAAAATTGATCATTAGAAAGATAACGGAAACTGAGTAACAATAATGCTTTATCCTTCGACAGGAATCTTGTAGCACCGCTAGCTCGGCAACTAGTGGGGGACCGAACAATTACTACAGCGGCACCATTCGCAGAACAAAGCCTTATTAAGTCAGGGAGAAAGCGAGCCGGCTCTTTTATGTAGGTTAGTGGGCGAATGGTTGCCAAGGAACTTCGGAACCGTTCCGGATTCCAAGCGCTGCATTCAACTTCAGCCGCCTTGATTTCGCCCTGTCGTAGCCAAGTTGCCACAGCCCCAGGATTTGAATCAAACGATGATGATGTTCTGAATGCCACACTTTGGAGCAAGTCCGCATACTTTTCTCGCCATGCCCGAATACTTAGTACATCGAAAAACTTAAGGCATGCAGTCACCTCTTCTGAAGGGCGAGGTACGTGATTGAGCCATCCAAATCTGATCATATCCCCCACTGGGATCTCATCTAACCATTCCTCATTTATTGCCTGAAGTCGGGAAATATCCCTTCGATACTGAAAATCCCGCGACATCCAGAATTCCACAGAAGCACCAAGAACGTGCTCTAGCTGTCGTGCAGTTGCCAGGGTAATTGTTGCACGACCTTGGAGTAGGTTCGTCACGTCTTGCGGTGAATACCCGATCTTTTGAGCAAACTCAGCTTCTGTAATGTTTCGTTCTTTTAAAATATCTGTGATAGTGTCGCCTGGTGCTGATGCCCAATTGGGAAGAAATTCGTTAGCTACCATTTTCCCTCTCAATTCCTATTATCTTGATACGGCTTACCCTCCGCCAGTCTACTTTTCCAGTCTCGGTTTCGGGGTTTTTATTATGGTTAGCAGTAAAAACCATTAAATAATCATCATATAAATTGATCACCATTTGTTGGTGATCTGAACCGCTAAGCTGGCGCGGTTGCCCGGCTACCAAATCCATTACAGACTTGGCAGCCCGCATATCCGCCAACCTGTGCTTGAGAGCTTCAGCAACCGTCGAACCCAACTCCCGTATTGCATCGGCATCGTTCTCACAAAGTGTGCGAAGTAGCATAGAGTTAAAAGCAAGTTCCAGTGCCTGACTCCTGTAACATGATCCATCAATAGGATTCGCATGTGGTACACAATTAGCTGAGTCTGAAGCTCGGCTACCAATAATATAACCAAAACGAATTTACCAAATTTGGTTGACTGCATTATGTTAGTCACTACATCACAACATTGGTTGGATGTTGTTTTCATCATACTACATATTCGATCACAAAGTGTCCAGAGGAAATAATATTTCAGACAGATGCAGGTCTTCTTGGATCTGCTGAAATCAGTTGTAGCCCGTAGGCGATTCGGCATTTGTGATCCCGGTGGGCCACCCTCAGCCACAAGTCTTTCTTGTAATTCTTCATCTCCCCTCGCTTAGCCTCCCCCTAATACGATTTTTTGTATTTAGGGGAGGTGGCTGAAGGCCAGAGAAAGCCCCAGCATGAATAAGACACCTTTCGTGGGGGCGAGTGACCTGTACCTCGTAAGGGGACACTCGCTCTAAACTGAACTTAATTGCTTATGTAAATCTACATTTGAAATATAATTAATCAAAATCTACCAAGTGTTTGTATTGACCTTAATTAAGTTAGATCAATGTTATAAGTTGTGCTAAGAATCAAATAATCAGCGTATAATAAAATTACAGGTAAAGGGGTGTGTTACTTGATGGGAAGCCATTCTCCTATTCCCTCTACTTTAATTAATATTTTATAGATCCTAAAATAATTTTCAGCCATAACCTTACGGAGAGCAAAATGTGGTCCGATAATGAAACAGAAATTGACTTCCTAGATTTCTCCCATCTGGTAACAGCGATCCTTTCAATTATCTCTGATAAAAACCTCCACCCGGCAACGATTGGTATCTATGGTGACTGGGGAAGTGGCAAATCTAGTCTTATGCGGATGGCTAAATCTACATTAGAGAAAAGCGAAAACAAAAAAATATTAGCAATACAGTTCAACGGTTGGCTATTTGAGAGCTACGATGACGCAAAATCCGCCTTGATGGGAACAATTCTCGATGAAATTGCCAGTCACCGCAAACTTATTCCTAAAGCGAGAAAATTGATTTCGAAACTTTCACGCCAAGTAGATTGGATGCGCCTGACGGTTGGAGCTGGAAAATATTTAGCTGCCTATGCCGTAGCAGGGAATACTGGCTTACTCCTATCAGCAACTACTGATTTACCAGCAGTAGCTAAAGCCATAGCAGAGAATGTAAAGGATATCGATGCTGATGAAGTGGAAAAAATAATTAAGGAAAATAAGACTGAGTCGGGTGACGTTCGGTTAGCAATTCGCGAATTCCATACAGACTTTGCGCAATTACTCAAGGAAACAGATATTGAGACTCTTGTTGTCTTTATTGATGATTTAGACAGATGTAACCCGGAAACGGTAATTGATATCTTCGAGGCAATTCGCTTGTTTCTGTTTGTTCCTAATTGTGTTTATGTAATTGCTGCTGACGAGAATCTAGTTAAATATGCTGTGAGCACTAAATTTCCGGGGTATCCTGAAAAAAGTGAGAACATAGGTCGGGATTACCTCGAAAAGCTTGTTCAATATCCTATCAAAGTACCAGCCCTCGGAAAAAGCGAAATCGAAAATTACATCAAGCTGCTCTTTGCAGATTCGGTGGGCATTGATAAAGGCATATTTGAAAAAGTGCGAATAGCTGCTTTAGATCTGACTTCCACAAGTTTTCAACGATTAAGCTTGGATTATGAAAGTGTCCATGAATATATTTCGGATGTTCCTGCCGACCTCATTGAAGGCTTTTCTCTCGCAGAAGCGCTGGCCCCGATTCTTTCCGTCAGTTTATCGGGTAATCCAAGGCAAACTAAACGTTTTTTGAACATGCTGAGGATAAGAATGGAAATGGCTAGAGCCAGGAAAGTGAATCTAAATCTGCGTATCTTGGCCAAACTCATGTTACTAGAGTACTTTCAAACAGAAGCGTTCAAACAGTTAGCTGAAATCCAGGCTGTCCAAGATGGGAGACCCAGAGTATTGGAAATATTAGATAAAGAAAGGGAATTAGCCAGCTTTAAATATGACGGAACAGATCATCCTGAAGAAAAAAATCGAATTGCAGATTCAAAGGCCCCACCAGTCCAGACAGAATCCGAGAATAAAAACGCTAGCTCCTCTAAGGAAAATATCTCTACTGAAATCAACCCTTTGGATAAAGATGAAGAAACTTTAATAGAAGCCTGGAGATCAGATAGGTGGATAAAAGATTGGTTAAGCCTGGAGCCTGCTTTATCTGGCTGTGATCTCCGACCCTATTTTTATTTCTCCCGTGATAATCTTATTTTTGATGCAAGGGCAGTCAGGAGATTGAATCCAGCCGCGCAAAAAGTACTAGCCGAGCTTTTGGGTGAAAGTGAAGTTGTCCGAAGAAAAACGTTAAACGATTCGATCGATTTAAATTTGCTAGAAGCCAATTCCGTTCTTAGCTCTCTGGCCGAACATTTCAGGCGTCAGGATAAACCGGATATTAGAGAGGGAATACTTAATCTGATGTTGGATTTAGTAGACAAAAGAAAGGATCTAATTACCCAGATAGTATTAATCCTGAAAAATATTCCAGAAAATAACATACCTCTAGTTACTGTTCCCCGCTTGCTTACCGTCTCCCAGGGAAGAGAAGAAATTAATGCTGTGTATGCACTCTTTCAGGGGTGGTCAACTAATAAACTCAATTCCCATTTAGCTGAGGCTGCCAGACAGCGTCTGAAGAGTAGACCGACAAACAACTAATCGCGAAACTCATAACATTAGAACGATCATGGAGTAAAAATGGGCACATCAGGACCATATCCAGGACCCGGAAAACGGTCACCATTACTACCTCCATGGGCTGATGAAGGTAATTCGGAACCATTCCCCAGCCCCTCCCCACAACCATACCCGGAGATACCGTCTTCGCCTCCCGACAGTAATAGAAATCCGAATCAGGGAACCCAGCCTCCCCATTCTGATGTTCCTAATTCAATCCCGTATACTTATGTGCTGAAGCAACCTAATCTGGGTGGAAATTATTGGCCAAACACCAGTAAACAATTTACAAATTATGCCCAAGGTGGGGGAGGTGTATCACTAGGGAAGGCACTAAAATCATACACCCGATCCAAAGGAGGCCCACAAAGGGCAGCCAGAGCTGCCAGAGCAGGCAGATTATCTACAACAAAACTGGGAGGATTCCTTTCTACCACTGCCACTCGAGGAATTATTTCGGCATGGAAAGATTTGGGGCTTTCGGACACTATCATAGGTATGCCGGTAGAACTGGCACTAGCTTCCATACTTGATGCAATTGTGCCCGAGGGAGCAACCCTTGATGAAAGTGCAGCTCGCCAAGCTATCAATGCCACTCTGGTAGAAATCTACAAACGCTATCAATTAGATGATGGTAATATCTCGAAACTGGAAGCGATTGACAATAAAATTGCTGGTGAACTCGTGGTCTACTCTGTAGTCAGGTATATAAGTGAGCGTATTCTACAGGATTTAGGAACAAGTTTCGAAAACGGAAAAATTAGTCTTGATGAAGTTATAAAACTTGAACGGGAGGTTTTCCCTTATATAAGGGAGACCGTAAAACTGGAGATTCACCTACAAAACATTAATGTTTTAGCCATAAACTGGGCAGGCCCGGAAGGGCAACAGTTTTCGGAAAACATTTATACCCAGGCTTATGCCCTTATGGAGGCAAAACCATGATCTGGCAGATAATCGCCCATAATGATAGTACTGACGGTTTTGAACCACAAATAAATCCTCAGGGTTTTCGAATCGATATGAATGTTTCTCAAAATGAAGGTGATTTGAGCATTAACACTAATATTGGTTGGGTGTTTGATTCGTTCGGGGTATATCCATCCGATCTGGCTCTTGACCTTCTTAACCTAGCCATAACGGTGTTTACTTCCGATAAATGCGCCAGCCGAAGACAAGCTTATGACCGGTGGACGCGTGGTTTTCAGATCTACCAGCCGGTCTCTGACTTGGCTGTTTGGAACCGTGTACGGCAGAAATTGGAGACTATGTTGGGATTTTTAACCGGTGACCATTGGGAAATAGAATTTCGAGGGGTAAAGAGCCACCATCCCATAAGTAATAAACAGTCTCAAATGAATCTTACACATCTCGAAAGACGCCCTAGTGCTGTAGCCCTCTTATCAGGTGGCCTAGATTCTTTTACCGGAGCTATCGATTTACTGGAATCAGTACCGGGAGAAGTGGCTTTTGTCAGTCACTACAACCGTGGCGGGCCAACCAAAACCGTGCAGGACCGGGTTTATGAGGTCTTGGATCGCAATTATCCTGGAAGAGTATGTCCATTACATTTTTTTATCCAACCTCCCGAGAAAATTACTGGTGGGGTAGAGAGAAGTTTGAGAAGTCGTTCATTTCTTTTCCTAGCTCTCGGGATTGCTGCATCAAACGCTATTATCGAAAATCCTCCCTTATTTATTTACGAAAACGGATTGCTTTCCCTGAATGTACCGCTAATGCCTAATCGAAGTGGTAGTCTAAGTACCCGGACAACACACCCTCACTTCATGAATTTATATCAATCTTTCTTGGATGAAGTAGGGCTTTCCACTCATCTTGAAATCCCTTTCAGATTTAAAACTAAAGGTGAAATATTACTAAGTTCTATGAATATGAAGGTGCTAAAAGAGGGGATACCCGCGACCCATTCTTGCTCCCAGCCAACTTATTTGCAATTCAAGGGTTTAGGACAAAAGAATCACTGCGGTCACTGTTTGCCTTGTATCGTCAGGAGGGCAGCTACAACACGAGCAGGATTAAACGATGTTAATTACGCAATAGATATCCAAAACGAAAACCCCCCATCCAACAGCGCAGAAGGGAAGGATCTGTTTGCCATCAAAACTGCCCTAAGACGGCTTGAAACTTTGGATTCACCTCTTATATTCTATGTACTTAAGTCAGCCTCATTACCTGGTCCAAAAGCTGATATTGACCAATATGTGGATGTCTATCGAAGGGGGATGGAAGAATTAAGGAACTTCCTAAAATAACTCGGTCAAGTATGCAAAATCTCAAAGTGAATTATGTAGACACTCATTGCCATCTGGACTTATATAAGGATGTCCGAGAGGTACTACTTGAGGCCGAAAGAATCGGAGTTTTTATCTTAGGAGTGACCAACACCCCTTCTGTTTTTCCGTATACCGAAAATCTCTCAAAACAATATAGCCATGTAGCAGCGGCGATAGGCCTGCATCCCGAGCTCATTTTACAGAGGAAACATGAATTGCCACAAATGTGGGAATATCTAAAAGGGACAAAGTATGTAGGGGAAATAGGCTTAGATTATGTAACGACAGATCAGAATGTACGCCACATTCAAAGGGAGATATTTAAGCAAATTATAGACAGGTGTGCACAGTATCCAGATAAAGTCCTCACCGTTCATTCCCGGCGATCGGCTTCAGATGTTATCGAAATTATCGGGAACAGATTTCCGGGAAAAATAATTTTACATTGGTTCTCAGGTTCAAACAAAGAGGCAGATGCTGCCATAGTCAACGGTTATTACTTTTCTTTCAATTCTTCCATGGTTCAATCAAAAAGTGGCAAATCTCTAGCCTTGAGAATCCCAAAGGACAAGTTATTAACTGAATCCGATGGACCTTTTATTTCATTTGAAGGTATACCAGTCCAGCCTAATAATATTCCATCAGTAGTTGAGTCGTTGGCAGAAATATTGGATATGGGTACTACCAAAGTTAGACAGCAAATATGGACTAACTATTTATCAATTACTGGAAATTCATTAATAAATCCCCCTTTAACAACTTAAAGTTCAATTATTTAGCTTAGTAGATTATGATAGAAGTCGTTAGGCAACGAAGCATAAGCATGAGGTTGAGTAATTCGCATCGGTCGTTGAAGATCAGATGTGATTCAAAGCCAAAGAACTACCCAATGAAGGCTTATCCATGCTTGGCCAGATCTGCAAATACCTTGTGAGCCGCCAAAATAGCTTATGTAAATCCCCATTTGCGTGGTAAGGCAGTGATTGGGAATATTATTCAGATCCAAAGGCAAGATTCGATCCAAATTGGCAAGGCGAGAGCCATTATATCTGGACAGTGAAAGTGGATCAGCTCGTATCGTTACAAGATTACTGGAGTGGCAGTTTGGGTCATTCAGATCAATCGATCTCCAATCGAACTTTCCCCCACTCCACTACCGGCAGCCATCCAAATTTATTCCAATCAGAAGTAACAACTGCAACGTGATCCGGTATTCCCGCCAGAGCTGTACGCGCTGCCTCTTGTACCCACGGCATCGCAAGCAGCACGAACACCAACCGTACTTTCAGGCTCTCTGCGTACGCAGTGGCCAGGAATAATCTGCGAGATATTTCCTTTTGTATCTTCTGACGTGAAGAATGGCCGCTTTCAGCTTCCAGCCAAAACAGCGTTTCACTACCGTTCAATCGGCCCCATGCCAATGCATCCGGAGTCGCATCCAATCCCTTGATATGTACCTCGGTCCAGCCAGTCCAGACTTCAGCGTGCGACCAGGCTTTCCTTATCCATGCCGGCCACTTACGATAAGCTCGCCTGTGTCGGCTATCCATCGGGGTTCTGAACTCCTTACGCTCCGGAAAGTAGTAATCCGGCGGTAATCCCCAACTGCGTAAAGCGATTGAAGTGCCTTTTTTTGTTATTTGCCAGAATGGATAACTCTTCTTCTCGTTTGGGTTTGAACGGCCAATTTCTATGTCATTGATTAAAATCATCTGCCTGGGCTTTGCAGGCTTCACAAAATCGCCTATATAGACGGCATACTCTTTCTCGACGAGGATACGCAGCATTTTCCTCGCCAGATCTATACCAAACCCGCCCAGGGCAGCAATTTCGACCGTATATCCGCTTCCAAGCCGCGCCAGCACACGCAGGCAAGTCAGCGCATTCTTCGGGAGATCTCCCAAATACCACTGCTCCGCTTGTGGAGGTGGCGACGATGGCACCTGGATTGTGTATGGAACGAACGAAAAACTCTCAATATTCGGTTGAGTAACATCCGATAGTGTTACTGCTACAGAAAGAGGCGCGCTGCGCATTACACGGCGTACCTCCCTGGCATACCAGACCCCGGGTCCGTCAACTTTCACCCAAAGAGAGGCACCGCGTCGGAGTTTAGTCAACTGCCAGGTCAATTTTTTCAGACCATCAACATAGTCGTCTGGCGGCAAGCCGGCATCAGGCTGCATTGAAAAGATAAAAGTGTCGGTCCAGCCGGCCGGTGGGTATTCAATCGCCATCCAATCATGGAAAACGGATGTCCCAACATGCACAGGCATGCCAACCTCCTCTACCCCAAGCTCAAGGAACTGGAGTCACCGGGAAACCGCTGCAATAACCGATCGTATACAGACTTAGGTCGATAAATTGCATTGGGTTGATCCAATACCCGCCGCCGGTGGCAGGCTGGTCATTCCCGTTTGCGTCAGTGCCTTTCATTTTTACGCCCAGGTGCAGATGCGGACCAGTGCTGTTACCCAGGTTATCGGAGAGACCGACAATGTCACCATGATTGACAATTTGACCCGCGACCACATTGACTTGCTCCATGTGACCATACCAGACCTGGTAATCCCCGTTCTCGATGACGACCAACCCTCCCCATGCGCCCCCGGAAGCATCAAAGCCAGCGTAAACCACTTTCCCGGCCATAACCGTTTGGACCGGCGTACCAGAAGGAATAGGCCAGTCAGCTCCATTGTGTATCCCCCCATTCATGGTATAGCCCGGATTTCTCCCAAACGGGCAGCCAAGCAGCGGCTTTTTCCCATTTGGCATTCCGAGCGGCACACCATAGATGCCAGAATTCGAAGGATCGCTGTATCCTATCCAAGGTATGGATGAATTGGCCGGAATTGTTACCGGCTGACCAAATGCTACGTCGACTCCTGGAACAAAATCACTGTCCTGCGGAATGTCCATCATCCACTGTTCGGCCTGGGGTTGAGCCCAGGCCGGCAGTTGTGGAATAGTAAGGCCAACAAATACGACATACATCACTGCGAATAAAAACGCGCAGCCCACCGGGACCAGCATGATCATAAGCAAAAGCTTGCCGAGACTCTTCATGGATTATGCTTGTTCAGCCAGGCTTTTATCTTGCCAGGGTCAAAACGCCACAGGCGTTTCCCCACTTTAAACACAGGCAATTCACCTCTTCGGGCCATTGCCCGCACTGTTTCAGGCTCTAAACGCAAATAGGCAGCCGCGTCAGTTACCGTCCAAAGGGGCTCATCGCCGGCCTGGCTCGAAGGCGTCTGCACTGCCATCAGATTGTGCGTCCCATCCTGTCGAGTTTGATCGTCCCCTGCTGCCCGGCCTGCAGGCCCATAGAAGACTCGATGGAGAGGCCGTTTTGAATTGAACGCATCGAAAGCCAGTAAGAAAGACTAGAACCTACAATTACAGGCAGGAGGTACCAGGGTTGAGCTGCATACATGCGGCCCGCCTCTGGGGTAACGATCGACATGACGACCAAAACGCCCGGGGGAAATATCGCCAAAAAACTGGCCTGCCAGGCGATTCCTTTCGCTGCAGCGCGAGCTCGACCAAGGATCTGCACCACATCAGACAGGGTAGTTCTTAGCTTTGCCACCAGCTCAGCGATGCTGATACGGCCTTCGACCGATGCCAGCAAGCATGTTGCCACGATGTCGACGGCAGGGTTATCCCAAGAATTGGTCCAGTCCCGGATTGCACTTCCTTGGGCACTGGCTGGCGCAGCCTGTAAACGAGCTACCAGGTCGCCTAGCACCATCCGGCCATCGGCCCCCACTGCATCAGCTGCTTCCGCAAAAGAATCTTGAAGCGTCTTTCCCTGGGCAAGCAAGGTTTCCACCACTCCTAACCCCCGCAGGATGTCTTTAGCCTGCCGCATCCTGAATTCCTGGCGTCGTTCAGCTAAACTGCCATAATAAAGAAGCCCTCCTGCTGCGGCGAAAACGATGGCGGCGATAAAACCTAGAAACAGGCCGGCGATCAACCCGCCGAACACCCACGCTAGAAAACCGAATAAGAGCTGCTTGAATGCCAGCCCCGTTCCGGTTTGAAGGGCAAACCGGTCAGGATCAAACTTCTTCCGCGGTGTACCAATTCCCAGCTGTTTGGCCATGGCCGCCTCGTCAGCAGTACGCCTCCAGCCGAGAATGATCGGGATAGACGTAAGGGATAGTGCAGCAATCACGGAGAATACAAAGGTCATGGCAGCCTCCTTAGGGCAATTTCAACACTGTTCTCATCAATTGGCCGATCTGTTCTGTGCCTCCTTTGGCAAGCCAGTAGATGAAATAGATACCGATAACAACCAGCCACACCGTTACCAGGCGATAAATTCCGATCTCTTCCCAATCAAACGTGACATTCCCAGTAGTCGGGGCCGTTGCCGGTTTTGCTGGAGTTGGCGATATAGCACTTACAAACGGGGATTCAATCGGTTCTACAGGAGCAAGCGATGCATTACTTGCAGACGAGGATCCAATCGGCGCAGATGCGGGTTGGCTAAATACCGTTCCCTGTGGCGCGACGTTCCCCTGCCCCTCCTGGCCGTCTTGATACGTGTATTTTTTTGGCTTAATTAAATCGCCGAGAAGGCGCGCGATATGCTGTTCGAGAGGCTCTTTATCTGCACCATAACGCCCCAACCCAACAATCATCGCTGCCACCAGGACAAGCAGCCCCACAACAATCCGGATAACGAAGGGCCACTGGAATAGCAGGCACAGGACTGTCAGGAAAGCCCCCGCACCGATTACGGCCAAGTCTCTATCTTTGAGATCCATGAGTCACCGGAGCTCTAGAAAGGCGCGGCCGGCGTAAGGCTTTTCATCAAGTTCGCCAGTTGAGGGATTGCCACAAACGCGATCACGACCAGCAAGACAACTCCAACAACGCCGACCACGGCTACCGTTGTTTCTTTGCTGCCACCAATCATCATACCGCCCGCGCCTCGCAGGACCGAGATGATCATAGCGAGCGTGGCAACGACAATGACTAATCCCACCAGGACGCCCCAGAGGTCGCGGCAAAGACTCAGAATTTGATCCAGGATTGGCGCAAAGATACCTCCACTCGGACCAGTGCTATCAAACAAGACTGCGGTGGCCACAACGGTCCTAACCATGATTGATTGAAAAACGTTGGTTGCAAAAGCGAAAAACATTCTGACCTCCTCAATAGTTTGGATATTAATGGCAAACGCCAATGAACATGGAAACCAGCGGGATGACCACGCCCGCCAGAAGCATGCCGAATAGGGCTTCGACCGCCTCTGCCAGAGCCCGTGAGATCTCCGCGGTTCCGCCAAGTGCGGCACCGCCAATGGTGCGGGCAAACGATAAAAGGATGCGAACCCCAACGATGGCGGCGATCAAGCCGGATGCCAACATGCCCAATTCTGAAATCGGCCCACACCCGGCACTGCTGGGTACAGAAGCAGATACCGCCTTCATAACCGGCGGAACGGCCAGGAAGGCTACCAACACAAGGGTAAGGATTGCGGCGATAGAGGCTATGCTTTCGTACACCCACATGCGCGCACCCATCGTGGATGCTCCGAGAGTACGCAGAACTTGCGCCAACATCGCCAGCGCCCCCACTGAAACAATAAAGATGGTTAATGCCACCCAAGCTTGTCGAAGTACATTTTGGATGATCTGCAGAGCCTCGTTCATCTACCCTTCTCCATCATGGTCGGCGAACTCGGACTCAAGGGCCGGGTAAAAACGCGCTCCCCAAAAATCCATCGGCCAGGTGCGAAGTTTATCAGTGCGATCCTTGAGGACATGGATGGTCAGCCTCACACAACCGCAATCACGAGGCACCCCTTCTCTCTTCATATATATGACCCGGTCAGCTTCATAAGGGACGCGTTCGTCTCCATACAGATCTTCCAGTCCGGGTAGATCCTTGGCGAAACTGTCAGAATTAAGTGCTGCAGCCGTGATGACGGCCCATCCATGTTTCTTTGCCATGTCGTGCAGCGCCGCAGCCGCCTCGCCGCTGCGAAACTCGATTGGCACCATCCCAGTCAAACCGACCACCGGAATCAAGTTTAGGTAGTCAACGGCGACCAAGGCCGGTCCCTTTACCGGGAAGTGATACGCTTTCAGTAATTCGTCTTCGATGCTACGCACAGTATTTTCTTTGTAATCTGTCGCCATCAGGACGGCTGCCCCGCATTTGGCCAGCTGCATCTCGGTATCACTATCACCCGCGCTATCATGAGCGCCGACAACCATTGCCTGGGCCTGTCGGCGCAACCTATATTTGAGTTCTTCCTCAGTATGCTCATAACAGGCGATAGCCGATGGTATCCCTAACGCAGCCCCTTCGAATACCATCCGAAGCAACCAAGATGTTTTGCCTGCACCCGGAGACGCCGTGAGTAGCGTAAACCCGCCCGGCCAGAACGGAACACCGCTGAACGTACCGAAGAATTCATAAGGTGAATAGTGAGTGACGGTTCCTACGCGTGACATGGCAACAATGAGTATATCGGACAAAAATCTGGGACGATTTTTCCGCGTCCATCGAATTGCGGTTCATATTAAAGGCCGAACAGATCTTTTGGAACACCCGCGCGGCCGATCAAATCCGACAACGGATCTGCAGCCTTGTCAATAGAATCTCGCTCGCTCGAGTAGATGCGAGCCATCACCCCTGCATGCTGCGGATATTGAGATGCAAATACTGACGGAGTAACCCCATGAGCCTGAAGCATAGGTGACAAACCATCATATGCTCTGCTGAAAGACTGGGGATTGCCATCGTATGCGTCTAGCAGTTCTCTCCGCACTCCGTTAGAGACATTAAAACCGACATCCTCAAACGACTGCTCTTCGCCGCTGCCGCCGAATTTATTCATCCTTGCAGACAATTCGGCCTGGCGTGCAGCAATATTATGGCTGCCGGACAGCGCCCTGGCAAACTGCGCCGGCCTGTGCAGTCCAAAAGCCTCTAAAAGCGCCCCCTTGTTCGACCATGTCTGGGCAGCTCCAAGATGTGCACTTGCGTTCGCGAGCCCTTCGCCTGCGGCAGTCCCCCCTCCCCCAGCAGCAGCACCTGCCCCTGCTGCTCCCGCCCCTCCACTAGCACCACCTACAGCTCCCAGTCCGGCTGCCCCTCCTGCCCCCCCGCCGGCACCACCTGCAGCTCCCAG